>ERZ780148.1781-NODE-1781-length-13846-cov-2.829962_pt1 | contig 13846 bp, 12 predicted proteins | sample MGYA00510984_ERZ780148 | MGnify/ENA primary metagenome ERZ780148 (study PRJEB29588, sample SAMEA2160902) | human gut metagenome | biome: human gut; feature: human-associated habitat; material: faeces | place: Denmark | collected 2008/2010 ...
AAGTAAGTGGTTCATTTTCGGTGACCTCGGTGGGACTCGAACCCACGGCCCATTGATTAAGAGTCAATTGCTCTACCAGCTGAGCTACGAAGTCTTCCTTGTTGCAAGAGGTTTTAACCGTTTTGCGGGTGCAAATATGCAACAATATTTTTTAATCTGCAAGAAAATTATTCTTTAATGTTGTGATAAACGTTGGTTACGTCATCATCTTCTTCCAATTTTTCTAGCAGCTTGTCCACTGATTCTCTATATCAGCACATTAAATTAGCACTCATTTTGGGCTATTTTTTCGATGGAAATTGAGCCTATTTTTGCTCTGGTTTAACTCGTGGTTTAACTCAGAGAATGGTTTTAGTTAAACTAAAAAGTAACCAAGATTGTGAATATTATTTTATTTGTCTCTATATAAGAATGTTATTATGAAGAGAGGCATTGACTTTTGCCTCTGTTTTTAGAATCTATCAGTAATAAACTAAATAAATTCTATTGCTTTTATTTAACTTGTATTCATGAGGGGAGTGTTTTAAGTGGCAAGGTATTTTCTTTCTAATGTAAAGAAAAATTTCTAATGAAATTCATAAGATAACAAGTAAAAATGATATTCTACTGATTATCTTATCCTCAACACTTCGAAGATATTTATTTTCTATATAATAACAAATCGAAGTGTAGCTGGTGAAAATTTAGCTAGTGTTGTTCATAAGTCTTTATTTTATAAATTATCTAATATGTTTTTGTTGTATGTAGTTGAATTTGAACTTTATATAAAATGATGTATTTAGATTATTACAAATATAGCAAATTCTAATTTTGAATTCTTTATAAATAGTTCTTTTTAGCTACTATTTTGATGTTTAATATGAAATTTGTGATGCAAATTAGATGAGGTAACAAGGACATTTTAAAGTGATTTTTTCACTACTATTCATTTCTAGTGGACAGTCGTGATGTCGTGTTCTTATTTTCTTTTTATAACTTCAATGATGCAAACAACAATCCCAAGAATTAGTAAAATGCTCCAGATTGATGCCACGATACTTTCTACCCATATTAATAATGGGAATAAGAAAAAAATTCCTACCAATAGGATTATCCATCCTATGCAGCCAAGTGTATCTTTTGTTTTGCTGCCTTTATTTCCTTTTGCTATTACAAATGCAAGAAAAAGTCCGATGAGAAGCAAAGGGATAGCTATTTTTAAAGAATCTCCGATCTGCTCTCCATCCGGAAAGCCGAAGACTTCAAAGCTCCTTTGGTAGCGTTGAGCTAGACACGTGTTTGATACTAAAAGTATCGCTGTTGTCATTAGAACTGGAGGAAATCTACTTTTCATGTTTTTATAGTGCTTCTAATGCTTCTTTTGCTTCGGTATGTCCTTGTGTTGCTGCTTTTCTAAGCCACGCCACCCCTTTTGTTATATCAGCAGGCACTCCTGTACCAGTAATATAATAAACACCCAAACTAAATTGTGCGTCTGCATATCCTTGCTCAGCCGCTTTTTTCCACCATTCGATCGCTTTTGCTTTGTTCATGTATACACCTTCTCCTTTAGAATAACAAACTCCCAATTCGAATTGCGCTTCTGCATATCCCTGATTGGCTGATTTCTGATACCATTCTGCCGCTTTTACTTTATTCATTGGTAATCCTGTTTCACCATTTAAATAAAAATTCCCTAAACTATGTTGTGCTAATATATGTCCTCGTTCCGCCGCTTTTCGCACCCATTCCACGGCTTTAACTTTGTTCATGGCAACCCCGTTGCCAGTATAATAACATACTCCCATGTGCCATTGTGCATCTACATGTCCTTGCTCCGCAGCTTTCTTAAAATATTCTGCAGCTTTATATTTATTCATTTCTACTCCTTTCCCTATTTCATAGCAAATGCCTAAATGGAATAGAGTTTCCGGATTGTTTTGTGAAACTGTTGTTCCATATTTATTGTGATTAGAAATAGTTGTCTGGCTAGCAGCTCTATTACGGTCTGTAATTCTCAGTACCAATTTATGCCCAACAGAAGCCCCGTAATAATCCATATATAGTTCGGCTTTTTTCGTAGATGACTCCCAAAAGTAATATATGAGTCTTGTAAACCCCTTATGAACAACTTCTTTTAGGCATTGGGGATTTCCCCAGCGGTTGGTTAATTGTTCTTTAAGGATTGTGACCATATCAAGTCCTAATTTGAATTCAGAAGCATCGCCTTTTCTAATCAGTTCAATAGACCGTACATACCCATCCTTGGCAATAAGACGTGCTGTGTCCATTTTAATATAAGCGACAGTATAAAAATCAGAATCTGTTATTTCATATACTTGGTTGCCATTTGTTTCTTTTATGTATCTTATTTTTGAGGTGATGGAATTATCTTTAACAAACATTCCGATAGTTATACCTTTATAGGTCGGATCATTTTCCAAATTCTGTAAACTTTGTGCGAATAGATTTACATAGCATAGAAGCATTAGAGATAAAATGATGCATTTCATAACTTTTTATTTTATATGTTTATATTCTTATTCCCTTTTTGTGGCTCTTTTAAGTCGGGCATTACAATAAGCCCAATCCAACGGTAAGATAGTATGTTCCCAATTGCTTTAATCATTCCTTCTTAAAACTTTTCCGTCGCTAAATACAACTGCAAGAGGTCTTAGGCTATACTTTACGTTGTTTTGTTTTGCATAATTTCTCACCTGTAATAGCTTTGAATCATACACCAAAAATGATACATAACTATGATAGAAAGTCATTCCCGATCGCATGGGTTGAGTATTGGCTCCTTCACGGGCGTCTTTTACAATATCTAATGTTTGAGGGGTGCTTCGATACAATATTTCATCATAATCATCCTTCATGATTATTTCATAACGCACAGAGGTAATAATTCGTTGATCGAGATTTGCTGGTCTGCCAATTGTTGTATATGCAAACCAACCATAATCTGTCCAATGATATTTAGGATCTGGTGCAACTCCAAAACCATGTAGATTTAAATATATTAAATCATTTATCTGGTAAGTTTTGCGAATAGAATCCTCCATGTGTTCTCTGACCTCCTCATAATTGTGCATCTGATAATTGATTTCAGCGTATTCGTAATATAAATCGGTGGTGTCGTGAATGTATCTGTATTTGAATGGATTAGAGAAATTGACTTGATAATTTTCGGTATTCCAAATAGCCATACGTTTGATATTTGTCCTGTCTATAATCATGGTATCAATATTAGAATTTGCATATTGTTTTATGATGTCATATCCAAGACAACAAAAGCTCTTATCAGATATGGTGATTAATTCTTGAGAAATATTTCTGTTGTTGAGAAAACGAGGATCGCGATAACCATGGACTACTATCCCTCTACTTATATAAATTGTATCTGCCTCTTCCCACGAGTGGTCCGGAGTGCCATACCATTTGTGGTATAAATCCCATAAGGAGTCTACTGTTGAAGATGGTAACGGACCAGGGTAGTGATATTTTTTTGTTTTATTGGATATTTCCCACATAGACTTTAGAAGGGCAAAAGATTGTGAGCCCTTACCATAAATAGACCATAGTGATGTTTCGCTGCCTAAATAAGAAGAATCAGAACGTAGCACAATACTCACTTTACTGGTTATTTGATTGTCGTAATTGTCATATATATATTTGGCGTATTTCTGTAATGCCCATGAATCATCTATCTCGTCAATGATTTTCCTTACATGCGATATACTATCTTGTCCGAATTTAATTGCACTTAAAGGGTCACGATTTGGTGTGCAAGAAAATATTCCAACAGCAAGTAATACAATCGCACAAACCTCAAGACTCTTTCTAAATATACTTTTCATAGCAAAATAATTTTAGCAGATTGTACTTTTTTTCACGAAAAAATTAATCATCAAAATTTCCGACAGAATTTTGTAAGCTATACCAATCATCAAGAGACAGGAATATTTGATTGTTTTCCAAACCATGTATTCTGTTGCGATATTTTTCGCAATCGCCTTGAAAACGGATGATTTTACAATGAATTTGATCATCATATCCGGTATTGTCTTCGATGAAAGGTTCTAATTCGCATAACTCGTCATAAGTTAAGTTTAATTCTTTTGCTAATACTTGCAAAAATTTTTCTTCTCGTGATTTTGTGTATCTCTCGTCTGTACCCATAATGATAAATTTTTGTGCCTTCTAGCTCCCTCGAAGGTTGATTTATTATAGTAAAAAGTGTGAGAACTTTAGTTTATTTTTATAAACAAAACACTTTAATTTTATTCTATTTTTCCATTTTGGATTTAGCTCTTTTTTGGAGTTCTTTGAAGGATGGGAATGTTTTTTTCTCTTTTTCGGTTAGGTTGGTGAAGATTTCGGTGTATATTTCTTGGGCTTTTTGAGTTTTTCCGGCATTTAAATAGAGCGCAAGAAGCTGGGTAAGCGTGTTACTGTATTGGGTGTCGAATTCCCACTCGTTAGTTTGGTGGATATGCCGTATTTTCTTGTTAGATATAATTAATAACGAATCGATCAGGGGATCATCATTAGGAAGTAAGTTGAAAAATTCTTGTAAATAATACAGTGCGTTTATATTTTCACGAGAATATTTTTTGTTCGGTAATGCGTCGAATCGTTCGTTCGCTTTAATTAGGTATTTTGTTATGGCAAGAACTAGGTCTGTAAGATATTGTTCTTCGATTGAATCTTTTTCAAGTTGTTGTTTGAGTTGTTGGAGGTAAAGTGCCCCTAGGAAGCTATTGGTGCGTGCGAAGTCAACCGAAGTGGTGTCTTGTAATTGATATAGTTTTTCTAAGCGATGTTGTGTGTAAGTGATGGCTTGTGGTAAATCTCTTTGTGCGCAATAATTATAGACTAATTGCTGAAGATTGTAGAAATAGAATCTCGGGATATTTCCACCAAAAGCGATGACTCCTTCCATCATGTGGTGGTTAAACTCTCGAATCTCGATGGCTTTTTTGTTTGCTGTTTCTTCGTCAAAGGCCTTGAAGTATAATTTAATCATTGACTCGCAGAAAGGGACATAGTTGAAGCTGTATTCTTGATACATCATAATGTTAAACTGATTCTTCTCGAATATGTTTAATGCTTTCTTGTAATTTCTGTTGTCAATGTATTTTTGAATTTCTTGACAAGCTTTTTCGCCTTCCGTGCGTTGCGGTTCTCTGGGGTAGTTTTGAAGTTGCACGATGGCGAGGCTGTCAAAATAAACGGAATCACAATCACCACGCATGATGACTTGTGTAATAGAGTCTAAATGAGAATATTCTTGCGCAAAGATTTTCCCAGAAAGACCGGGCAAAATAAGTATCCCAACTATAAAAAGACAATAATTAAATAATTTTTTCATCACGCTTATATAACTTGTCTACAATTCCCAGATAGACTATAAAAAATACAAAAGCGTGGGAACTTTCAGTTTATCTATCTTCAGGTATCGCCAAACACCTTTGCAGAAATAAACAGTCACCCCACGCCAAACCATTATATATAACAGAATTGTATATATGGCAAGCATGAGCGTTTGTACCGTTTACCCTTCTGCATAAAATTTGGCGATTTTGAAGATAAGGATAAAACTAAACGCCTTTTACTAAATATATTACCGTTCAGATCACTCTAAACAACATACAAAAATAAATAATAATTGGCATTTTACAAACACCCAGCAGGGGTGACTGGAAAGCAAAAGTATTAAATTTCAACGTGAATAGCTTGTAACCAGCCTTAATATGTAACCATTCTACAATTCACCTCTTCTTGGATAGTAACAAGATCATGATAAAGATAATAACCGCAATAAATTCCAACCTTGCTGACCTTGGGTAAACGGTGAATGTAGCGACAACATGGATGATGAAAGTGATCACAGCCATCACCATGATCCATATTAAACTCCTTTCAAATTTCTTGTCTCTCATCTATGTTATATAATCACTCACGTTAGTAACCTCCCTCCGAATAACTGGAGTAACTTTCCTCACCGACTATAACATGATCCAGACAATTCATGTTTAACAACCTGCAAGCCTCCATGATGTTTCTTGTTACTTTTAAATCCTCCGGACTGAAAGCTAAATTCTGGCTTGGGTGGTTATGAAAGATGATTGAACAGGTGGAGTTAGTCTTTAGCATTAACTGTAAAACGGTCCTTGGGTCAATGATAGTGTTCTCTTGATTACCTACACTGAGCCTTGCAACACCCAACACCTTTAAATTTCTATTTAACAACATGATCCATGCCTCTTCATGGTGATGTAAACAACCATCGAAAAAGGGTCTGATTAATTTATATGCCTCCATCGCCATCGTTACCTTTGGTCTGTCTTTTGGCTGCACTTTCAGCTTGTATCTAATCTCTACCTCCGATAATCTTGTTAAATCATCGAAATCTAGATTCGGTTCTATTCCAGTTTTAATTTCTGGTGATAAATATTCTTCTTTCATTGGTGATAAATTTAATTGATAAGACATTGATTTAAATAGAAATGAAAAAAGTGGAGAACTTTCACTTTAATCCCTCCATCTTTTCGATTTCTCAAATGGAAGCTAGGGGGCGTTAGAGAGTAAATAATCCAAACGTTCGATTAGCACTAAATTTTTTTACACAGGGGGGGGATTTTATATAAAGTAGCCTTTTAAATGATAATTCCCCTTCAACACTACGGTAAAATATATATACTATATAATAATAGTCCAAAGTGTTGAGGGGGAATGGTGATTCACTTCGTTATTTTTTTATATCCTTCTTCTTTTTATAAAATTATCAAGTTCGGCATCGATTGAGTTGGTGTGGATTTATCCATGATTTGTTATAAAAAATAATTGATTTGTTTCTTGCTATTATATAGCACATAAAAAAAGGACAGGATTTGATGAAAGTTATATCCTTCAATCAAACCCTGTCCTTGGTATCGTTATTTATCTATCTAACCTCTTCAAGTAAGAGATAAGTCCATCTAGTTTCCCTTCCTCCACAAGTTTTAAAAATCGCTTGCATAACTTGTTAGATTCATCCTCTAAATCTTTATTAATAAATTCCATCTCTCTATGATAGATTTCAGTAACTTTAGAGGGAATAAGTTCTGTGTAGCCTTCTTTTCGAGTGTCTTTTGTCATCGTTGATAAATTTTAATAAGTTGTTAATTCCTTTATTTTACCCAGCGTGTTGGGTTTTTCTTATCTGATCTAACGGTAAAATTTGTTTTACCTTCTAAGAATGAAATATAGCCAGTGGTGTTTTTCCCGTGACTTGGCTAATGATTATCTAGTGGAAGTATTCTTTACCGAATAATTTGTTTTATCTAATCGACTATAAAGGTGAAAAACAAGAAATATAAAAAATCTTGTTTTTTTACCGAAATTTCAGCCAGTGGTGGGTTGGCTGAAAATCGTCTTCGTGATTATTTTGACGTTTAGAAGGTTTTGATTATCTCGTAGCGTCTTTCCTTGTTCACGTTCTCTTTTGTATCAAACAATAATCTAAAAAGCTGTATGGCATTGTTATGACCTTGTTTCGTCATCTTGTTCTTCTCTAGGACTTTATTCATCCTTTCAGTTATTTCCGCTCCTGTTAAATTTTCACCGATTTTAAATTCAGAGAGTAGTAAAGCCCTGTAAGTGACGAATATCGGGTCTGTGCTGTATCGAATTTTCATCGCCTTCATGACTTGGCTCATTTTCTTGGGAGCGTGTAAATTCTTTTCTTGTATATCTCTAATCTCTTCATCCGTTAGTCCTAAAGATGATAACTCGTTATAAGTTTCCTCTATCTTGTATCGTGTACTACTTTTATCTGTTTTATCAACTAGGGGCATGATTTCTTTCCCCATGCATGTAAAGCCCTTCATCGGCTCTTTTGACTTGTAAAACAAATCAATCTCTTCCATTATTTCTTTCTTTTTCATTTCTGTATCCTCTTTTGGTTTCTCTCCTTTTTCAATTTTTGTTGTGCTTAAATATGATAATTGCATTAATTCAATATTGTAGTGCTGGAGTATTTTCGACATCTTGTATAGTTGCTCGTGCATCGCATGGTTTATTGATTGAAACGCTTTAAACGCTATACTCTGGTGATTAACTTCTCTTGTAACATTAATGTAATGATCATATTTATTGGCAAGTAGTTTTAATTGTCTTTTTAGAGCTCTTGTACTTTTAGCTACCCGATTAAGTTCTTCAATCCTTTTTCTTGTTTTTCCTGTTATCTCTTCTTTTAGATAATCGAAAACCTCTGGAAAGTTATATATCCCTTTATCTCCTTCTTTGATGTATTCAGCGTTTGTTAGAATGAAAGAAGGAGCGTTCGTGTCTTCCCTGAATCTATTCATCATCTGCACTATATTCACGTAAGAGTGCTGGTTTTTACCCAATGCGATGATTAAAAGATAATCTTGTCCCAGTAGTGAATATCCTTGGGTGTAAGTGGTTAGTATCACATCCGCATCAATCCTGCAATCGTTAATCAGTTGTGAAAGGTAATCCGTTTTATCTCCTTCATTCAAGTTATTAACAACTAGGTTATCTTCTTCTTCTTTGCCGTTCTTTTTACTCTTGATGACCTTCGTCTCTGAATTAATCTCCGCAATCCGGTTGAAACATCTTTTCTTCAACTCTTTCACGACTTTGGGTAATAAAGAGGATTTATCAAGTAGTGAAACAACGGGAATCTTGTTAATCGCTTTTGCGTGCAAGCATAAATCAATAACCCCACCGGCTAAATTTTCATATTCCACAAATGCTAGCACTCTTTGGTCTGGTTGCTCTTTTCTCGCTTTAATCAACTTCATCCCCTTGAATATGCTATCATCGCTTATCAATGGAGTACCGGATAAGAATATGATTCTCTTGTAATATTCAAGAGAGGTCATCACCTCTTCAATCGTCTCCCTTTTCCAGTTGTATTCCGTTATTAAGGTGTGCGCTTCATCGATAATCACCGTTTCCCTGCTCTCGAATTTCGGGATATGGTGTTGTATAGTGATAATTAAATTCGCATCAATATCTTCCCTGTGTTCAGCCGTGTAATAAGGTATCTGGTATTGTGCTGATAATTGTTTCGCTAGATTGATGGTATCAACCACAAAAACAGCTTTTATCTCCCTCTCTTTTAAATAATTGAGAATGTAATATGATTTTCCACCGCTCGTGGGACAATCTACATAGAGTTTAAATTCTTGGCTAAAGTCCAGTTCATCAAGAAACCCTGTTTCCGATAATCTTTCCTTGAATGTAATCTCTTTACATTGCATGAAAAATAATTTTAAGTTAATGAACAATTCTCCTTCAACACTTCGATGTATATTATTTACTATATAAAACAGGTCAAAGTGTTGAAGGTAAACATCATTTTTCATGAGTTTTTTTAATTACTTTTTAACCTCTTGTAATGAGGCTTGCCTGTTTTGATATAAGCTATCTAGGTGGTATGTTTTAAAGAGAAAATCGAAAAAATGCCCTGTAAAACGTTATCTGTATGGATGTTATTATCTTTATTATTATGTTACAAAGGTATATATTCTACACAACATTTCCAAGTGAAGTGATGGTGGAAATTTATATTTATTAACAAATAGATTGAAGACTATTCCAATTCCTTTTCGTGTGGTTGTCGTGAGTCCGTTTATCATTTTATCAAGTTTAGAGTATGCCTAGCTTGTTAAATTTGTTGTCGAGTGAAATTACCACCACCTTGAAAAAGTTGGTGGTGGTATTAATTCGCAAGTTTTATCTAATGTATCTACTTCCAGCACATTCCTCGCACTTGCATACAAGGTGTAAGAAGCCTCGTTTCCCGTAATTAAATTCCGTGAGGAATAACGGGAACGGTTGGATTTCTACATACTCGATTTTAGAAATCTTCAATCTTCGTTGAAGGTATTCCACGCATCGGGTTGCGGAATCTGAATATTCATCTTCTTGGAAGCTCAACTCTTTTGTATTTACTTCCTCTCCCTGCAATTTGTCGCAAATGGCTTTTAAAAGCGATTTGTTCACGATAGTGTGGAAGTACGCTTTTAAATCGCACACGTTCCACTCTAGTTTAAGTTGTCCTCGACTTAAACCGAGAGATATTGCTAACGGCTTGTTTCCTGTTAGCAATGATTCCATTTCTGCTTTTTTCTCTTCTAGCGAGAATATTTTTGTCTTCACTAGAGGTAATTCTATACCGTCAATAGAAGGACTGTATAGTTCTTTTAAATGTTTATTCATAAGATAGATAATATAAATTATTTAGAAATAACCACCACTTTAGAAGGTGGTGGCATTGTTTATCACTAACCACCGTATTTCAGTGATTCTAATCTCCCCGTCAAGTATTTTGTTACTTGATTTTTCTCAATATTTCAAAGAACGTTACACTTCTTTCCGAAAAATATGACGTAAAAGGGCCCTTTACTTTCCACTGGAAAGCATCATTATTTTTACAGAAAACCGTGTGTTTTAGGTAGATATATGACTATTCTTGTCGTGCTGGATTGGTTATTTCCTCCCACGCCATTTCAACGAGTGTTTTTATATCATTCGTTTCTGGTTCATCAGTTAAGTCGGTAGGTGATAGCTTACCGAGTATGTTTAACGTGGTTTGCTGCCTTTCGTCAAGCGAGAGCGTTTCCTCGAATTTTGTGTTACTTGTTCGATAAAATATGTTACAAAATTTGTTCATTCTCCCTTTTTCTTTGTTGCAAAGTTCCTTCATCCGGGATATGATTTTCTTCCCCGTTTCAAGGTCGATTTCCGGTAATTCGATTTGTTTTCCTCTCACGAGATCATTCCATTGACCTGTCGTGATCGTGTAGCCCCCGGAACAAGTCTTGATTACCGTGTTAGTACTCACTTCTTCGTTTTCACTTATTTTTGTAATTTCTTCAATTACCTCATTTTGCTTGCTAGCTAGTGTAACCTTCTCGCTTGCTTTCATAGTGCGGTCTAGGAGGTTATTTACGCCCATGTATCGAGCGCATTCCTTCACGGAGGTAAATTCTTTTATTACCACGTTTGTAATAATCTCTTGTTCATCTCCTTTGGCGATGGAGGTGAGATTTTGAGCGTGGATTGCTTTGATAATTCTTTGCTCCTTGATCGATCCGACCATGACTAGCACGTCTGGCGTGTCTTTCGGGATTGGATTCCCGTTGAGATCGATTAATTCGATTCCTTCCGAGTAAAACAACTTCGCTTTACAAAAATGTTTTGGATCATCTTTTTCGAGAAATTCCTCTGTTAAGACCTCCTGTGCCAGTTTGTCTTTCTTCGGTAAACTAGTCAGGTTCGCAATTTTGGCGATAATCATTTCTTTTCTCTCCGTTTTCACGAAGTAACCACCTGCTGTTGCTTCTTTAGTGCAAATCTCGACGGGCATTTTATGGAGTGATGCCTTTAACTCGTTTAATATGCTTTTTTTCATAGCTTTTGTTTTTTTGTTATCAATATAATTTCAACGACTCTATCCGTTGACAGGACAAAAGTATGAAATGTAAGTCAAAGATTCTCAATATTTTACGTAGATTTTTCAAGCGTAGCTAATTGAAATAATCTATGTAATAATAATCTATGTTGTAAGAGTTTGGACTTGAAGTATTTGTTCAAGAATTTAAGGTGAAATGCTATGGTTTACTAGTAACTTCCTTGCATGAAATCTGTTGATATTTTGATGTTTCGGGAGTTTAGATTCTCGTTTCTTTTGCTCCTTATGCTTTTTCCTTTTCCGTCTTCTTTTGTTAGATCGAAGATTCTCGTGCGCATCGTTTCTGTCGACACGGGGATATAGAATTCCGGAAAAGGTTCTGGACGGGGTATGACCTCAAGGGCTTCTATGATGAACTCGCAAATGGAGTTACTTATTCGTTTCCCGCTTTTGAATTTCGGGTGATCTTTCAAGAACGTGTATAACTGGTAAATAATTCTATTTGTATCTCGATCCTCTTTTGCTCCTACTTTGCCTTTTAAATTTTTTAGTTTTTCTGTTATGTTCTTTTTAGCTTCTTTTTCAAGATGATTTTCAAGGTATTCTTTTAAATGAATCCAGAACCAGTTCGAGTGGTTATCGAGTTTGATGCTAGTTTTATTAAAAGTAATTCTGATCGTTTCGTTTTGCTCTTGTTGTTCTTCAGCCTCTTCTTTCGTGTTTTTATCTTTTTGTTGTTGTAACAACATTCTTTTCTCTTCTTCTTTTTTCATTTTCTCCTTTTCCCTTTCGAGGCGTTTGATGAAATGGTATAATCTCAGAAAATCGGGTTCAATCTTGGTTTTATAGTTGTAGTAGTTCCAGTCAATATTTTCATAATTCCAATCAAAAGGGTATGTTAATTCTGGTGTTCTCTCGCATTCTCCATAGATATAAAACATCACCCATAAAGCGGTTTCGGTAACAGGGTCGAACTCGTGTTTTGTCAAAAAGTTGTTTACTTTTTCAAGTGCCTCACAAGAAGGGAAACTTAAAGTAATGTGTTTATTTTCTTGAAAGAAGAAGTCTTCAAGTTTGGGATAACGTTGTTCGATAATGTAATCATCACGATTTTCAGGATTACTGTATACTCGTTTTTCTTCAATGCTTTCTGGATAAAAAACATCAATGCTTCTCGTCATGGCGTTTACAAGGTCTGCTACATTGAAATCGAAGCATTCCACGAATTTTCGATAAATTGGTTCGAGGTTTTTGAGCGAAACTTGTCTTGTTGTTTTTTCTTCTTCTTGTGGCATGGGTTATTTTATTTTTTTTCAAAAGTAAAAAAATAGCCTCAAATCCGAAGATAAGAGGCTATGATATTCATAATAAATTTTGCATTGCAGCATCAATTTGTGTATTCTCGAATGAATCTAGATAAATTTGAGTTGTTTTTAAATCTGTATGCCCCAGAGCCTCGCTAATCAAGGCAACACTAACACCCGATTTTTTTAAAACACTCGCAAATGAATGCCTTGCCACGTAAGTTGTGAGTTTTGATTCAATCTCCAGTTCGGTAGCAAGTTCTTTCAGCTCGTTGTTGACCTGTGCTAAAACTTTATGCCTCCTGTTCTGTTTTTGTAGTTCCGTTTTATGAATATTAGCATTCAAAATGGGGAAGAGGTAATTTGCAGTTTTCTGGTGGAAGGCATATTTTTTAATAATCTCTTTAGCCTGATCACATAGTTTGATGTTTATATCTCCATGTGTTTTCTGGCGGGTATATAAAATTCTTCCACGTTGTATGTTTTTCATGGTTAAATTAGATATATCAACAAAAGGGATTCCACCACACAGGTAAGAAAAAGTGAATATATCTCTCGCAAGTATTCTTGGGGGAGTGGCATTTATGGTTTCCGTGGTGATAACTTGCATCACTTCATCTTTAGATATAGCCCTCTTCTTAGTTTTAGTTTTAAATTTACCGACCTTGTAATCATCAAACGGGTAATTTTTCTTGGTTGCCGCTTTTTCTTCAATGGCTTTGTTGTAAGCACTTCTTAAAGTTCGGAATTGTAAACTGATAGTAGTTTCTTTGTTCCCTTTACGCCTCTGCCATTTCTCGTAATTGTACAACCAGTCTGTATTAATATCACTGAAATAGAAATTTAAATCGCTCCTCGTGAAGGCTTTTAAAGAGTTGAAGGATGTTTGTAAATAAGCCTGTTCCCGACTTTATTCGTTTCTTCAAATTCCTTGATGAGTTGTTCGTAAAATTCTTTTACAGTTTTTAGTTGTAACTTCTTTTGCTTGTTTTCCACCAGAGATGCCGCAGTGTACTCTTTTTGTTCCGAATTAAATTCTAAAATTTTCTCTTGGTATTCTTTTTCTTTCTCCAGAATAATTTTGTTGATTAACTCTTTATTTGGACAATTCGGTTTTGGTCTGTTCTTTTGA
>ERZ780148.1790-NODE-1790-length-13799-cov-2.845460_pt1 | contig 13799 bp, 9 predicted proteins | sample MGYA00510984_ERZ780148 | MGnify/ENA primary metagenome ERZ780148 (study PRJEB29588, sample SAMEA2160902) | human gut metagenome | biome: human gut; feature: human-associated habitat; material: faeces | place: Denmark | collected 2008/2010 ...
TTTTCGCCGCCGATTCGTATTACTTCATGTCCAAGTTCAACGCCCGCACCGAGATTGCCTTCAAATAATTTCCCATTGATAACGATTCCGCTTCCCACGCCCGTCCGCGCTGATCAGCGCGTAATCCCACGCCGCCGTAAGCGCAACGGATCGGGTTCGGCGCGCTCCCCGTTCCCGGCGGCTTCGTAAGTATCGAAATTACGAACGGAACTCGCGCGGTTTCGATCCCCGACGGCTACGAACTCAAAATTGTAAAATAACGCACCCCGGCATATATAAAAAAACGAACGCCCGCGAAAGCGCAACGCTTACGCAGGCGTTTTTCGTTATACTCTTTTTCGCGTTTATCACGCAGGATCGAGGTGCCGACTTTTATACTTTTCGTTAATCGCGGTCGTTTTCAAAGTCAATCAGCCTTATGCCGTCGAAGCCGAGCGGCGCAAGCGCGTCGTACTGCGACAGTTTGTCGCGAAGCGCGTTCGCAAGCGTGTCGTTCATCGTGATTTCCAGCGCGTTCTCGCCGTCAAGCACGCAGTCCGAAATATCGTAAACGTACGGCGGGCAGATTCTGTACCCGAGATCTCTACCGTTCAGCACCGCGCGCACGCTTCCGTCCGCGCCGTCGATCGCAAGCAGTTTTTTGCACTTTTCGGTAGTAAAAGAGCACTCGAATTTTACCGTTCCCGAGAACGACGGCATTTCGTCCGCAGCGCAGAGGTCGAACGCATCGTCGAGGAAATCGGGCTTACGAATTACAGTTACTTCGTCCGAATGTTCAAAAAAGCCTACGGCTTGACTCCGGTCCAGTACCGCAAGCAATCCAAACAAACGAAATAACGCCGTAAATCGTCAAACGCGCTTTCAAAAAGACGACGATCATTGGTTATTGGTTTCCCCGTTAAGATCCGAGTGCGGTATCATCCATACGCTATAGCCCTCGGGCGAACACTCTCTCGCATATCCTGTACTTTATAACTAAGAAGAACGATAATCAACGAAACGGGAACAACCCACAACGATGCAAGACCATTCTCCAATCGAATACAAAAAAATCCTACGCTTATTATCACTGTGGAAATAAGAGAGCCGAACAGCCCCGGGATAAATAAAGTCACCGTTCTTAGCTTTTTCCCGATAAAAACCGCCGATTTTGCCTTTATCTTTTTCTCCATCCGCGAAAAAAAGACGAAAAATCCGTCTTTTTTTCTTGTTTTGCAAGTTTATGCATTTTAATATATATTTATGCAACGAATATTGTAAAAGGAAGCCTTCCTGTATTTTCGGAAGACTTCTTTTTAGCGATCGGAACGAAATACTTTTCTTCCGATTTGTCTGTTTTTTCTTAGATTTTTTCCTATTCTTTTCTCTGATGAAGCGTTACCGGTAAAGTGACTTTTACGGGCGGCGCAGTCGGGTTTTCGATCCTGAATTTCGCGACTTCGTACACTTTTTCGGCGAACATTTTGAAGTCGATCGTTATGGTGGAAATCTGTCGGAACCCCTCTATCCATTCGCAAAGTCCGTCGAATCCCAAGATATGGAGGTCGGGAAACATCCGGCGCACGTCCACCACGAGATTGTCGAGTTTGCTGAGCATTTCGTACGCGATCATATCGTTAAAACAGAATACGCTGCGGTAGCCGCCGAGAATTTTTTCGTAAAGAACGCGGATATCGTCGGTCGAGATGTTGTAGAAATCGACCTGCGCCGACGAGTTTATCTTGCCGATCTCGTCCTTGAACACATCACAACGAAAGCGGCTGAAGGTATAATCGCCGCCCACGAAAACAAACTTTTCGCTTGTGTGAAAGTTGTTGAGATACCGAGCCGCAAGTTGACACCCGCACCTGTTGTCGATGTCTACGGCGTCCATGCCCAGACATGCCATGTCGTACATGAACACACTGCCGGCATAAATGATACGAACGTTGTTGAGCCGTGCGAATTCGGCGGTATTTTCGTCGCAAAAGGTATATGTGATAATGATGTCCACGCGGTGAAGAATACATTTCTTGATTATCTCAATGTCAAACTTTTCCGAAAGCATAAACACGCAATCAAGTTCTTCACGACTACGGAATACTTTTAAAAGTTCGCCGTACAGCGTGTTGAAGTACAGATTCGAGAAATTGTCGGCAAACACTCCTACCACAAATCGTTCGTCCTTTCTCATCTTTTGTGCGACGTGATTAGGTAAATATCCCATTTCAATCGCCGTTTTGCGGATTCTGATTTTGAGCGATTCCGAAATGTCGTCCATATCCCGAAGCGCATGCGACACGGTGTTGATAGAACACCCCACCCGCGACGCTATGGCTTTAAGACTGACGTTTTTCTCTCTCATTTTATCACGTCTCCGGTAATCGGATCGAAAACGTAAAGATCCTCGGGATCGAAAGCGACGGTAAGTTCATCGTCGATGGTAACCTTGTGCTTTGCGTCTATTCTTCCGATCATATCTTTACCGCAGAAATCGAAATGCACGTTGTATTCGCCGCCAAGAAGTTCGCAAACGGTCGGTTTTACGACGAATCCGCCGTTTTTCGCCTTGCCGCGTTTCTTCTCGACTTTGATGCGTTCGGGACGGATACCGACAATGAGCGTATGATTGCACGAAGCGCAACCGCGAATCTCGTCGAGTTTTTCGGCGAGCACGCGCTTTTCGTCGGCGTAACGCTCGTCTTCGTTTTCCGCCTTTCCGAATTTCTCTTTTATGCGTTCGATAATACTCTTCCCGGTTCTTTTGTTCGCATCGATTACTTTGCTTTCGCCGGTAACGGAAAGAAGTTTGAGTAGTTTTTCGCGTGCTTTCTCGTCGAATCCCGCCTGCATGGCGACTAATTCGCCTTCCTTGTCCGCATAGAAAGCGTCGTGACGAGCGACAAACCTTTCACCGAGCGAAATTTCGTCGTTTCCGAACGCGATCGTATTTTTCTTGCGATCGAATTTTACGTCAAACATATTCATCGTCGGCGAACCGATAAAGCGCGCGACGAACACGTTGTGCGGATCGTTGTACACCTCTTCGGGCGAGCCGATCTGCTGGACGAATCCGCGCGACATTACTACGATACGCGTTGCCATAGTCATTGCTTCCGTCTGGTCGTGAGTAACGTAAATTGTCGTCGCGCCTATTTTGTTGTGAAGTTTGACTATTTCGCTACGCATCGTAAGGCGCAGTTTTGCGTCGAGATTGGACAGCGGCTCGTCCATCATAAAGATGGGTACGTTCTTGATAATCGCTCTGCCGAGCGCAACGCGTTGCATCTGTCCTCCGGAGAGTTCTTTGGGAAGTTTGTCGAGATACGGGCGAAGATCGAGAATTTCCGCCGTTTCGTAAACCTTTTTACGAATTTCGTAAGGCGTGAGCATACGGCTTTCTATCCTGACTTCACCGTTGTCGTCGAGCATCTCGAACCTGTCGTTATACTTCTCGCCCGCTTCGTCCAGACGCTTTTTACCCTCTTCGATCACGGCGTCAAGCGACTCGTTCCACGATGCGAGAATTCTCGTTTTTTCATTCTCGTTCTCTTTTGCCTCTTCTTTTCTGTTCAACCCTTTTTCCTTTGCCGCAGCGTAGAGAGGCGCGTAAAGGTCGATAAGAATCCGGGCTGCTTCGGGTGAACTCGCAAATACCGTAGCAAGTTTTTCGGCACGTTCGTTCTTTCTGAGTTTTACGGCAAACGCCGCGCTGAGCATGTCGGCAACCGTCGAGAAGTCGTGCTCCGAAAGTATGCGTTTTGCTTCCGCCGCGGGATAGAGTTTTTTATCGACTACCGGCGCAGGGTACTTGTTTATCGTGAGCGGGAACGCTATATTGTCAAACACGTTCATCTGCGGATAAAGCGCGTAACTCTGGAACACGATCGCCATTTTACGATCCTTGCTCGGTTTGTAGTTGAGGAGTTCGTCTTCGAGGAAAATGTCGCCCGACGTAATATCTTCAAGACCGGCGATCATACGAAGCGTAGTCGACTTTCCGCAACCGGACGGTCCGACTATAACGATAAATTCCTTTTTGTTTATGTCGAGGTTAAAGTCGTAAACCGCCTTTTCGCCGTTCGGATAGATTTTTTCGACGTGTCTGAGAGAAAGAAATGGTTTAGTTTCGGTATTCATTGTGAGTATTCCTCCTGTTTACGCCTTTATGCCGGTAGACGCAAGACCGTCGATCATTTTGTTCTGAGTGATTATGAAAATAATTACTATTGGAATAAGCGCGAATACGCTGGTAGCCATAGCGACACCGGTAGCGCCCCAGCCGCCTCCGCCCGTATAGCCGGTAAGCGCGACGGTAACCGTGTTCCAGTATGATATTTCGCCGGAAAGAAGAAGTTGCGGCCAGATAAGGCTGTTCCAACTGCCGGTAAACGTAAACAACACCACAAGCATTATGGTTGATTTTGCAAGCGGGCAAACGATACGGCGAAATATCTTCATATTGCTTGCGCCGTCGCTTTTCGCGCTGTCAACGATTTCTTTGGGAATAGATTCGAAGAAATTGCGCATAAGCAGCATGTTGAATATTCCCGTAATACCCGGAACGACGATCCATATATAAATATAGATATAAGAAGCCACGTATGAAGAGATTTGAAGCGAGTTTTTTATGCTCGAATACAGCGCGAACGACGGAGCCGTTCCGATAACGCCCGGTACCGCCATCCACAAAAGCAGGAACTTCATAAGCGATTGCTTGCCTTTGAATTTGAGAAAAACCACCGCGTACGCCGTAAGAAGATCGACTATTACGGTGAGACCGACCGTCGCGAGCGTAGACCAGAGCGAGTTGAGCATCCACACGGGCATATTGTCGATTTTGCCGTCGCGGATAATAAAACCGTAATAGTGCTTTATCGTCCACTCGCTCCATGCCGACGGAAAAAGTTTGTCGGGATTGGCGACGAGGTCGTAGTCGGACTTAAAGGACGTTCCGACCATATAGACGAGCGGTATTACCCATATTACGCTGGCGATGAAAAGTATAACGAACGACACGATTTTTTCGCGCCGACGCGTTCTTTCCGATTTCGTAAGGATTTTTTTAGTCTTTTCCATTTGCCGTATCCTCCGTCGTCGAATAAGCCAAGCCGTCAATCATAATTTTATCCGCTTCGTAAGCACCGCAAAGTTCGCTGTGACGCGTCTTTTTGCGGCGCGGTGCGGTTATGCGACGTTCGGCGACGCTGAACGCCATGACGATAAGTCCGAAAACTATCGCGGACGCGCATATGTAGCCCGTTTGCTTTGCGTAAGTCATTCCGCCCATAAGATATTTCTGGATAAACATCATAGGCGCAACGAAAATATCTTCATTTTCGTACGTGTTAAGAACATAAGGCTGTGCGTACAGGTTGAGATAACCTATAAGCGTATTGAACAGACACACGTTGATCGCCGAACGGATATTAGGGAGCGTTACATAACAAATGCGCTTCCATCTGCTTCCGCCGTCCATTTCGCACGCTTCGTACAAGGATTTCGGGACGTCGCGCAGCGCGCCCGAAAATATGACGAAGTTCGTGCCCGTCTGCCACCAGATACTAGCAATGAGCATAACCACCCAGCGCAAAGTATCGCCCGCCCAAGGCTTTCCGGCGAGCCACTCTATTTTCGTACCGAGTATCGCGTTGATAAGACCGGATTCATCGCCTTTGAACATATTGCCGAAGATTATACCGACGATCGTAACCGAAACGATGCTCGGAAGATAGATGATCGCGCGGAAAATCTTGTACCCGGGAGGATTCATGTTGATGAGGTACGCAAGGCAAAGCGGTATGATTATAAGGAGCGGAACCGCTACCGCGTCGAACACAAACATCGTCAAAAACGAATCCCAGAACGATTTCGATATGGGGTTGGAAAGATTAAAGATATTTATATAGTTCTGAAGCCCCGTAAACTGATTCTGTTCCGGAATGTACGGATTATACCGCATAAACGAGAATACGAATCCCATTATGAACGGTATAAGCGTGAACAACACGAACACGATAAGAAACGGGCTGATAAGCGCAAGGGCAAGCAACGCTTCCTGCCGCTTGCGCTTTTTCTGTTCCGCTATTTTTCTTTTTATGTCGATTTCCATTTTTTATCTCCGATCAACCGAAGAACGAAACGTTGTTGTTTACGGTGTTTTGTTTGCTTCTGATGGTCGCCTCGTCGGTCTCGTCGGTAGCGTTTTTGTTACCCACCGTATCGGCAAAGATGCCCTGAAGGTTGGAAAGCGTATCGGCATAATACGGAGTGTTGCCCACACAACGGAAGTTGTCGATATCCGGGTAGAACTTCGAGATAAATGTGCTTACGTAAGAATCGTTTTTATAAACGTCCGATTCGGCTATAACGTTGGACGCGGTAACGTGACCCGCTTTTGCCCACTGCGCGCCCGCGGTCGAGTTGACGGTGAACCATCTGATAAACTCGACGATCGCCGCTTTTACGTTGATATCGGTAACCGTTTTGGACATCGCGAAAAAGTGCGAATCGCCGTAAATGGCGTTCTTGTTCACGTTGTCGCTCATCGCAAACCAGCCGGAAACGCTTGCGCCGCCGAGATGGTTTTCGAGAACTTCCGTTTCGCTGACGTTATTCGTCGCCGCAAACTGATTTACGAGACTGGCAAGTTCCCACGGACACAAGAAGTAGAACAGGCGTTTCCCGGAAACGAAGTCGGTAAGCGCGGTGCTCGACGCTTCGTTAAGATTTGCATACGAGTTGTCGAACAGTTCGCGGAAAGACGTGAACGCGGCTTTGAACGCGGCGCGGTTTGTTTCGTTATCGTACCAGTCGACGGTGTAATCGTTTTTGTAAAGCGATACGCCGTTCTGAAGGAGCGCGGTGAGGAACATATAGTTTACGAAATAGTCGCCGCCGGTTGCCCATGCGATAGCCGCTTTTCCGCCGTTTGCGGAATCCTCTTTGAACTTGCGGCAAATATCCAGAAGTCCGGCACGGTCAGTCGGTGCGGCTGTAGCGTACTTTGCGAGAAGTTGCTTGTTGTAAACGACTACGAGGCTTTGCCCGTCAATCGGAATCGAATAAGTTTTGCCTTCATAACCGAGCGAAGAATACTGCGCGAGTCCGGACGAGTAATCTGAAAGATTAAGCGTGATACCCGACTGCTCCATCGCCTCGTTAAGGGGTTGGATAAGGCGATTGTCCGCAAAGTTCTTGTGCGACTTCTGATGGGACATTATAAGGTCGGGCGGATTCGTATTATTGTTGATCTGTTTCGATACGGTATCCTCGTAAACACCGGCACCCGTGTTGGTTATGATAACGTTGATTTTACCGTCGTAATCGCGATTGAAACGCTGAACTACGTTGTAGAACGCCTGTTTGTCGTCGCCTGCCACGACCGTGTTGAGTTTGATTTCCACGTTGCTGAATACGACTTTGCCGTCCGCGTCTTTGGTAAGCGAGCCGGTAGTCGTCCACCAGTCGTTGTTGGTCGGATTATTCGTGCCGCCGCATGCCACTGTAAAGAGTGTCGCAACGCACAGTATTCCGGCTACGATCGCCCTTCTGAAACTGTATTTTTTCATAAAATTGTCCTCCTGTAGTCTGATTTAAGCCTTTTTCATGAATCTGATCGCAACGCCTCCGTTCTCGCGAAGGTCGAATGTGAGCGTTGTGCCCGCCGTAACGGTGCGGACTTCGCGCGCGACATCCTTGCCGTTGCTTCCGGTATCGGTAAAAATTTCCGCGTCGTACTCGCCGCTGCCGAGAAAAGACAGGTCGATCGAAACGGTATCCGAGATAACGCTGTTCACTATGCCCGCGAACCACGTATCACCCGCCTTGGCGGCTGCCGCGTAATAATAGTCGGGCTGTCCGCCGAGGAATACGGTTTTATCGCGCGTCGAGGGGATCGAGCGATAAAAGTCCATAATTTTCGCGTCGTAGTATGTATTCGCCTTGTCTGCCATAGAGGGCGTTCCTGTTTCGAACAGCACCGAAAGAGCCATCTGATGCGCTCCGGTGATAGCGTTGCCATAAGGAACGACAACGGGAGTGAAGTCACTCGGTCCTATTACCGCACGGGTAAACAATTCGTTTACCGTGGTAGCGGCGTCGATCGTTTTGAACTCGTTACCCATAATGCCTTCGCGGTTGGTTACGTTGGGATAAACTCTGCGCTCGCCCGTCGGCTTGTTGGAGCCGTGGCAGTTTACGATCATTTTGAGTTTTGCGGTTTCCTGATAAATCGTCTCGTACCACTTGATCGTTTCGCTGTCCTCGCCCTGATGGGTGGGATTGTCGGCGTTCTGACCGTCGAAGAAGTCGATTTTGATTCCGGCAATGCCGAAACTCGCCCACTTTTCGAGTTTGCTTTTAAGAATAACGGGGTTGCCGTTGCCGAAATCGGTAAGCGCGTTGCACCAGACGATAACTTTTACGCCCGCGTTGTTCGCGTAGTCCATAAAATTCCGAAGCGTGGAATCGCTGAGCCCCGCATTCCAGCCGCCGTCGAGAAGGACGTATTTCCAGCCCATATTCGCGGCGAGATCGACGTATTGGCGGTGTAGCGAAAAGTCGGTTTGCGGACGTTATATGCAAGCCAGCTCCACGCGACTAATCCGTTCTCTACCCAGTCGTAGTCGTAAATCGCCTTTTCTTCGTCCGAAAGCGTGTTGTAATCATCCGGTTTCCAGTACTCCGCGTCGTCGTAAACTTTTTCGACGAGTTCGGACTCCTGAACCGTTTTCATATCGCCGGCGATACCCACGCGCCACGGCGAAGTGAACGGATAATCGATTTTGTCGTCGTCCAGCATCGCCCCTGCGGGGGTGTGAACGGTCTGAAGCACGCTGCTGCCGTCCATGCCCTCGGGAACTTTAAGATACGAGCCGTAGAAACCGCTGCCGATGAGTGCGGATTCGGTAACCATAGAATACACGTCGGTACCGCCTACTCTGTACAGCATGGGCATTGCGAGGTACTGATCGGAATTGAGTCCTTTTGCCGAACGGCGGTCATAAGGCACCTCGTAAGCGAAGAAGTTGCCTTTCTTGGGATCGATCGAAACATACTCCTCTACCCACATGTTCGTATTGTCGGGAAGCGCGAACTGCGTTTTCTCTTCTTTTACCGTCATAGTGCCGCTACTGCCGTCGATCGCGCGGATTCCGTAACGGAACGCGTAACCGTCGTCGTACGAGCGCATCGTTACGTCGAGGTAAAACTTCCACGCCCTGAAGGTAACGGTCGTTTCGTTGCAATCGTAATTCACGGTTGCCGACTTGCCGGAAATGTTGTCGTAACTGCCTTTTACCCGCTTGTTCTTGACACCCGAAACGGCGATAAGGTTGAAGTCGTCCTCTTCGATATCGAAACCGAGTTCGGATTTTTTAACGACTTCGGCATTGCCTTTTTTGACCGAATAATAGATTTTGTTGTTCGCGTCGAAAGTGAGCGAAGTAACGATCGTTCCGTCGGGCGAGGTAATCGTCCAGTTTCCCTGATCTTTTACTTCGGTCGGCGTGTTGTTCGTATCGCACGCCACGGTAACGAGTCCCGCCGTGATTGCGAGTGCGACGCAAACGAGAATATAAAATACTTTTTTCATTTAGGCCTCCGTTAGTAGACGAGTCCGCCGATCTGCGTATAGAGTTCGTGCATTTTTTCGGTGAGGTTCGTGCCGTCGCCGCCGAGAACCGGTACGATAATACCTTCCGCAGCGGTTACGTTTACGAGCGTTTTTAGGTTCGCCGTGCCGGGGAGCGTTGTGAGGTTATTCGCGTCGCCGTAAGTCGACCTGACAAAACTGACGATACGGTCGGTCGAATTTACGTAAGCGTCGGCGTTTACGGCTTCCGTTGCGAGCGGAACGTAACCGAGCGAAGAAAGTTCGTAAGCGTGCTTTGACAGCCAGTCGGAATACAATGCCGAAGCGCACACTTTAAGCGGATCTTTCACGACGTTGGTTGCGAGGTTGCAGAACCCGATTCCGATCGTATGAATCGGAATGTCTTTGCTGCCCTCGCCCGTTTCGTCCGTGAACAAACCGGAAAGCGGAATCACGCCGAGATTCGGATCGGAAAGAACCGATCCCTCATAGCCGCGCCAGGTTACCATACCCATAAGCGCGTTGCCGCTCTTGACCGAGTCCACTACCGAACCGATACCGTTCGCGTTGCCGCCGTGATTTGCGCCGTTTTCGCCGAACAGATCATAAGTCCTGCGGAGCGCGGTTTCCGCCTTTGCGTACACGGCTTCGTCCGCCCATTCGTTTACGTATTTACCGTTTTCATACTTGTAATACGGCACTCCGTTCTGATTGAAGGCAACCATGCTGGGAGCCTCTTTGAACGACCAGTCGGAATAAGCCGCCACTACGGACCTGAAACGCGAATTAGTCGCAACTTCACCGTTGTAAGCCGCTTTTAACAGCGCGGAAAGTCCGGAATAGTTGGTCGGGAGCGCGCCGCCGTCGCTGTACTTGGCAAGAAGCGACTTGTTATAGATCATATGCGGAGCAACGCCAACGAGCGGAACCTGCGTATACGCGCCGTTTACTCTCGCCTCGGCGGTAGCTTTTTCGAGCCAGTTCGAATTGTTTGCCGCAAGACCTGCGAAATTATAGATCTCGCCGACCGAATAGTAAGTTTTGGTCGTGCTTAAAATCCCGGGGATTTGCTGAATACGAAGGAAAGTATCTGCTTGCGACGCGAGATTGGACGAAACGTTTACGGAAATCTTGCCGTTGTACTCTTTGTTGAACTTTTCGGTAAGCGCGGCAAGACTGGCTGCGTCCACACTCGACGTCCACACGTTGATCGTTACGTGATCGTAGGCGATCGAACCGTCGCCGTTACGCGGGATTGCCATTGTGTATTCGTACCCGGCGTAAAGCGTAATGTCATCGTTTACTTTGTCGGTATCGAAATTCCACGCCCGGGTTTTAGCCTCGTCCGCGTACCAGGCGACGAATTTCATTCCGAACGGATTGTAATCGGGAACGTACTTGCTCGCAATCGCGTTCGTTTTGCGCACCGCTATCGTTTTGTCGGCGATGCCGGCAACGCTGAAATCGAACGTTACGGTAGCCATACCCGGCTGAACAGTCCATTTCGCGTAAAGAGTCGCGTCCGAAGTAACGGGTTTGGTAAAGTCGTAAGGCTCTGTGCCATCCGCATCGGTGAACCAGCCGCCGAGGTCGAATCCTTCGCGGGTTGCCCGCCACGAAACCGCTTTCGCGCCTGCCTGAACGGGAACGTTACGCGTTTCGCCGCCCTCATAGTTGAGGTCGTACTTTATAAGATACGTTTCCTTTGCCGTTTGTCCGCCGCCGCACCCGACGAGCGCGCACGCTCCGAGCGCGATGAGAACGCACAGCAAAACGGCAATCGTTCGTTTACCTTTTTTCATTAAATTCAAATCTCCTTTTTAATTGGATTGATTGCTTTTATGATTTTTGACGGCAAGCACGCGCCCCGTTACGTTTTCATGCGCGAGGCGCGTACCGTCCGTGAGTTTTAGTTTGCGCTGTCCGAAGTCCAGCTGATATTGCTGTACTCGCCTGCTACGCGCGTGTTGTGCCACTGAAGAATAACCACTCTGTTCCAGCCTTCGAACGCGGTTGTTCCGTCGGTACTCTTATCCGCCGTCGCGCCGATGTTGATAGTCCTCGTGAACGTCTTGGTCGGATCGGTAAGCGAAGTCGCGGTGAGCGTGATTTCGGCGTAATCTTCGCGGATCTTGCGGCTGATGGTGAATCTGCTGCCGGCGGTTGCGTCTGTGCCCGCGCCCGGTTCGTACCACTTGTGTCCCTCGGCAAGACCTGCTCCGCTGAGAAGGTATCTGTTAAGCGAAGCGTCGCTTTCGTACTGCGCGCCGAACTGAATACCGCCGCACGAGTTGTGGTCGTATCCGATCAACGTACGCATTTCTACGATCATGCGCGATCCGCTGCCGGTAGTCGAGGTTGCCTTGTAGTCCCAACTGAAGGTGAAGTCGCCGCTGAACCATACATACGGGCTTACCATGCCGTCGTTGAAATCGGCGTCGTTCTTGGTAAAGTCGAAGTTGACTCCGCGCTCGGTGGTAGTGTCGTTTCTCGTGAAATGGTCGTTGTCGGTGTTCTTGGAGCCCAATGCAAAATTATCGGGAACGTACTGTCTGATATAATCCCTGCCGTTGCCGGTGAGCGCGTTGAGCTTTGCCATTGCGGCTTCCTTACCGGAGAAATAGTCGATGCCCGTGATAATATCGGTTGACGACATGTTCCAGACGAACAAGCCGGGTATCGTGTTTACGGACGCGTAGTGCGCCATATCGGTAGCGCCGATGTATTGGTCGTTGTAGAACATGTAGAACATTCTGCCCACGCGAACGATACCGAGCCTGGTCACGTTAAAATCGCCGTCCTTTGCGAGCTTCGTAAGACCGCCTTGCTTGCATGCCTGATACTGGTAAATAACGAGGTTCTTGGACGTGTCGTTTTCCTGCACGTTCCATCCGCCTTCGTTCGGGTTGAAGTCGATTATCTTGTAGTCGGCGTTGCCGCTGGTGGGCACCACGGATACAAGCGCTCTGTTGTGGTTGTCGTCGGGAACGAAATTCGCGATGCCTGCGAGCGCCCAGCCGGCGTTCTTGAAGGTCACTTCGACGTAGTAAGCGTCGCTCGCCTCGAGGTTGAACTGCGCCATTTCGTAGCCGTTTTTGTTTACTTTCACCGTCTGCTCTGCGTTGGACGTCATTTCGTTGTCCACCGTGAACTGCGTGTTCGTCCAGGAAAAAACCTTGCGGTAGACGTTAACCGTTACCACTTTGGTAGCCGTCTTGGTCGCGTCGGCAGGGTTTTTGACGGTGTAGGTTATGGTGTGCGTGCCGATTTCGGGGGTCATTTTGCCGCCCTCGATGTGGAGTTTGGCTTGGTCGGAGTATTCGATAACGACGTTTTCGGTGATGTCCGCGTCATCCGCGAAAGCCACAGCCGCAGGAAGGTCGAGCGCCGTCCCCTGCATGGCTTGCATCGTGCCGCCGTCATCGGTCACGGTCAGTCCGTTACCGCTGAGCGTAAGCATGGGTGTTCCGTGGACAACGTTGATGGTGAAAGTGTCGGTTTTGCCCTGAACTTCTACCGTTACGGTTGCGGTTCCCAACGCTTTTGCACGGATAATCCAGCCGTCGACGACTTCGATCGCGCCTGCGGGATCGCAAGTGATAGTCGGTGTGGTGTTGCTCGTGTTGTAATCACCCGGATCGAAGGTCGCGTTTATCGTGCGTTCGGTACCGCTTTCCCAGTCCGCTTCGAGATCGGCTTTGTTGGAAACGGTAATCGACTGAATTTCCGGAGGAAGCACGGATATCGTAACCTCGTCGGTTACGCCGCCTTTTGCCGTAACGGTGATAACCGCAACACCTCTGCCCACACGGGTAAGGGTAGTTCCGTCTACCGAAACGACTTCCGGATTGTTCGATACGATACTTACGTCGCTGTTGTCGAAGTTATAAATTTCGGCGGGACTGAACGCGAGTTCGAGCGAACGCGTCGCTTCCTCGTCTTCTCTCCATGAGACGAGCGATGCCTTGTTGGTTATGGTTACCGATTTAAGCGAGGGCGTTACGGTTACCTCGAACGAATCGGTAAGAAATCCTATGCTTACGGTAATCGTAGCCGTGCCGCCGCCCACCGCGCTGAGAGTCATGCCGTCTACGGCGACCGCGTCGGTATTGGACGACGTAATCGAATATTTGGTGTCCGCGAAAGAACATCCCTCGGGGGTGAGCGTTACTTCGACGGTACGATCGGCTTCTCCCTCTACCCATGCCCCGGAGAGCGCGTCTTT
>ERZ780148.1796-NODE-1796-length-13728-cov-5.171213_pt1 | contig 13728 bp, 7 predicted proteins | sample MGYA00510984_ERZ780148 | MGnify/ENA primary metagenome ERZ780148 (study PRJEB29588, sample SAMEA2160902) | human gut metagenome | biome: human gut; feature: human-associated habitat; material: faeces | place: Denmark | collected 2008/2010 ...
ATCTGAAAAGTTATGCATGTAATAATTTTATTTTAGTAAATTCTCATTTTATGTCGTGTAAAAAAATAATAGAAAAAGTTATACTTTAAATGAAGGAGATATTTATGAACTTGAAAAAAATAGGTAAATTTATTGCAGAAATGAGAAAAGCTAAAGGCTTAACGCAAGAAGAGTTAGCTGAAAAATTAGAAGTAAATAATAGAACAATTTCTAGATGGGAAAATGGAAAAAATATGCCTGATATTTCTTTATACAAACCATTATGTGAAATTCTGAAAATATCAATTGAAGAATTAGTGAATGGGGAAAAAACTGATAAAGGGAATGTTAATTATAGTATAGAAAAAGCAATTATTAATACAATGAATTCCAGTGAAAAGGATAAAAGTAGAATGAGTAAGATAATAAAAATATTAAGTATTTTAATATTAATTATTGCTATTATAGTTGCAGTACTAATTATTTATTACGAAAAGAAATATCCTAAAATAGATATTTACAATTTGGATGTTATAAAAAGCGAAAATAATCAGTTAAATGAAGATTTAACTTTAAATATGAATGACTATAAAATATGGTTTTATGGAATTGAAACATTACAAATTGGTGACGCTAAAAATAATTATTTTGACTTAAAAACTGTTTTAAAGTATAACCAAGTAAATATGAATGATATAATAAAATATTTGGATATGCAATACAAAAATGAAAATATTTTGATGCAGGTATTACGTGATGGCGGAACAAAAATATTTAAAAGTAAAAAATACGAAGTAATTTTATGTGACACGACAGAAGGAAATCACGATATATATTTTGGGATAACAAATATGGAAAAAAATCTTAATAATAATTATTGTGGAAAACTAGTTAATGATACATGTTATTATACTAGAACTTATCATATTATAAACATTGCAGAAACAACTGATAGTAATTTTGTAGATGTAACTTTGACAACACATAACGGTAATAAAAAAGTAGTGAGAATAAATAATGCGTTTGATATTAAAGCTGGAAAAAATTATGAGTTTGTATTTAGCACATATGAAAAAATAGAAGATGATATAAACAACATTTTTAAAAAATCAACTTTAGTGGAAGTGAAAGAAACTAATAAAATCGGAAAAGAACAGATAAATGAAAAGATATGTATTAATAAAAAATAGAATATTTTTGCTAATTTATTTATTATTATGTCTCAAATTTTAAAATTTGAAATAAATTAGTTTTAAATAAGCCATGGATGTTTAAAACTATGTAGAAATGGGGTGAAAAAAAGTAAAAGCGTTATAAAGGGGGGAAAAGTTAAATAAAAAATAGAAAGAAGGAAAAAGATGGAAAATAAAAAAATAAAAGTAATATTGGGAACGATTGGATTCTTATTCTTGACATTGTTTTCAGTGCAGGATGTTTATGCGGCTAGTGGTTATGCCTTTTCAATGGGTACAAATTTTGGTACTAACAATATTGACACTTCAAAAGATGCAAATTATGTAAACAGTTTATTAAAAAATATGGGTTATACTACGTATAAAACTGTTGTGCCGACTTATAGTGCCATTGATGGAACCTTTAGTAGCGGAAGAAAAAGGCTAGAAAGTGACATTTTGTTTTTAGCAGGTCACGCAAATTCAAGCACAATGTATTGGAATTATTTATCAAAAGGTAAGGATTATGCACAAGCTTTAAGAAATAATGAATTTGGAATTTGTGATAATAATTGGAATTATACAGGAATTGGCAGATATAATATGTCAAATGTTGATTTTGCATTTTTTGCAGGATGTGAAACTGCTAAAGGAAGCGGAAATATTACTGAATATGCAAAAAATCGCGGTGCAAAGACAACACTAGGCTGGACTGTTTCAGTAAATGACGCTGACGCGTACGCTTGGGAACAGAAGTTTTTCACTAAATTAAAATCTGGAGCAACAATTAGTTCAGCCGTAAATTATGCCAATGGTTTTACTTACACTACTACTACAGTAAAAAACACAAAACTTTATGGTAATACAGGAGCAAAAATTAATAATGTGTATGAACTTGAAACTATGAGCATAAAAAATAATGATATAAGTGAAATTTATATAAATGAAAAACTTTCCGATAAAACAATATCAGAAAATCAAATTTCAAATATTATTGCATCAAAAGTAAACAAACAATTTGACGCAGCTGATTTTATAGTTGAAAGTGCTGTGAACGACGATGGAATTATTTATGACTATTATTTAAAAATTAATAATATCAAAACAAATATCGGCTATACTGTATTCACATCTAATAATGTTGTTACAAAAATTGTTGATAATATGAAAAACAATGAAATAAATTCTTTAAAACTCGCTGTAAATAGCAAATTATCTGTGAAGAAAACAGTAGATAAAGAACTATTAAAAAGTAAAGCTTTAGAAAAAGTTGACTACAATTATTCCACAGATGTTTTAGAGATATATGATGATTTCATGATTTACGATGTAGAAACTGGCAAAACATATTATATTGTTTTAGTTAAAGCAACGGACCCTATATTTAATACTCATTCAATAATATCTCATAAATTTGAAATTTAATATTATATCAATAAGGAATGTTATGAATTTTGTTATCTTAACATTTCTTTTGTTATACAACCAAATGTAAAGTAAATACTATATTATGGAAAATATATGTGTTTTCTAGTAAAATATAATATGGAGATGGTTTTATGAAACTAACAAATAAGGTAGCTGTTGTAACAGGTGGGTATAAAGGAATTGGAAGAGGTATAGTTGATACTTTTATTAAGTATGGCGCTAAAGTAATTGTGCTTGATTATGACGAAAATGTAACTAGTATGAAAAGTGATAATATACTAGCTTATGTAGTTGATATAAGAGACAGACAAAGTGTTACTGAGGCAGTTAAAAGTGGAGTAAGTTATTTTGGCAAATTAGATATTTTAGTAAATAATGCTGGAGTTTGTAAGTTAGCTAGTTTTGAAGAGATGACTGATGAAGTTAAAGCTTTACATTTTGGAATTAATATTAATGGAGTGTGGAACACTACTAAAGTATGTTTAGAGTATTTAAAATCTAGTGGTGGGGCAATTGTAAACATGAGTAGTGTAACAGGACCAATGGTAGCTGACCCTGGTGAAGTAGCTTATGCTACGAGTAAAGCCGCTGTTTTAGGTTTCACCAAAAGTTTAGCTGCTGAATTAGCTAAAGATAAAATTCGTGTTAATGCAATAATGCCAGGATATATTTTAACGCCTATGGTTGAAAGTATGAGTATAGAAAGTGACAAAGACAACCCAGAAAGTGTTATTAATTCTATAGCAAGTGCTATTCCTATGGGTAGACTTGGGTTTCCTACTGAAGTGGGCGAGTTAGCTGCATTTTTAGCAAGTGAAGAAAGTTCATATATTACTGGACAAGGTATTGTAATAGATGGAGGTAGTACTTTACCTGAAACATCTAGTATGGGTGTATAAATTGTAAAAAAGTACTAGACAACAGGTGTGTTTTGTGGTATTCTATTAAATGTAAAACAAATGAAAGAGACGTTACATATAAGAGTTTCTAGAGAGTTAGTGGTTGGTGAAAACTAATAAATGAATATATGTATAAATCACTCTGGATGTGCTTTAAGGATAAGTTAAAGCCGGTTATAAACCGTTACAATAATTAAGTAAATACTAGGATGGTACCGTCTAATATAGACTCCTTATGTGCTATCCTTTTTATTTTGGAGGGAAATTATGTATAAAGAAATTAAAGAAAGTACTAGTGCTTTGGAAAGTAAGTTAGTGAGTAAGTGGAAAAGTGAAAACTTACTAGAGAAGACTATTAAAAACAGGGAAGGAAAAAAAGACTTTGTATTCTATGATGGACCAATATATGCTAATGCTAAACCAGGCTTGCATCACGTATTTGCAAAAACTATAAAAGATGCTTTTTGTAAATATCAAACAATGCAAGGTAAAAGAGTATTAAGAAAGATTGGACTTGATACTCACGGCTTACCAATTGAAGTTAACGTTGAAAAGAAGTTAGGCTTTAAAACAAAAGCAGATATTGAAGCGTTTGGAATAGAAAACTTTTGTAAAGAGTGTAATAGTGAAACTGCTACAAACATAGACGAAGTTAATAAGATGACTGATATGATGGGTCAGTTAATTGATAGTGATAATCCATATATAACTTGTACAAATGAGTATATAGAAAGTGAATGGTGGCTAATTAAGAATATCTTTGATAAGGGTTTAATTTATCATGGGAATAAAGTTCTTCCATATTGTTATAGATGTGGAACAGAACTATCTAAAAATGAAGTTAGTTTAGGTTATCAAGAAGATACAGTTAATACTGTAATTGTACCATTTAAGTTAGTAAATAAAGATGAGTATATGCTTGTTTGGACTACAACTCCATGGACTCTTATTGATAACGTTGCGGCTTGTGTTAATCCAGATTTAACTTACTTAAAAGTAGAAAGTATGGGTTATAAATTCATTTTATGTGAAAGCTTAGCTAATAAAGTGTTAGGAAGTGAGTACACTGTTTTAGATAAGTTTAAAGGTAGTGATATGGTTGGTTTAAACTACGAGCAACTTCTTCCTTTTACTAAAGTTAGTGGTAAATCATTTGTAGTACTAGCAGATAATTACGTAACTGATGCTGACGGAACAGGTATAGTACACATCGCCCCAGCATATGGTGAAGATGACTCACGTGTATGTAGGGAAAACGGTATTGCTTTTGTACAAAGTGTAGGAAAAGACGGTACTTATACAACTGGACCATGGACTGGAAGAACAGTAACTGATCCAGAGTTAGAAATTGAAATAATTAAATACTTAAAAGAAAATGATAAACTATTTAAGAAAATCAAAATGACACATGAGTATCCTCACTGCTGGAGATGCAAAAGTCCACTTATTTATTATTCAAAACCAGCTTGGTATATTGAAACAACTAAATATAAAGATAAAATACTTGCATCTAATAAAAGTGTTAACTGGTATCCTGAGTTTGTTGGAGAAAAGAGATTTAATAACTGGCTAGAAAATATGATAGACTGGGGTATTTCAAGAAATAGATACTGGGGTTGTCCAATGCCTTTGTGGACTTGTGAGTGCGGACACATCGAGTGTATCGGTAGTAGAAGCGAATTACAAAGTAAGATAGTAGAAAATACTGATGTATTTAAGATGGAACTTCATAGACCTTATATAGATAGTTTACACATTAAGTGTCCAGAATGTGGTAAAGTTATGTCAAGAGTAACTGATGTGATGGACGTATGGTTTGACTCAGGTGCTATGCCATATGCTCAAATGCATTACCCATTTGAAAATAAAGAATTATTTGAAAGTCAATTTCCTGCAGATTTTATAGCTGAAGGAGTAGATCAAACTCGTGGATGGTTTAACTCACTAATTTGTATATCTACTTTAGTAAGTGGAGTAAGCTCATTTAAAAACGTTGTAGTTAACGATATGATGCTTGATGCTAAAGGTAAAAAAATGAGTAAAAGTACAGGAAATATAATAAATCCTGAAGAAATAATGAAAGAGTATGGCGCTGATGCTGTTAGATTTTATATGCTATATGCAAGCCCTGTATGGACACCACTTAAGTTTGATATTGAAGGAGTAAAAGAAGTAAATAGTAAATTCTTTAGTACTTTAAAAAATACATATAACTTCTTCAGTATGTATGCTAATGCAGATAAACTAGAAACTAAAGATTTCATAAATAGTACAAGTTATGAATTAATTGATAAGTGGATGCTTTCAAAATTAAATAGACTTGTAAAAGAAGTGACAATTGCTTATAATGAGTACGATTTAAATAGAGTTGTAAAGCCACTTGTAAACTTTGTTAGTGAAGACTTGTCTAACTGGTACATAAGAAGAAATAGAAGAAGATTCTGGAAAGGTGAATTAGATGAAAGCAAAAAGTCTGTTTATAAAGTAACTTATGAAGTACTTGTAACATTATCACAACTCCTAGCGCCAGTAAGTCCATTCTTAGCTGAAGAAATATACACTAACTTAACTAAAGAAGAAAGTGTTCACTTGAGTGATTTTCCTAAATGTAATGAAAGCTTAATAGATTTAGATGTTGAAAAACAAATGGATTTAGTAAGAGACGTAGTAAGCTTAGGTAGAAACGCTAGAGAAGAAGCTAATGTTAAAATAAGACAACCACTTTCTAAAGTATTACTTGATAAAAAAAATGAAGGTGTAATTGGTAACTTGACTGACTTAATTAAGGAAGAGTTGAATGTAAAAGAAGTAATGTATACTAATGAAACAAGTGACTACTTAACTTATACAGTTAAACCTAACTTTAAAGAAGTTGGTAAGTTGTTTGGTAAAAATATTAAAGAGTTTAGTGAGTTTGTTAGTGAGTTTACTAGTGAAGACATTAAAAATATTGAAAGTAAAACTGTTACATATGACGGGGTAACTTATAACTTGAATAAGAGTATGTTAGATATAAGAGTGTCAGCAAAAGAGGGATATGACGTTACGAGTGATGGGGTAAACTTTGTTATACTTGATACTACTATCACACCTGAATTAAAGGATGAAGGAATTTTAAGAGACTTAATTAGACAATGCCAAGTTTTAAGAAAGAATATTGGTTTAGATATAAGTGATAGAATTAGTATTGAATTTAATACAACTGAAGAGTTAACTAACAATATAATAAATAAGTACGAGAGTGTTATAAGTAGTGAATTACTTGCAACAATTGAAAAAAATAATGGAGAAGTAAGCGAGTACATTGATGAAGAAGGTAACAAGTTTGAAGTTAAAATAGAGAAAAAATAAATTCTCTATTTTTTAATACCAAACAAACTATTGACAAACATATATACTTATGATAAAATCAAAATGTACAAAGGAAAAGAAAGTAAGTGACTTTAAAGAATTTATATAATATAATTGAATTAGTGTAAAAGGAAGTGAAATAATGGATGCATTAAAAAATAATAGTATACTTATAGTAGATGATGCGGTAAAAGAAAGTGTTATTAGTGAGTTTAGAAAAAATAGTAAGTTAGTTGATGTTAAATTTATAAGTTTTAGTGAATTTAAAAAGTTATATTATTTTGATTATGATAAGAAAACAATATTTTATTTAATTAAGAAATATCACTATAAGTATGAAGTGTGTCTAGTTTATTTAAAGAATTTATATTATATAGAAGATAAAGAATATAAAAGTGAGAAATTAAAGTTCTTAAGAGATTTAAAAAGTGAGTTAGATGAGCATGATTTACTTATATATGACGAGTACTTTAAAAGTAGTTTAAGTAAAAAAAATATTTATGTTTATAGTAAGAAAAAGATAAGTAAGTTTTATAAGAGTGTATTTGATAAGTTAGATGTAATATATTTAAATAATGAAGTAGTTAATAATAAAGAGTTTAATATATATGAATGTAAAGATATGGAAAGCGAAGTAAACTTTGTATGTAATAAAATAGTAGATTTAATTAAAAGTGGAACTGATATAAATAATATTAAACTATTAAATGTAAAAGAAGAATATATGTATTTAATTAGAAAACTATTTGGTTTTTATAATATTCCATTAGAAAAAAAGAAGACAACTAGTCTTTATAGTACAAGAATTGGAAAATACTTTTTGAGTGCCTTAGATAGTAGTAAAGAAAGTATAGTAGAAAATTTAACTAATGAGTTTAAAAATAACACTGAAGAAGTAAACTTGATTATCAATATAATTAATGATTATACTTGGGTAGAGGATTTAACAAGTGTTAAAGAAATGCTTATACATGACTTAAAAAATACTTATATAAAAGTAGAACAACTAAAAAACAAAGTAAGTTTTATTAGTCTAGGAGAAGTAGTAAGTAGTAAAGACTATGTGTTTTTAATGAGTTTTAATATAGGTGATATTCCACAAACTTTTAAAGATGAAGAATATATAAACGATAATATTAAGAATGAAGTAAATATTGAGACTACTTTAGAAAAAAATATAAATAGTAAAAAAGAAGTATTAGACTTTTTAAATAGCATAGATAACTTAATTATATCTTATAAGTTAGAAGAAGGTAGTATCAGTTATAATATCTCATCACTTAGTGAAGAGATGAATTATAATGTACTCAAATTTGAAGACGAGTATAATAATTCAAATATATATAATAAAATAAGATTAAGTAACCTACTTGACTTATATTCAAAGTATGGAGTTGTTACCAAAGAGACAAGTAAACTACTAAGTAATTACCCAGATATTAATTACCTAAGTTATAATAATAAATTTAAAGGAATAGACAAAAGTAAATTAGATAAGAATATACTTTTATCATATTCAACACTTGATAACTACTATAGATGTAGTTTCAGGTACTATATTGATAGTGTGTTAAAACTTGGTATATTTGAAGAAACATTTATGACATTTATTGGAAGTTTATATCATTACATACTTTCAATTATGGATAAAGAAAATTTTGATTTAGATAAAGAATACGATAATTTTATAAAAGAAAGTAATAAAGTTTTTAGTAAAAAAGAAGAGTTCTTTTTGGAAAAATTGAAAAGTGAGTTATCTTTCGTTATAAAAACAATAAAAGAACAATATAAGTACTCTAGTTTAGATAATAAACTTTATGAAGAAAAGATATATATTAATAAGCATGACAATAAAACTTTTATGGGAATAGTTGATAAAATCATGTATAAAACTATAAATGATAAAACAGTAGTCTCTATAGTAGATTATAAAACTGGAAACCCAATGATAAGTTTAGATAATGTTACTTATGGAATTGGAATGCAACTACCCATATACTTGTATCTTGTAAGTAAAAGTAACAAATTTAAGAATGTAATAATAGGTGGTTTCTACTTACAAAAGGTACTTAATACAGTTGTAAATAAAGACAACTCTAGTAGTTATGAAACACTAAAGAAAAATAACCTGAAATTACAAGGATACTCAACAAGTAATGAAGAAGTACTTGATTTAGTTGATAAAAGTTATAATGACAGTTTAGTTATTAAAGGACTAAGAACTTCAAGTAAGGGTTTTTATAGTTATAGCAAAGTGATAAATGAAAGTGAGATTAACAAACTTGTTAGTGAAGTTGATGATAGAATAGAAGAGGCCTTTAATGGTGTTAGTGAAGGAAAGTTTGACATTAATCCTAAGAGAATTGGTAAAATTAATAAGGGTTGTGAGTTCTGTAAATACTATGATATTTGTTATAGAAAAGAAAATGATATAGTTAATTTAAAAGAAGTTAAGTTTGGAGGTGAAGAAGAGTGATACCTATTAAACCAAGTGATGCAATATGGACAGATGAACAATGGAATGCAATTTATGATAAAGGACACAATATAATAGTATCCGCGGGTGCTGGAAGTGGTAAAACTGCTGTTTTAAGTGAAAGAGTAATAGAAAACTTAAAAAGTGGAATGAGCATAAAAGAAGTATTGTTGCTTACATTTACTAAAGCAGCAAGTTTAGAAATGAAAATGAGAATTAGAAATAAAATTAAAAAGAACCCTAGTTTATCTAAGGAACTTTCCTTGATAGATGAAGCATATATAACAACATTTGATAGTTTTGCATTATCTATTGTAAAAAAATATCACTATATACTAAACATAAGTCCAAACGTAAGCATTATAGATGGGTCGTTAATAAGAATAAAAAAGAAAGAAATATTAACTAATATATTTGATAAATACTATGAAAATAGAAATGAGAAATTTTTAAAACTTATCAGCGACTTTTGTATAAAAGACGATAAAGAAATATTTGAGAGTATCTTGTCTATATATTCAAAAATAGATTTAAAATATAATAAGAATGAATACTTAGATAACTACATAAACGAATACTTTAACATTGATAGAATTAATAATGATATAAAAGATTATGAAAAGCTTTTAATGAGTAAATTTGAAGAGTTAGATTATCTAATTGAAGATATGTCATATTATATAGATAGTGACTACATAACTAACTTAAGGCTAAGTGTTAGTAACTTAATGAGTTCTAAAACATATGACGAAATAGTATCAAACTTAAGTATTGAAATACCTAGACTACCTAAAGGAAGTACTGACGAAGTAAAAGAAAAGAAAGAACTTATTAATGATGTAATTAAAAATATAAAAAGTTTATGTACATATAAAAATAGAGAAGAAATAATGAGTAGTATTTTGTCTACTAAAGATTATAAAGAAGTAATTATTGATATATTAAAAGATTTTGACAAATATGTAATGTCTTATAAATATGAAAATGATATTTATGAGTTTACTGATATTGCTAATCTGGCAATAAAGTTAGTTAAAGAAAACGTAAGTGTTAAAGAAGAATTAAAAAGTTCATTTAAAGAAATAATGATAGACGAGTATCAAGACACTAATGACTTGCAAGAAATACTAATTAATATGATAAGTAATAATAATGTCTATATGGTTGGGGATATAAAACAGTCTATTTATAGATTTAGAAATGCAAACCCAGATATATTTAAAGAAAAATATAATAAGTATAGTAACCATATAGGTGGAGAGAAAATAGACTTAAATAAAAACTTCAGGTCAAGAGAAGAAGTACTTAATAATATTAACTTACTATTTAATAAAGTAATGGACGAAAGTATAGGTGGAGCCGATTATATAAAAAGCCATCAAATGATTTTTGGTAATAAAAGTTACATTAAAAAAGGAAAAACTCTTCAAAACTATGACTTTGAATTATATAGTTATATGTATGATAAAAAGAGCGAATACTCTAAAGAAGAAATTGAAGCATTTATTATTGCAAAAGATATACTTAGTAAAGTAAAAGGTAACTATCAAATATTTGATAAAGACACAAGTGTACTTAGAAACGCAGAATATAGTGACTTTGTAATACTAATGGATAGAACTACTAACTTTGATTTATATAAAAAGATATTTTTGTATTTAGGTATACCATTAGAACTATATAAAGACGAAACAATGAACGAAGACACTGATATAATTGTATTAAATAACTTAATAAAATTTACTATTAAACTTGATACAGGAGTATATGATAAAGAACTTGAGTACTTGTTTACGAGTGTTATGAGAAGCTTCTTGTGTGAAAGTACTGATGAAAAAATATTTGATACAATTAAAAACAAAACAATATTAACTAGTCCTTTAGCTAATAAAGTAAGAAAGATTAAGTTAAATAATAAATCTAGTTATGAAATAATAAATGATTTAATTAATGAATTTGATTTTTATAATAAACTTATTACAATAGGTAATGAAAGTGCATCAAGTGTAAAACTAAATAGTATTTTGTCTAATGCAAAAACTACTAGTAATATTGGTTATGATATAAATAGTTTTAGTGAGTACTTAGATAATGTTATTAAAGAAAAAATAGACATCAAATATACAATTCATAGTGGAGTAAGTAATTCAGTTAAAATAATGACTATTCATAAATCAAAAGGACTAGAGTTTCCAATATGTTATTTTTCAGGGCTTTATAAGCCATTTAATATAAGTGACATAAAAGAAAAGTTTACATATAGTAATAAATACGGAATAATAACTCCATATTTTGATGAAGGTGTAGCTGAAACTATTTATAAACATTTATTAAAAAACGATTACTTAAAAGAAGAAATTAGTGAAAAAATAAGACTATTTTATGTAGCCCTTACTAGAGCAAAGGAAAAAATGATTCTAGTAATGCCTTATGAAGAAATAGTAAATGGTAAAGAAAGTGATTTAGTAAGTAGTGTAGTAAGAAGTAAATATAAAAGCCTTTTAGATATAGTGTCTAGTACTTTAGTTAGTTTAACTAAGTATGTTACAGTAATTGATTACAATAAATCTGGTATCACAAAAGATTATAGTTTACTTATTAAAAAAGACTTTAAAAGTGGAATAGAAAAAAGTACTGAAGTATTAAATGTAAACGAGCTTTTAGTTGAAAACGAAAGTGTTATAGATAAACATTACTCAAAAGAAAACAACAAATTAATTACTACTGACACAAAAAGGAATATTGAGTTTGGTAAGTATGTTCATGAAGTTTTAGAATATTTTGACTTAAAAAAGAAAGATTATTCTTATATAAAAGATGAGTTTATTAAAAATAAAATCATTTCTTTTAGTAATTTACCAATATTTGATAATGTGAATGAGACTAATATTTTTCATGAATACGAGTTTATTTATACATTAAATAATACTAAATATCATGGAGTAATAGATTTAATGCTAGAATATCCTAGTCATATTGATATAATTGATTACAAGTTAAGTGATGTAACAGATATAAACTACATTTCACAACTAAATGGTTACAAAGAATATATTAGTAGTATTACTAAGAAACCAGTTAATGTTTATTTATATTCAATAATTAATGAAAAAATAAGTAGTTTGTAATAGACAAACTACAAAAAAAGTAGTATACTATAAATATAAGGAGTTGATTGTATGAAGTTTAAATTACCAAATATTATTAATTCCTTAGTTGTTTTTTTTGCAGGGCGCTAAAGCGCCTTTTTTTGTAACCAAAAAGGAGTGTGTGATTATGAAACAAGTAACAAAAGACATGATACATATTTATAGACTTAATAAACTTAAATACGATTTTGCAGGATATACTTTTAACAATAATCGTGAACTAAGTTTTCATCATTTAATAATAGCAAATAGAGATGGTGGACCTTATATAGTAGATAACGGAGCCATTTTAAAACAAAGAACTAGCCACGACTACATTCATAGAATTGAAGAGTTGGATCCAGAAATATTTTACTTAATCACCAGTGAAATGATTGACGAAAATATTAAAGGTTACTTAGACATTCAAAACTTAAGAAAAATAAGAATGTTATTAGAATATTTTGAAAAAGAACATTGCAGCACTAGAACTAAAAATGGAAAATTACTTATAAAAGAATCGTACATAAGAGATAGAATAAAACTATAAAGTACGGCAATAAATGTCGTACTTTAAATTTTGTTATTCTTTATAAATTCCCTATATAGTTTAACTAAAGCTCTTTTTTCAATTCTACTTACATAACTTCTACTGATTTTTAAATCTTTAGCAATCTCTCTTTGTGTTTCTTCATCTTTATCAAGTAGGCCATACCTTCTTATAATAATTTCTTTTTCTCTTTTAGTTAATACACCAATATAAGTCCTTAAAAGTTCTACATTATCTTTTAAATTAATAATCTCTGAAGAGTCAACATACTCACTTTTTAAAACTTCACCTAAAGTAATCTCATTTCCATCTTTATCATATCCAATACTATCATCTAAACTTAAATTATTCATGTTCTTTTTATTTTGTCTTATATACATGAGTATCTCATTTTCAATACATTTAGCAGCATAAGTAATTAACTTTACTGGCTTTTCTGGATTATACGTGTCAATTCCTTTAATGAGCCCAATTGTGCCTATACTAATTAAATCGTCTGGGTTCTCGTTAAAGTTTTCATACTTCTTAACAATATGTGCAACAAGTCTTAAGTTGTGTTCAACGAGCATATTTCTAGCTTCCTTATCTCCATTTATAGCTAAATAAATATACCTTTCTTCCTCTTCTGTACTAAGTGGGTCTGGAAAAACATTAATGCTATAGCTTGTTGTAAGAAACCTTACTTTTTTTAAAAATTTCAATAATAAATCTATCATACTAAAATATATGAAAAAAACAAATAATT
>ERZ780148.1798-NODE-1798-length-13709-cov-11.880914_pt1 | contig 13709 bp, 10 predicted proteins | sample MGYA00510984_ERZ780148 | MGnify/ENA primary metagenome ERZ780148 (study PRJEB29588, sample SAMEA2160902) | human gut metagenome | biome: human gut; feature: human-associated habitat; material: faeces | place: Denmark | collected 2008/2010 ...
ATTATTTCTATTTATTAACCATGTATATAGATTATTATTAACAACATCTGCATTACTTGAAATTACTTCTAAATCAGTTTTTATAGTTACTTTTATTTCATTTAATAAAGAATATGTATCAAATACATTACATCTATTACTAGTTTTAAGCAAATACATATTATTACTTTTTTGAATATTTAATTCTTCAAAACATTGTTTAACAGCATTAGATCTATAATAATCATCAAAACTAAATACATTTTGTATATTAAGTCCTTGATAATTTCCATTACTATAATTATTTATATTATAAAATCTTACATTTTTTTGATAACCACTTTCATAGTAATCATAATTTTCATCATTAAAATAAATTGGTTCATATGTATTAACAGAATTATTTAAAAAGTTAATTAACAAATCATCCCCGTACATTTCATTTAAAGAAATATCAGTATACACCTTTGTTACTTCATTTATACTTTCTTCAGTAAGAGTTAAATCATAACTTACTTCACAACCAGTCAAACAAATTAAGCATATTACACAAAGAATTACCCTTTTCATTATTCCTCCTTTAACGATGACAATTAGCTACTTTATCTCCAAGCGGAGACAAATCAATATAGTTATATGGATCTACTAATTTACCTGAAATATCAAAAATTGTAAAATGTAAATGAGCTCCAGTTGATGCTCCAGTGGAACCAACTTCACCGATTTTTTGACCTTGTCTTACTTCATCACCAACATTTACAACGACAGAATGATATTTCATATGATAATAATCTGTTTTCATTCCATCTTCATGTCTTATTCTAACCATATTACCACTTGATGGTGTACTACCCGTAACATCATTTAATATTTTTTCAACTACACCATCTTTTGATGCATAAACAGGCGTACCTTGAGCAACTCCCAAATCTATACCTGAATGTAATTTAGATGTTTTATCAATTGGATGAATTCTATAACCAAATGGTGATGTACAAACAAAACCAGATTCAAACGATAACGGAACTGCAAATCCACTAGCTATATTACCACCAAATTCAAACTTACATTCTGCTTCTTTTGCCATTATACCCTCAGAATCATAATTATCATAATCACCTAGACTTCGAGAATAAAATTTTCCTTCATCGGTATAATCACCAGTTACAAATAAAGCAAATTCTGCTTTTCTTCTCTTTTTTAGAGTAGAAGAAAACTTTTCAGGATTAGTAAATTGCTTCATATATTCCCATAATCCTTGATATCCGTCCGTTGCATAAACACTTAATAGCTTTTCAGTATATCCAGGACCAACATTATAGTTAAATGACGTTATAGCATCTTTTTGAAATTGAGTTAAAGAAATACCCACACTGGCTGCAGCAGCATCTATCGGTGAAGCATATATGGTATCTAATGAATAAACTTTTATTTTATCTATAACTGATACAGGTACACAATCTCCAACATTTACTCTATATCCACTACCAGATTTAGTAAAATAACTATCCCAATTATTTTGTTCAATATAACTAGCAACAGATGAACTACTTAAATTATGATTAGTAATACCAGCTCCAATACTTACAGTTCCATCTCCAATATCTGTAGCAATATATCCTTGACTATTATCACAATAACCTGTTACACCTTCTAAAGTATTTATAAATGTTAAAAGATTTGCATCAGATGTACTCGTAGAACAATAAGAACTTTTATAGTCTATTTGTTTTGTTTCCACAAATTCACAATAAGATGCTAAATTATATAAACTATATCCACTTCCACTATTTCCAGATTTTCCAAACATTTTTCCGTAAATTTTTCTATAATCAGAATTACTATAATGTAATCCAGTAGAGTCATAATTAGATATATCATAACTTATATTATAATATTTTAAATTTGAAATATTCTTACTAGAAATCATATTTGCAATTTGTTCATTATATTCACTTATATCACTATTTTTAATACCTGACTTTTCCTCATCAACAGGACCAACACTCATTACATAAATTTTATGTTTATGCCATTCATTATTAGCAAGTTCTGCATACTTTTCAACATATTCTAACGAAAAATCATTTATCCCTAACCAAATAAATATATTATATCTTCCAGATGAAGTCATTAAATTATTTGCTTCATTAATAGCAGTTTCCACAAACCAATTATAACCTTGACCATCTTCATAAACACTATTTTTATCACTTATAACACCAGCATTTTTCATACCATGTATTCTAGAATCTCCAATAAATATATTTTTAGTACTACTTTCATCTGGGGATGAAATATTATATATATTATCAAATATCGTAGTTAGAGACTCATCAGATAACTCATTTATCTGTCTTAAAATATGATTATCTAGTGCTAATGATACATCACTATCTAAAGTAGTAATAGTATCATCAAATCTATTCGGTAAATATAAATAATTTTCTATATCAGTATATAATTCTTCCAGTTTTTCATCAGTAACCTTTTGATAATCGTAAGTACATGTATCAAGTTCTAAAACTTTAGAAGTATTATCATAACCTCCATAAGCTAAAGCATTAGTTTTAACAATTATCATTATTGCTTGTATAGCATTATCAGAATAATCACCATCAGATATTAACTCATTCGTTACCCCGATAACATAATCTTTTAAACCAACACTAGTTACTTCTTCAGTATTACATGTAGTAAGATTAATCGTAGCTAAATTATAATTACATTCTTCTTTAAAATGTCCATAACCACTATTTGCACTAGCAACTAGCAAGACAATTATTATTAATGCAATAACTACCGCAAGAACAATTAAAATCCACGGATTTGCAGCTATAAAAGCAACAATTTTTTTACCAGCTGCCTTGGCAGCCATTTTTGCTTTATTACCTACTTGTTTTTTAGCTTGATTTACTGCATTTTTAGCTTTACTCTTAGCTAAGTTTTTAGCATGTTCAACTGGATGTAAAGCATTATAAGTATTTGCTTTTGCTTCATCTATTTTATTAGTAATAGCATCTTTTTTTGCCTTTGCATAATTAAGATTATCCATTACTCTATCCATTTTACTTTTTCTTTTAGTGTTAGAACCATCAGCTTTAACAGGTCCATTTTCACCATTTTTCATTTTCCAATTTTTTTGACGTTCTTGATTTAACTCTTCGGCCTTTTTATCTAATTCTTGTTGTTTTGCTTTATAATGATTTGAATCATAAACTCCATCTTTTTTTGCTTTATCATATTCCTTTTGACCAAATTTTTCATTTCTAATTGTCCCGCCATTATCCAACTGTTCAATATCACTAATATTAGTTTTTTCAGCATCACGAGCTTCACTTAATCTTTGGTCAAGTATATTTTCTAATTTATTTAAATCATATATAGAATTAAACTCACTCAAACCAACTTGAGAAGCAATTGTTCTCAAGTTGTCAGCGCTAGAACTACTATTTCCAGTATTTAAGCCTAATTGTCGAGCTTTTTCTATAATATTATCTGATTGCATAAAACCACCTCAAAAGAGGATAAATTAATAACCTCCACCTGAACCAAATGAATCTAGTTCTTCTTGAGTAATAACTACTTGAATTTTCATTCTCTTATTACCACATATAAATAATGCTTCCCCTTGATTATAATATTTTATTGCTTCTTTTTCATTATCATTTAAATCTATTAATTTTGATAAATCATCAACAGCTTGCTTTCTAAGTCCCATTACTAAGTAATATGAAGCATTATCAAATATTGCTTTACCATGTGTAATAATATTTGGTGCAGCAAAGTCTGTTGGTTGTTGAGTTATAATAATTGTACCAGTATTATATTTTCTACTTCTTCTTTGAATTTGTGCTAAAAATTCAGCACCAAGTTCATTATGACTAGATAGTAATACATGAGCTTCATCAACCATCATAACAGTATTTACATCTTTATCAAGACATAATCCCCATGCATACTTTAAGATATTGAAAAATAATGCATTCTTAATATTTTCATCACTATTCATTAATTCTTTTATATTAAATACAATAAAATCACTTTCAATATTTAAAGTAGTTTTACCAGTAAAATAATATCTTAATTCTTTAACTAATGGTCTTACTTTTAATTCAAGTCTTTCTAATACATCTCTTTCATGAGTTGCATCAGTCATACCTACTAAATGACCTTTTATTGTAGCATAAACATCATCAAATGTTGGATAATCCTGACTTGTTAATTTAGTAAAGTCTGTATTATAATCGATTTTAAATCTTTTATATGTTTCTTGTAATACATCACTAAACATTGTTAAAACGTCATCTTCAATACTTGGTGAATAGTACTTCATAAATGCTTTTACTTGTTGAAGTGTTCTAGTAAGTACAGTATAACCTAATCCTTGTGCTATTTCTTCTTCATCAGCATCAATAACAATTTCAAGAGGATTAATCATACCAAATTCTCCACCTTTACCTAGGTCAAGGAAGTCTCCACCTAAACTATTACACATGTCTCCGAGTTCACCTTCTGGGTCAACACATACTACTTTAAATCCATTTCTAATATGAGTTCTAACAAGTACTTTTGCAGCAGTTGATTTACCACTTCCACTTGTACCAAGTAAAATAATATTAGCATTATTTCTATTATTTTCTTTCTTTATTTGATATAAGAATTGATTAAATAATATAACACCGCCAGAGAAATCAACACCTAAAAGTGTAGCATTTCCAGGATCTTTAATACTATCAAACACAAATGGATACATAGCAGCTACAGTAACAGATGGAATTGGTGTTCCAATTCTATTTTCAATGTCTTGTGGTGGGAAAATTGGTAATATTGACTTTAATGCTTTTTCTTGTTCAAACATTAAAGCAACAGCACGCATTCCCATAGCATCTAAATAACTTCTAACTTGAATTTTTCTAAGTTCTAATTCTTCTTTATTATCAGCAGTAACCATTAAATGCATTTGAAAATCAAATATTCTAGCTTGTGTTGCAGCAAGCATTTGAATAAATTGTTCCAAAGATTCATAATCTTGTCTTATTCTTTCTTGCATTGTTTGGTCTTTTTCGCTTTGATATCTTACTTTTAAATCAGCAATTTCTTTATTAAGCATTTTTTGCAAAACACTAAATTGAATAGGAATATGTTTAATAGCAATTTTAACACCTTGAATATTAGTAATATCAGATAAAAATCCCGGTGCAATATTTCTTGGAAAAGCTATAACAGTAAGAATTGTAGAATATTTACCACCAAGTACAAACTCAGTTGGTTTAAACTCCATCCCTTTTGGAGCTACTTCACTTTTTAAATTTGCCATATTACATCACCGCCCCAAAGTTAGTGGTTTCCCCACCATTTAAGAAATTATCTAACACAATTCTTAAATCATTATTACTTGTTTGTGTTGATTGTAAACCAGCACTTGCTAGTCCACTTATTAAATTATGTAACTTCTTTTGTACAATTTCTAATCTTTTTTCTTTAAATAAAATATAATATTCTGTATCAACTACATTATACTCACTACTTGTAAATAAATTTGCTTTATTAATATCTTGCATAATAAGCTTTCTAATCGCATTAGTAGGGGCATTATTATACATAAGTTGTAATTGAGATAAATATACATCAATATCAACTGGTCTATCTGCAATAAGTAACCAAAATTCATAATCAATACTATTATAAAAATTTCTAAGTTGATAAATTGTACTTTGTTGTGTCCCTTGGTCCATAATAAATATATTTTTCGGAGCAACTTTTACTCCAGTAACATATGATCCATCATCTAGTTGTATCATACCATTCATAATTTGACGAATAGGTAACCAATCTTCAGTATAACTAACTCCAGAAGGAGCAGAATTATTTAGTTTCTTCATCTTTCACACACCAACCTTTCCAATAATATCTTCGTGGATTAAATATAAAAGTAACTACATTTATAATAAATTGTAACACATTATGATAGTGCATAACTGGTGTTACTAAGAACCCAGTTATTAACGCCGGCATCAAAATCATAATCATTTGCCATGCACTAGCATTTTGCACTAACATAAGTAACAATATTGTTATTCCACAACCAAATCCAAATAATATAATATCAGTTAAGGTAAAGAACCCTAATATCAATTGTGATTTTTTTGAATTTGCAGGTATTAAATAATTATCCATCCCCAATTCATTCCTTTCTTATGTTATTTACTATCTTTTTTCTTTTCTTGCACTTTTTTAGCAATTTTGTCAGCAACATTACCATTAGATGCTTTCAAGTTCTTATCATTACTCATAATACCACTAGAACCAATATTTAATTGACTCATTGCTGTAGTATCTCCTTCTAAAGCATCTAAAACTTGCTTGATATTAGCAGCATTATTTGTTGTTAATGCACTATTAATTGCTGATATTTGATTAGCATCAAGATTTCCTAATTCTAATAGTTTACTAACATCAGGCATATCTGCATGTTGTTCTCTCCAAACTTTTGACTCATTGAATACAGCAGTAAATCTACCATCACCTTTATTAACTTTATCATAAATTGCATTTAAAGACGCAAGCTTAATAGCATCATCATACATTTTAATGTCAGCAGTCTTTTGTTCAATTGCCGTACTAGTTAAGTCATTTAAAATATGTCCATTTACATCTTTATAATATTCTTTTTGACCGGTTATATTATTTACTTTAAAATAACCAGTATTGTCTTTATTACTAAATCCTCTTGCACTAATTTGTTTTTCAATATCACTAATATAATTATTAATATCTTTTTCTTGTGCAGTTTTTTTCAAACCTTGATAAGCTAAAACACGTTCATTATCAGCAACTAAGTCAAATAATTTCTTTTTAAATCCCATACCTTCTTGATATACAGCTTGTTCTGCTTGTAGATTTTGTAATTCATCACCTATACCAAAGTAAGAACCAGCAGATTTTGCAGTATCAACAATATGACCTTTTCCAACTTGATAAAATCCAGCAAGAGTTTTTGTAAAATCAGTTTTACGATGAGGATCAACACTAGGATGCGCAGCTCTATAAGCATCTCTTTTGCCTTTAGCAGCAGTAGCATCAGCAACTGCTGTTCCTGCAGCTTTCTTCATGTCAGCTAAACTCTTTGCTCCTTTACCAGCTTTGAAACCTCTCCTAGCACCAGACACTGTACCAGCAGCAACTGAAGCTGCGCCAAATAATCCCGCTTTAATTTTACCACCAGCAGTATCAGCTTTTTTAATACCTTTTACAGCACTAACAGTATTTCTTCCTAACATACCTAAAGCTCCACCAGCAACAGATCCAGCAGCTAAAGCTCCACCCATTGCAAGTTTGTCCATAAGTCCAAGCTTCATACTTCCAGAATCCAAATGGAACATATCTCCAATTAGTTTAGGTGCTTGTCTCATAAATATTACTACTCCCATTATGATTAAAGCTTCTGCAATCAATTTTTGAGCTACTCCTAAAGATCCAAAATTTATATTTGAGAAATTATTGACTACTTGAGAAATCATAAAAACACCTAAGTACATTATTGCAATTCGTATAAATACTTCTACATAAGTACTAATAGTTTTTTTCATCCAATCACTAAAAACATCCTTTAATTTACCACCAGGTATAACTCTGCAAATAACAGGTATCGGAGCAATAATTTGGAAAAACATTAGTTTAACAACACGAACTGCCATATCAAAACAGAAGTTTAATAATACATATAATAAGAATACTCCTGCAACTGTAGAAATAAACACATTATAAGTCACTTTACCAGCAGCAGCAGATTCACCGAAATCATTAAAAGCAGAAATATCATAAGTACCAGCTTTAAATTTTTCAGTTACAGATTTTAAATCTTCACCATTGGTCACTAGCCATGCACCATCACCTTTAATTTTTGAAGCACATTCACTTAAATTTATATCAGTATCATCATCAATTTCATACCCTTTTTCATCACACCATTCTACATTAGGATGCAAGAAAGCGGTCATAACATAATATGACATCATTTCCCCAGCATCTTCTCTTGTAGCGTTATCATAATCAGTGCCATTTCCAAATACTAGTTTTGGAATAGTATTTTGATTTAATATTGTATTTTGTAAATTAAATGCAACAGAAAAGGCTGTTGGCAATACAGCTATAATAGCCAAAGAAATTATGACGTTCTTAATTAATTTAGGAAATGAATTTTCCCCCTTTGCAAATTCATCCGGATTAATAACAGCCTTAAGTAATGAATATGCTAAAGAAAATAACATAACCATTCCCAAAATAACATAAATTCTACTTACAATAGTCTTATAGTCATTCATATCGAAAATATTTACTTTTGCCAAAGCATTAAATATATCATAAACATAATCAACTAGTCTATATATAATTGTATCTATAAACATCAATAAGCCAATAGCATCAGCTTTCATACATTTTCACCTACCCTATACCGCAAGTGCCATAAGCACCAAAAAGATTCATTATTAAACTTATAATTGTTGGTAAAAAGAATAATAATACACAATAAATAAATCTCTTCATTGCAGTTGTCCCAGCTTTCTTTAAAGCATCTTTATCATTACTAGCAACAGCTTTTACAAAATCCATTGTTACTAAAACTAATAATGCAACTATGGCAACATATTTCATTACATTAAGTATCCATTGTAACCAATAAGCTGGATATTGTGAATTTGTAGGGTCCCCCAAAGCAGGACACTTGTCCCCTGCAGCTACCACAATATTTCTTGTAAAATCATTTTCTATAACACTCGCATTAACATTTAAACTAAATGAAAATAAGAATAAAAAAGTGATACTAAAAAACAATATTTTTTTAATTCCCTTTTTCACTTAAAATCACTCCTATTCCCAAGCAACACTTGATACATAAATTTTAACACAAATTGTACATAAGTGTCAATTTGTTTATAGGGAAAAATTCATTTAATTTAATTAGATTACAAAAAAAGAGCCAAAGCTCTACTTTCTAATTTTTTTAATAATTTTATACCCTTTTAAAGCTAATTTATATCCATAATAAATTACTGGATTAATAACATAATCGAATTCCCCGATTAATTCTATAATTTCAGGATTAAAACCTTTTTTTAATTCATATATTCCATAATAAGGACCATTCTTATCCATATTCAAAGATATTCCATAGAAATTAACATACTTTAAATGTTTATTTATAGAATCTTCAATATGCTCTCTATAAAAAGCATACTTAGGATTAAATTCTTTATAACTTGAAGCTGTCCCACTCATAAATGTAATACCTTCATTTCCAGTAAATACACTCATTAAAGCTCCAATATTTATTTCTTTATTTGTTTTTCTTAAAGCTATTGCATCTTCTAATTGTTTATTTAATTTAACTATCTTGCTTTCTAATTCTTGATGATGTCTTTTTATTTTATCCCCAATATTTATTTTTTTCATTTGAGTTTCTAATGTTTCTAATTCTTTTTTAGTATTTTCCAAAGTATTCCAAACATAATCATAATAAAGATTAGTATCTATATAAGCAATATAAAGAGTAATATAATTATTCATCAAATCAACCATTTTTTTATAATATGAGGCAGGTCTAATAATAAAGTTTTTATTTATGGCTGTATCTTCTAATAACTTAACAAACTCATCCATTTTACTTGAATCAACAACTTTTACTCTAACACCCATATCATATGTTTTAGCAATATTTTTTTTAGTGCTTTTGCTAAATGTTGCTAAAGTATCATTATATGTATCTTTAAGTTCTATTCTACATAATACTCTAGGTTGTAAATCTTCAAAATTTTGACTAAACCCCATATGTTTAAAACCTAATTTTTTAAAATTATAATATGCTTCTTCTCCACATTTTTCTTTTAAATTACCTTCGCTGTCTCTCGTAGCATAAATTACATTTGGATCTACTTTCAACATAAATCCATGATTCTTTTTAACATATTTTATTACTTCATCATTAAAATCTTTTAATAAATTAAAATCAAATACATCAATTAAATAACCCCGTGGAGAATAATATAAACTTAAATTTAATGGCATTTTCTTTTCAAGTAACATTGTTACACCCACTAAAGAATTGTTTTTATAAATCCCTAGCAGATGTCTTACCCAACCAGTACCACTTTTTAAAGTTCCCCACTCAGGCAATTGATAAATTGAAAAATAAGGATTTTTTATAGCATATTCCTTAAATACATTTTCATCTATTACTTTAAGCATTATTTCCTCCTTAGTTTTCTATAAATACTCAACATTATGGGTAACATTTTATATAACATTTTATTATTAACTAAATCAAATTCACCAATAAATTCAATATATTCATCTCCAAATTTTCTTTTAAAATCATGAAGTTTTGCCAAATTCTTATATTTCGTATTAGGATCTCCCGGTGTCCCAAATAAATCAAAAAATTCATAACCCTTATCATAAGCATCTTTAATAGCTTCATAATAACTTCTAGTAACAGCAAAAGTAAAATTAGCTAAATCATCACTACCTATATATAAACTCCAAGCTCTATTTTTTGTATAAGTACAAATTAATGAACAAACACATACTTCATCTTTATCTATTTTACTAAATACTTCTCTTTCTTTTTCTAATCTAGCTATTTTATTTTTAATATCTGCTTCTTTTTTCTTATTTACTTCAAGTTCTTTATTTAATTCATCAATTTCTTTACTTATATTATCTAATAATTCTTTAGGTCTAATACTAATATTAAAATATTTCATATTATTATCTTTAGACATCTCTTCACTAAATATTTTATAATATTCTAAACTATGTGGATCAAAATCATCTTTACTACTATTACTTTGAATCAATCTATAAAAATCATCTACCTTTACATCATTATCCACAACTAAGTTATAACTATAACTTCTTTTAACACTTTTCATAAATGATTTATTAAATTTTGCTTCTATTTCTTCCCAAGACTTTTTCAAATCAATTCTAAATGTATATCGAGGCTGATTACCTTCATATAACTTATAAAAACCTGTATGTTTATATCCTAAACTTAACATATAATTATAAAGTTCATAGTTATTCTCTCCACCATCAATTTTATTTCCATCATCATCAATATCTTGATATTTAATATCTGGATCAAACTTAATATATATAATTTTATTATCTTTCATGTATTGTTTTAAATAATTAGTAAATTTCCTTATTACTTCTTTATTATTATAATCTAAAACAAACCCTCGAGGTGCATATCCATAACTAAAACCAAATGGAGTATACTTAAGAAGAATTAAACAAGTAGCAACTAAATTACCATCATTATCTTCCATTCCTACATAACGAGGAATTTGTCTTTTTGCTCTTTTACAAAATTGTCCCCATTCATAACTTTGTAAAAAATGTGACTTTTTATGTTTATTTTCAAATTCTCTATATTTACTTATCTCAACATTATCTATAAATTTCATGTAATTACCTCACTATTCATCTATAACTAGTTTATCACAACTAACTTTATTAAACAAGAAAAAACACCTATACTTATTATAGGTGCAAAATCTAAAAATATAATTTATTTATTTATTTTTTGTTCATAAATACTTCTTAGCGTTCTAGTTAATTTAACCTGTTCAATTTGCTCAGGTATATTATTTTCATTTGCCACTCTTATAGATTGATGAAAATTAACTTTCATTTTATCTTCTGGTGTTTCTGATAATTGCATCATTAATTTTTCTACCGGAGTTCCTTCATAATCCCAATGAGAACAAGCAACAGTTTTACAAAAATCTATTAACGCAAACGTATACTTTTTCGGATTATTATAATATTCTTGCTTTCTTACATTAAATAATACTCTTATGAAAGTTTCCGCAGGAATTGGTTTTATAAAATACTTTTCTATTTCTAATAAGCTTTCATAAATATTGTCTTTGTTAGGTTTCATACAATCTGGAACATAAGGATTTAAGAGCATCTTACTAAAAAGAGAATTACCATTAACTAATAAAGCCATAAAATTAATTGATTTTACAAAATCATCAGGTAAATTTTTTAAACCAACACTTTCAACTTGTTTTTTAAATTCTTGAGCCATATTATTTGAAAAGTAAGGAAACTCTTCATCTACAATTCTTCCCTTATCAATTTCATCCATTTGTTCCTTAGTCAAAGCAAAATACCTATAAGAAAACATAAAGTTATTATCAAACTTATTTTTTTTACTATTCCAAGTTGGATCAAAGTAGTAAATTCCATCAACATTATATTTATCATCTTTAATCCTTGTTACATTTCTTGCATGACCAACCTTTTTTCCGGGTTGTCTTAAAAAAACTTCATCACATGCAATCCCTAATCTATTTAATAATGTACTAAATATTATAGCATATCCAACACAAACTATTTTATCACCAAGCAATGCCGATGTTAAATTTCTTGAAATCATTTTATCTTCGTTTTCATCAACTTCTTTATATATTCTATCCCTTACTATATCATATACATACATAATAGTTTCTAATGGTGAAAAATCAAAGCTTTTTATACTATCAACAAAATTATTAATAGTAATAATTGTATCTTCATATTCTTTAAATGAAATTTCTTTATTATTTCCATTTATTTTAAAATAAATATTTGTTGTATTTTCTCCGAATGCTTCTCTTACTTTATTTAATAATGTTGCATCTAAATCAAATTCATCTTCAAATATAATTCTTTTAGTTGATAAAATAGGATTTTTTCTAACAAATTCAGCTATTAACTTAGGTTCATATTTAAAAGTTATATCACTAACATTTCTTAAATAATATAATCTATCTTTTTTAACATTCTCTAATAATTCAACTTGATCTGGATAATCTGATACAACATCTAAATTACAATCTATACTTTCTTCAAAGTCATATGGATCAGAAATAAGTTCTTCAAAAGATTTATCCAATGGTTGTTTAATACATATTTCATAGTCATATGGTAAAATACCAATTGATACATCAGTATAAAAACAATCAAAATTTTCATCAAAAGGTGCAAAAGTTAATTTTCCTCTCATAATAATATCCCCCACTAAAAATCTCATTGCACTTACAATGAGACTATATATTTAGTTATTTACAACCCCCACTGTATCACAACTACCTAAATTTTAGCATATTTTAAAGGATTTGTCAAATTAATGGCCATAAATCTAATTTAAATAATCATCTAAATTAAATGTAAATTCAGCCATTCCAGCATAGTCATTTTCATCATAACTATAATCAGTAAAGAAAGTTAGAAAAATAATAAACTTATTTTTTAAATATCTAGTTATTTTGATATCCATTACAGGCTCTACGCCATTTAGACCTTTAACATTTAACCAAGTCTCACCATCAAAAATATAATCTTTGAAATCCTTAGTTTCATTCATTGGTAATTCCAATAATTCTTCAAGTTTACAATTTAAATCAAATCCCAATGAATAGTTGTCTCCGGAAATATCAAATGATAATGTTTTAACAATTTCTGTTAATATTTTTTCACCATTTTCATATTTACTTTGTTCATAAGTAATTAAATTAATACTGACTTTTTCGTTATCTACTTTTTCTAGTTTAGCAATTTTAAACATATAATCACCTTTCAATCCCTATTATTACACAATTTCATTAAATCGTATTATTTTCTTAAAACTTCACAGCTTTAGTATTTTAATATTATTTATTTATAACTTTATA
>ERZ780148.1799-NODE-1799-length-13692-cov-8.230843_pt1 | contig 13692 bp, 10 predicted proteins | sample MGYA00510984_ERZ780148 | MGnify/ENA primary metagenome ERZ780148 (study PRJEB29588, sample SAMEA2160902) | human gut metagenome | biome: human gut; feature: human-associated habitat; material: faeces | place: Denmark | collected 2008/2010 ...
TTCACTGGTTATATCTCTAAAACCATACAAATCTGCCATATAGGCACAAATATACCCTGCCACATTATAGGCCTGATGTTCTTTGGCCAGTTGCAGCGCATCGGCATATATTTGCATTGCTTTATCATACTCCCCATCTTCTACATAAGCACGGCCCAGATACAAGTCTATTTGCGCCTGTTCTTCTGCCGTGCCGTGTTCGGTGAACCATTGTTGTGCCCGTTGCCATTGGTAGATAGGGAGTAATCCGGTGGCTGCTTCGTCCGTTACTTTACCGCATAGCATACACCAGTGGGCAAAGTCCTTATCAGTCAGTTCATCGGGGGCTTGTATGCTGTCCAGTAGCACAGAAGCACTATCGGCATACATGGGAATCAGTTCCTCTACAGATTGTAATAGCGGAAGTATGCTTGTCTCTTTTCTGCATCCGGGGAGGATGAGAATGAATAGTAGTCCTGTCAAAAGTAAAGCTTTCATAAGAATGTGTTCAGATTTTGCAAATATAGTCATAAATCCGGGCAACTTGTATCTGATAGAGGGAAAAGTCAGTTTTTTATGCTTTCCGTGGCTTCTCCTTTGGAAGTGAGGTGGGAAAGCATGAAAGCTCTTTGTCTTGTCAGTGAAATCTATCTGTTGTATTTTGTTCTTCTGCCTTTTCATCAAGTTTTATCACTAAAGTGAAGAAACTGTATCACTTTAGTGATGAAGTTTGATTACCTTAGTGATGAACTTTCATCACTAAGGTGAAACGATTAAATGAAAAGGCAGAGATTGGGAGAAAATACCGGTGGAATCACTCAAGTTACAGGAACGGAATTCATTTTGTTTGCGCCATTTATAACGGTTGTAATGTTGTGCTTTCTATTGAAATATCCTATGACAAAATGATGAAGAATTTATGAATAAATCAATCATGGTAAATAATTGGTTATCAACACTTAATAAGTAAATGAAGAATTTGAAGGAAATAATCAGCCAACTGGATACTGTAACTCCTTGTGTTTTGAATCCGTTGTTTTTACGCCACAAATCTTCTGGTCCATTTGCATGCATACATCCCTCTGACCACCAGGTAGCTGATGAGAAAGGCTGTTACGGCCATGCAAATAATGTGTATTATGGCAGGAATCCCCTGGGGCAACAGCGAGGCGAACAAGTCATACCCCATTTGCACGAAGACGAAATGACACAGATAAATGCCGAAGGTCATGGATGCCACTTTTGAAAGAACAGGCGAAGAAGGTATTTTAAGCTTCTGTATGCAGACAAAAACAGGAAATGTCATCATAAATACATTGATGCCGCCGAAAAGCCATACTATTTCCAGATAGGCGTAGTTTCCCGGAAAATATTCCTGCATGATGAGGTAGCCGCCGAAAGTGATGGCGTACCCTGTCACAAACATAGGGATACCGATAGCCAGGGTTTTTCTCCAACTCCATTGCAGCGGGTATTTTACCAGATAATGGGCCAGTATCAGATAGCCGATAAATCCGGAAACATAATAAAATGAACCGAATGCATTCCAGTCGCACACTCCCAGGATATCCATATTGCCCCAGTTGCCGATATATCCCAGTGCGGGAGCGGCCATCTTTATGTAGGGAAGGAACAAGGAGATGCCCCAGATGGAAAGAAATAGCTTGATATCTTTCCGGGTAGCACGCTCCAGCCATGCATGGAAGATGGGGATGATGAAGTAGAGCCCCACCAGCATATACAGATACCACAGAGGAGTGGTGTCATAGTTGAAATTGAAAATGAATGTCCAAATCTTCGTGATAGTCATTTCCAGGGTGAAGGCGGACATGTCTATGGTAGGATTGTCTGTCGTGGTGATGTAATTCAGATAAATGAAATACAATACAGGCAGCATGACCGACCAGAAGATAAGCGGGACAACAATGCGGCCGATCCGCTTTTTGTAAAATTCACTCATGCCGTTTCGTACAGGAAACAGCAGCACTCCTGTCATCATCACAAACAAGGGCACGCAACAGCGTACGGCACTTCCCAATGCGCACCCTTGCAGAAAAGTAGGACGGTCTGTGTCAAAACGTGCCACAAAAGGGTCACAGCAATGGGCGAATACAACTAAAAAACAGGCGGTGACGCGTAGCAAGTCTATCCATCCGATGTTCTCTCTTTTATTTATTTCCATATTCTCTGTTGGGCTTATTTTTGTTCAAGCACCACTACTAAGGGACGGTGATCTGATGCTACCGGTTCATTTACTACCTGTGCGGAGGTTACTGTGAAGCCTTTCATGTTCTGTTTCAGTGCTGTAATATAATCAATGGTTTCTGTAGGGGCGGGAGCCGGAAATGTATGCTGGTTTACGTCAGAAAGTATCTGAAAATCCTGTTGCAAGTATTTTATGAATGCGGATTCGGGTTCGGCATTCAGGTCGCCGGCCAGGAAAAAAGGTTTTTTGTGAGCGGCGGCAAAGTCTTTTATAAGCTCCAGTGAGGCCATGCGGTCTTCTTCGGTGAGAGACAGATGGGTGCAACAATAAATGTAGTTGTCGAACTCTGCCATAATCAGCGCACGTGCTTCTTCCCGTCCGGGAAGTGTCATGGTTTTCAGGCTGACGGGAATTTCTTTGGTGAGAAGTCCGATACCATATTTTCCTCCGTCGTAATCAATGGCAGGGGCAAAGTAAGCGTGCATTTGCGTACGTCCGGCTATCTCGCCCAGTACGTATTTTTGTCCGCTGCGGTGGGTCATGCTGTCCAGTTCCTGCAAGGCTACCACTTCGGGGTGGATATGATTGATTACATCGGCTATGCGTTGGAAGTCGCATACATCATCCATTCCGTTTGCATTTTTAATGTTATAGGTCATTAGCCGTAACGAATTTTGTGATTGTGCCGACAGGGCTAAAAGAAGGGTAAAAAGTAAGAGCAATGTCTTTTTCATATATTCATCAGGTTTTGATTGTTTAAATTCTCTCCAAAGATAGATAAATTCTTATTGTCATTTTCATATTCTTGTCTGAAAAGTATGTATTGATAAATACTTTTATATAATTATTTTTTCATTTTGCTCCTTTATAATTATATCAAAGGGATTATCTGTCAGTTTACTTTTTATCCATGCGCAAAAATCAAAGGTTTTTAATAACGGCCTTTCATATTTGTCTTCTTCTATTTTTTGTATATTTTGTTGATAGTAACTCCAAAGCTTATTTCTATACTGTTTGCTTTTGGGTAATGGATAGGATTGAATGAATTTAAAAAGAAGCTTCTCTGTGATATATTGTTTTGTTTCGAAAGAAGAACTCCTTTTAATTGACTTTATTTCATTCTCAAAATAATCATAATTCCCTAATTCAGCTTGTAAAATAAGATTGACTAGTCTTGCTATTCTGTAAGTAGGGAATATATAGAGGGATTTACCGGAACTTAATATCTTCTTCATATTTTTACGTGCTTCTTTTAGGTCTTTCAGACCTATATGTAGAATAACCAGACTTAGATATAATTGTAACTGCAAATTCAATTCTAATAATGAAATCTTTTTGAAGATGGGCTCCTCATTTTGTTGTTGTAATTCTTGTGCGGATTTGAAGTTCCCTGTATTGAATAAGCTGTAAAATTCATACAGGTAGATGTAGACCTGTACTGTTAGCCTGAATTCTGCTGAATAATCTCCCTTTTCCATTTCTTTTAGTCTGGAAATGAAGAAGGGCATCTCCTTGTATAATCCGACGGACTGTAAACTGTCCAGTACTCCCAAGATAGCATTTAGGTAATACAAAGGAGGATTTAGAATCATGTGTTTGTTTTCATCGAAGAGCAAGATCAAATCTTGATATAAGCGTATGGCTGCCTTGTAATTACCGGAATTGAGGAAATAGGTGGACTGGAAAAGTAAATGTAGTTTTTCTGTTTCAAAGCCTTTGTATGAGGAATTGGCAATGAGATTCAGCTCGCTTAGTACCAGATCGTTTAAGTTCTCTTTTTGCTTGTCGGACCGGATGCAGCCTTTGTAGGTGAACCGGTATTTAAGTATGTCATATAATTGGGTATGAAGATTGGCACTGCGGGTATACCTCATTATTTCATTTATCTTCATTTGTTTGTCCACCACCTGTTTTTCGCTCATACCCGTAAAGTCATACATACTGAGATATTTTAGTTCTGTGCGGCGTATCAATAGTATCAATGAGTCATTTTCATAATGGATAGCTAGTTTTTCCGCTTTCTCAAGTTCCGATAAGGCTTCATTCAGCAGTTCTCTTTCAAATAAGATACCGGCTTTTGAAATATAATCAAAAATTTGAGTCTGGATATCCTGTTGCTTATTCAGGTGAACTAAACAGTTAAGCACTACTTTATATAGATGCTTGACTGCCATATCGAAACTTTTTCCTTTTTGTTTTATACAGAATTGCTTGTAGATATCATCTATAGAGGTATTGTTCTCTAATAATTCAAAGAGAATAAGATAGCCTTTTTCTCCATTTTGCAGATTGCTGTATAGCTTTAAATATCGTTTTTCTGCTTTTGATAGGGATTTAATCAGAGCAAGTAGTGAGATGGCTTTATTCATAAAGTATATAATATATGTCTTTTCAAATATAGGTATTATCTATGGATATACAAGTGGTGAAAGTATTAAATAAGCGTATGTTTTTATGTTATAATAATAATCCTAAAAGGATATTCTTTTATTGATTGAATATATAATCATTTGATAAATAGTAAATTATATATTGTTAAAAGTAAGATAATTCTATATGTGTAATGATGGCTAGCGGCACTTTATGGCTCAAGAAGTTTTTTGTGCTCAGAAATATAGAAAAAGAAAAGGGCGTCTATGTGATTTATTATGTTAGTTACCAATAATATATGATATAGTGTAGTATAGAAAAATTAGATAAATAACCTGTTTGGGATTATCAAAACAGGTAAATAATGGATGTTGTTTTATGATTCTATCCATCTATATTTGCAATGCGTCGAAGTAATAATTATCTATATCCGGAAATAGAAATTAGATTTTGATGCATAAACCTTTATTAATTAAGATCTATTATGAAACACAGACTTTCTAATTTATCGAAAATCTATCGAGATGACATTTGTCGTAAGATGAATATTCTGCCGATAGTGTTATGTATGTTTTGTATGGGCAATGCATACTCGTTGATGGCCGCAACACCATCAGTCAGTGAAACTCTTCAGCAAAACAGGAAGATCAAGGGTAGAGTGGTGGATGTAAACAATGAACCTATGATTGGTGTAAGTGTGTTGGAAAAAGGGACAACCAACGGAGTTATCACTGATTTTGACGGAAACTTCACATTGGATGTCCGAGGAAATTCAGCTGTTCTCGTATGTTCTTATATCGGTTATATTACTGCTGAAATCCAGGTTGGAAACCAGACGGACATTTACGTACAAATGTCTGAGGATGTAAAAACAATAGACGAAGTCGTTGTCATTGGTTATGGTACCACAACTAAGAAGGAGTTGACAGGCTCTGTTACTTCTATTGGCAGGGATGATTTTAAAGCCGGTAATATAAGTAATCCTATCCAGCTGCTACAAGGGCAGATTGCAGGATTGAATATTGCTCGTCCGGATGGAGCGGATCCTACGGGGGGATTTGAAATTCAGCTACGTGGTTTGACTACGATGAAAGGAGGATCGGGGCCGCTAATTGTGATTGACGGCGTTGAAGGTGGAAATCTTGCCAATTTGAATGCCAATGATATTGAATCCATTGATGTATTGAAAGATGGTTCGGCAGCTGCTATCTATGGTACCCGTGGTACCAACGGCGTTATTCTTGTCACTACCCGCAAAGGAAAGCCCGGACACTCTTTGATTGAGTTTTCCAGTTATTGGACTACTCAAAGTGTTACAAGAAAGCCGGAATTTCTTTCTGCTGATGAGTTCCGTTCTACTTTGAAGGAATATCTCCCCAATCAGGCTGCTACATTGGATTATGGAGCATCAACGGATTGGTTTGATGAGGTCACTCGTGACACTCCCCTTAGTCAGTATTATAGTCTTGCAGCATCAGGAGGCTCGGAAAAACTGACTTATCGTGGAAATATTTCCTGGCATGATGATAAAGGTATTGTGCGTAATTCGGGAAACAAACAATTAAGAATGCGTTTCAATGTGTCACAAACTGCTTTAAATGACCGGTTAAAGCTGGATTACAATATCTCTTATTCTACTGCCAAAAAGAATTATTCAGGATATGAAGTGATGAAGCAGGCGGTAACACGCAATCCTACGGAACCGGTATATGATACAGAAGGGAGAACTCCGATTTCCGGCGGTTACTATTATAATGATGGTCCGTTTAAGTATTACAATCCGGTTGCCATGCAAAATGAATCGACTAATGAGACATTAGACCGTGAGTTCTCGGGAAGTGTACATGCGTCATTAAAGATTATTGATCCTTTGAAAATCAATGCTTTGGCTTCATTGGTGGAAACCAATACCCGGAATGGGTATTACCAAACCCAATATTATCCTATTGATTTCGGTACTAATGGCCGGGCTACCAGCACGAATTCTCTATCAAGCAGCAAGCAGTTTGAAGTGAATGCAGATTTTAACCACTCTTTTGGCGACCATAAAATTCAGGCTATTGCTGGTTATTCGTACTATGATTATTGGAATGAACGTTATTATGGTATGAATTATGGATATGATACTGATATTTTTTCATTCTATAATATGGGGGCAGGTTCTGCGTTGTCCGCAGGTAAAGCATCACTTACCAGTAACAAGCAGTCCAATAAACTGATTTCGTTCTTCGGTCGTGTCATGTATAATTTCAGCGATAAATATTTGCTCTCTGCTTCTGTACGTTATGAAGGGTCAAGCCGTTTCGGAGCAAATAACAAGTGGGGTACCTTCCCGGCTGTCAGCTTGGGGTGGCGCATTACGCAAGAAGAGTTCATGAAAAAGTTCAGATGGCTGGATGACTTAAAATTGCGTGCTGGATTCGGTGTTACCGGTAATCAGGATATTGATAATTACCAGTCTTTGTCATTGCTTACATTCGGTTCCCGTTTTTTGTATGATGGAAAGTGGACTAGTACGGTTTATCCGAATAGTAATCCTAATCCAGACTTGAAATGGGAGAAAAAAGAGGAATTCAATGTGGGACTTGATTTCAGTGTGCTGAAGGGACGTTTGACAGGTACCATTGATTATTATGTACGTCATACAAAGGATTTGCTGAATTCATATACAGTTCCTGTTCCCCCTAATTTGTATGATACGATGTTTGCTAATGTAGGTCAGATAAATAATTCGGGTATTGAAATTTCGTTGGGAGCATCTCCGGTTGTGACTAAAGATTTTACTTGGAATCTGAACCTGACATTTGCTCGTAATACCAATAAACTGGCTAGTTTCTCCAATAATGAATATGCTATGGTACAGATGAATACCGGTTATTTCAGTGAAGACTTGAAGACATATACACAACGTATTGTAGAAGGTGAGCCTATCGGTAATTTCTATGGCCCTAAATGGTTGGGATTTGATGCGAACGGAGATAATATTTTTGAAGATTTAGATGATGACGGGAAATTATCGGATGGAGACAACCAGGTAATTGGTAACGCTTATCCTGATTTTACTTTCTCTATTCAGAATTCATTTTCTTATAAAAATTTTGATTTGAGTTTCTTATTCCGTGGCTCAGTAGGAAATGATGTATTGAATATGAGTCGGTTGTATTATGAAGGATTCAGCTATTTTGGTAGTAATAATATTCTGAAATCGACCTTAGACCATCCCGAATATAAAGGTGGAGCCATTTATTCTTCACGCTTTATTGAAGACGGTTCTTTTGTGAAGCTTGATAACCTTACGTTGGGATATAATGTGCCTTTGAAAGGTAAGGTTATTTCTAAGATGAGGATTTATGTGACCGGTCAGAATCTGCTGACTTTGACCAAATATAAAGGCATGGATCCGGAAGTTCATTTGGCAGGTCTGGAACCGGGTATCGAATGGTATACTTTTTATCCCCGGACTAAAACTTATCTGCTGGGCTTAAATATAACATTCTGATAATTGATGGATTAACCTGTTAAATTGTATCTCATGAAAAAAATAGTTATATCTGCTTTGTTGGCTGTATGTGCCGGCAATTGTTTCCAGTCTTGTACCAATCTGGACGAAGACGTTTATTCATATATTCAGACCGATGACTTCTTCAAGAACGAGCAGGAGATGGTGATGAATATTGGACGGATTTATGATTATATGAAACAATATACCCATTATTTTAATATGTGGGGGGCATTGACTATCAGTGCTGATGAGGCCATTTGTCCGTTCCGCGAAGGCAATCTTTGGTGGGATAACGGCGTGTGGATTGATTTGCACTCCCATAACTTCCATTCGCATGTGAATAACAATGCTTGGGATTTTATTTTTGGAGGGGTGGCCTTATGCAATCAGATTCTTTACATGATTGAGGAATCTCCAGTGGATTTTGCTTCCAAACCCAATTTGATTGCCGAAGTAAAAGTAATGCGTGCGTGGTTCTATATGAATGGCATTGATTTATTCGGCAACATACCTTTTACTGATAATTTTAAAGATGAGGGATTACCACCACAAAAAGACCGCCAATTCTTGTTCCCGTGGATTGAAAAGGAACTAAAGGAAAACGTAGAAGCCCTTCCGGCTATACCGGCTACCAGTAACTATGGCCGACCGACTCAGGCTATGGCATATACAGTATTAGCCAAGCTCTATATTAATGCGGAGGAATGGATTGGTAAAGAGATGTGGCAGGAAACAGTAGATGTTTGCGCGAAGGTAAGAAAACTGGGTATGACACTGGAGTCTGATTATTTTGCCAATTTCAAAGTTAATAACGAGAATTCAAAGGAGAACATTATGGTAGTGGTATATGATAATGTCCAAACTTCGGGTGATTGGACTTATAATTTCAAGCTACATCAGGAAACCTTGTATACTCTGAGCCAACAAACATTTGGTATTGTTGATTTTTGTTGGGATGGTTTTTGTGTCACTGAGTCATTGTATAATAGCTATGATGAGAATGATGTACGTAGAAAATCATGGTTGGCAGGCCCGCAATATGATAAAAGCGGTAATCCGCTGATGTATCGTGGCGAGCCGTTCAGTTATAACGTCAGTGTTACTTCTTTGTATGATCCACAGAATCCGGCTAAAACGGAAGATGGTGCACGTTGTGCAAAATATGAATATGAAGATGGTTTGCAGGGCTCTATGAGTAATGATTTTGTGATCTATCGTTATGCTGATGTGTTAATGATGGAAGGTGAGGCATTGGTACGTATGGGAAAAGCAACCGAAGCGCTTCCGTTATTTAATGAAGTAAGGCGGCGGGCAGGTGTAGCTGAATATACAGCAAGTCAATTGACCCTGGATGAAATCTTAGCAGAAAGAGGGCGTGAATTTGCATGGGAGGGATTGCGTAGGCAAGACCAGATTCGTTTCGGAACATGGGGAAAAGCTTGGGATTTTAAAGAGCCCTCAGAGGATTACAAAAAACTGTTCCCGATACCGTATTGGGCATTACTTTCTAATCCTACCCTACAACAAGAACCTGGATATACTAATTAAAAAAAATATATGATATGAAACAACAAAAAATATTGGTTGTGGGCAGTGCAAATACTGATATGGTGATTCAAACAGATCATCTTCCAGTATTAGGGGAAACAATTTTAGGTGGAACTTTTTTTATGAATCCGGGTGGAAAAGGGGCTAATCAGGCTGTTGCCATTGCTCGGTTGGGGGGAAAGATTACTTTCATATGCAAAACTGGTAGAGATGTTTTTGGTCATCAATCACATCAATTATTTGAGGATGAAGGGATTGATACTTCGTATATTTTCTCGGATTCCAAATATCCTTCCGGTATAGCTATGATTACGGTTGATCATAAAGCTGAAAATTGTATAACTGTCGCTCCCGGTGCCAATATGAATCTTACTCCTGCTGATTTGGCAAAGGCTAGGCCTGCTATTGATGAGGCAGATATTATTTTGTTGCAATTGGAAATACCGATGGAAACGGTTGAATATGTAGCCAAAGTTGCCAAAGAGCAGAATAAAAAAGTTATTTTAAATCCTGCTCCTGCCCAACCTTTGTCCGAAGAACTATTAAGTGCTCTTTATCTTATTACTCCTAATGAAACGGAAGCAGAACTTATTTGTGGACAGAAAATCACGGATATTGATTCGGTTACCAAGGCTGCTAATTTGATAAAAGCTAAAGGGGTGAAGAACGTAATAATTACGATGGGATCGAAAGGAGCGTTTGTTTGTACTGACACTATTTGTGAATTGGTTCCGTCCTATAAAGTGAAGGCTGTAGATACAACGGGGGCAGGCGATATTTTTAATGGAGCATTGGTGCTTGCTATTTCCGAAGGTCGTGATTGGATAGAGGCAACTCGCTTTGCTTGTAAGACATCGGCAATTGCCGTGACAAGAGTAGGTGCACAGTCATCAGCACCTTATAGAAATGAAGTGGATGTGTTTAACCCTGAAAAATGAAAAACAACATGAAAAAGAATGTACTATTATGCACTTGGTTATTTTTATCAGCATTGGCTGGTATGGCTTGTACAGATAAGCAAAACCGGGCGGTTCCTGTTGAAGTAACAATGACCAAGGCTAAGTTATTTGATAAGATTAAAGGAGGATGGGCTGGTCAAACAATAGGTTGCACGTATGGTGGTCCTACAGAGTTCAGATATCCGGGGACAATGATACAAGATTATATTCCTATCAATTGGCCGGATGGGTATATTAAATGGTATTATGAAAATGAACCGGGTTTGTATGATGATGTTTATATGGATCTGACCTTTGTGGATGTATTTGACCGTTTGGGATTGGATGCTCCGGTCGATTCATTTGCTGTGGCTTTTGCCAATGCAGGTTATGTGCTGTGGCATGCCAATCAGGCTGCGCGTTACAATATTCTGAATGGTATTATGCCTCCCGAATCTGGTCATTGGAAGCATAATCCCCATGCTGACGATATTGACTATCAGATAGAAGCTGATTACGCAGGTTTGATGAGCCCCGGCATGCCCAATACAGCATCTGAAATTTCTGATAAAATAGGTCATATTATGAATTATGGCGATGGTTGGTATGGTGGTGTTTATGTGGGGGCTATGTATACACTGGCTTTTGTTTCCGATGATATAGAGTATATTGTAACTGAGGCTTTGAAAACAATTCCACAACAGAGTCTATATTATCAGTGTATTAATGATGTTATTCAATGGTATAGGCAATATCCTGATGACTGGAAGCAGACTTGGCTGGAATGTGAAAAGAAATATAGTGAAGACAAGGCTTGCCCTGAAGGTATCTTTGTTCCATTTAATATTGATGCCACGATTAATAGCGCTTATATCGTAATGGGGTTGCTGTACGGGCAAGGTGATTTTGCCAAGACAATGGATATTGCTACCCGTTGCGGGCAGGATTCGGATTGTAATCCGGCATCAGCTGCAGGTATATTGGGAACTATGCTGGGATATAGTCATATTCCGGAATATTGGATGTCTAATCTGAAAGAGGTGGAAGATATGGATTTTGCATATACTACCATTTCATTAAATAAAGCTTATAAAATGAGTTTTGACCAGGCTTTACAGGTTATAGAACGTAATGGCGGCAAAGTAGAAACGGAGAGCGTAACAATAAAAACTCAAGTTCCCACCGCAGTCCGTTACGAAAAATCATTTGAAGGACTTTATCCGGTTGAAGTGGTTGCTTATGGGCGTGGTCAGGGAAAGACTTTAAAAGAGGTTGGAGATCTCACTTTTGAGGGGACCGGACTGATTTTAGCTGGAAATGTCAGGGCGAAAGATGAGAGTTATGTGGCAGTGATAGAAGCTTTTGTTGACGATCAGTTGGTAGAAACTATAAAATTGCCTGCATCTTATCGGGTACGACGCCATGAGTTGTTCTGGATATATGGTTTGCCTAAAGGAAAACATACAGTTTCCTTTAAATGGTTGAATCCTGTCGAGGATGCGGATATACGTTGTAGTAAGACTATTATATTCTCGGATGCTCCACGCATAAACCAGCGTTAATTATTGAATCCATTAACCATTTAAGACACTAATCTTATGTTTATTATACAAGATTATTCCATAGCAATATTATTTTGCTTTGTGACAATGCTTTGTTGGGGATCTTGGGGAAATACTCAGAAACTGGCGGCAAAGACATGGCGTTATGAGTTCTTTTATTGGGACTATGTACTAGGATTGTTGCTTTTTTCCATTATTTCGGCTTTTACTTTGGGCAGTATGGGCGAGGAGGGGCGCGGTTTTGTTGCGGATCTGATGCAAGCAGATGCAGGCAATATCTTCAGCGCATTTTTGGGAGGAGTAATATTTAATGCCTCCAATATCCTTCTTTCTGCTGCTATTGCTCTTTGTGGCATGTCTGTAGCGTTTCCGGTGGGAGTAGGATTGGCATTGGTGCTGGGGGTACTGATCAATTATTTTGGTGCAGCTAAAGGAGAGCCACTTTATATTTTTGTCGGTGTTTTATTGATTACTGTTGCCATTATACTAAACGGCTTTGCTTATAAGAAAGCACAGACAGGACAGAAAAATCTTACGACGAAAGGCATCTTTATATCCATAGCGGCAGGGGTGATAATGTCTTTTTTCTATCGTTTTGTGGCAGCTTCCATGGACCTGAGCAATTTTGCTTCTCCTGAAGTTGGGAAGCTGACCCCTTATACTGCTGTATTTGTTTTTGCGGTGGGAGTCTTTTTAAGTAACTTTATTTTCAATACCGCTGCTATGAAGCATCCGGTAGAAGGTAAACCGGTTTCTATGAAAGACTATTTCAAAGGGACAATGACCACGCATATGGTAGGCATACTAGGTGGTGTTGTTTGGTGCGTAGGACAGTCTTTCAGTATGATCGCCTCGGAGAAAGCTGGTGCGGCCATTTCTTATGGACTTGGACAAGGGGCAACTTTAGTTTCGGCCTTATGGGGAATTTTGATTTGGAGAGAATTTAAAGGTGCTCCAAAGGTTTCGAATCAATTGAATATTGCGATGTTTTTTCTATTTATTATAGGATTGGGATTTTTAATATATGCCGGAGCATAAGATTGGATAAAATTTAGGTTAGGTTGTAAAATAGATTGGTTGAAAGTAGGAGGGTGTTCACTTTTCGGATACCCTCCTTTACTGTTTCCCTTTATTTCTTTCCTGCCGGAGAAGCCTGTGTCATACGGATACTGCTTACCACACCTGCGGCAATGGCAAAGAATATGGCTAATAACAAACAAGCCTGCGCCCGATGTCCTTCGGCGAACATACGGAACAACAAAGCAACCAGTGTGGTTCCCAAAGTCTGACCTAACAGACGCGCCGTACCTAGCATACCGCTGGCTCCACCGCTTCTGTGAGTGGGCGCGGAAGAAACAATGGTTACATTATTGGGCGTCTGGAACAGCCCGAAGCCCATACCACAGAGTGCCATTCGCCAGATGATATTCCATTCTGCCGGATGGGGGGGAAGCAAATAGAGTGTGAATAGGCCGGTAGCGAAGATGGCCATGCCGATGCCTCCCAGCAATCCGGGATGTACTTTCTCTACCAGTCTGCCTGCAAGTGGTGCGGTCAAGATGGTAGCCAATGGCCAGGGGGTAAGTA
>ERZ780148.1802-NODE-1802-length-13658-cov-2.474822_pt1 | contig 13658 bp, 10 predicted proteins | sample MGYA00510984_ERZ780148 | MGnify/ENA primary metagenome ERZ780148 (study PRJEB29588, sample SAMEA2160902) | human gut metagenome | biome: human gut; feature: human-associated habitat; material: faeces | place: Denmark | collected 2008/2010 ...
GGGCGGAGGGAAGCGATTATGAAGCCGGTTGGCGTCTGGCCAAAGACCATAAGATAGACATGATTGACGAGCATTACTATCAGACACCCGGATGGTTCATTTACCATCAGGACTATTATGACCAATACGACCGAAACGGTTCCAAGGTGTATCTGGGCGAGTACGCGGCTCACGCTCCCGGTCGTCCCAACAACGTTGAGACGGCTCTGTGCGAGGCTTTGCACATTTGCGGCATGGAACGCAACGGTGACGTAGTAGCCATGAGTTCATATGCTCCTTTGTTGGCTAAAGATGGCCATGTGAATTGGAGTCCCGACATGATTTATTTCAATAACAAAGAGGTAAAGCCCACGGTTACTTACCATGTGCATAAACTTTGCAGCAACTATTGCGGTGACGAGTATATCGAAAGTACATTGTCGGTGAATGAAGGACGCAAGGGGGTACGTGAGCGTCTGGTGGTCAGCACGGTACGCGATTCTAAAACCGGAAAAGTGTACATCAAAATGGTGAACCTCCTGAACCATCCCGTGAAAGGGAAGTTGGACTTATCGAGCCTGAAAGACCGTTTCGGCGAAGCACGGAGCATGGATGCTCGTTTGCATGTAATCACAGGAAATTGGGATGAATGGGGTGTCCTTCCGAAGGAGAGCGACATCAAGGTGAAACCTGAATTCGACTATGAACTTCCGGCTTATTCGTTCAGCCTGATTGAGATTTAAAGGCTTGTCTGTTAGCATAAAAGAACCTTGCCAAGAGCTGATTTTGCTTTTTGCAAGGTTTTTTTGTATTCTTAAATAGGGAGAATCCGCTCTTCGTTCGTATATATATAATAAGGAAAGATTATAAATCGAATCAAACAGAAAGTGTACAATGATGAAAGAGAGTTTATCAAGAGGTATGTTGCGGGTGGCGATGTGCGGTTGCCTCCTATGCGGAGGAATCCCGCTTGCGGCGCAAACGCAGGAATACCTGTCTGCAGTATGGTCGCCCGATTTGGGCAATGGCATGTACAAGAATCCGGTGATTCATGCGGATTATTCCGACCCCGATGTCTGTGCCGTGGGGAATGATTTTTATCTGACGGCTTCCAGTTTCTCCTGTGTGCCTGGCCTGCCCATCCTCCACTCCAAGGACTTGGTGAATTGGAAAGTCGTGAACTATGCTTTGAAGGAGCTGGTTCCGACGGACTTTTACGCTACCGCGCAGCATGGCAGGGGTGTATGGGCACCGAGTATCCGTTACCATAACGGGGAGTACTATATCTATTGGGGCGACCCGGACTTCGGCGTGTATATGGTCAAGGCGGAAGACCCTTTCGGCGAATGGTCGGATCCGGTGTTGGTCAAAGCGGCCAAAGGCATTATCGACCCCTGTCCGTTGTGGGACGATGACGGAAAGTGTTATCTGGCTTACGCGTGGGCCGGAAGCCGTGCACAAATCAATTCCGTGTTGTGTGTGGCCGAAATGAACGCGGAGGGCACGAAAGTAGTCGGCCCTTCCCGCATCGTGTATGACGGAAATGATGATGTGAACCACACGGCCGAGGGACCTAAGTTTTATAAACGCAACGGTTACTATTACCTGATGTTTCCGGCCGGTGGCGTGCAAATGGGATGGCAGATGGCCGCCCGCAGCCGCAACGTGTACGGGCCGTACGAGGCGCGTCGCGTCATGGAGCAGGGGGATACTCCGGTCAGCGGACCCCATCAGGGCGGTTGGGTGCAGACCGCATCCGGAGAAGACTGGTTCGTGCACTTTCAGGATAAAGGATGCTACGGCCGTGTGACTTGGCTCGAACCCATGACGTGGAAAGACGACTGGCCGGTGGTGGGCGAGGATAAGGACGGTGACGGTTGCGGCAATCCCGTACTGACCTACCGCAAGCCGTCCGTGCCGTCTTCCGTCCGGGTGAATCCGGCCGAAAGCGACGAATTCGACACTACGGAGCTTGGATTGCAATGGCAATGGCATTCCAATTATCAGGATTTATACGGATTTACCACTCCGTACGGTTTTATCCGTTTATATTCTTGGCCGTTATCCGAAAAGTATATAAATTTGTGGGAAGCATCCAATATGTTGCTCCAGAAGTTCCCCGCCGAGACTTTTACGGCTACGACAAAAGTCACGATGGTGAGCAAGGAAGACGGTCAGGAAGGCGGCCTGATAGTCATGGGATGGGATTATGCGGCACTGACCGTGCGTCGGGAGGGCGACCGTTTCATCCTCATTCAGCGGGTTTGTAAGGATGCAGAGCAAGGCGGGAAGGAATCTGTGGAAAAATTGGCAGGTTTCGAGCCGTCCGAACGTCAAACTATCATTTATTCACCCACGGTCAGCCGTTCGGTCTATTTGCGGGTACAGGTAGCGGGAGAAGGGATGTGCCGTTTTGCATACAGTCTCGACGGTCAGACGTTTACTCCCTGTGGCAAGCCGTTCAAAGCCCGTCAGGGCAAGTGGATAGGCGCAAAGGTGGGCTTCGTATGCGTGGAGCCGCATGCCGAACCTGCGGTGAACCGGGGATGGATGGATGTAGACTGGTTCCGAGTTACTCCGTAAACGGGAAAAACACTCATTTTAAAATATAAAAACAACATGAAAAAACAAACATCTATGCTTGCGGTCCTTCCCGTTCTGTTCGGGTTCTTTGTGATGGGCTTTTGTGACATTGTCGGTATTTCGTCGGATTATGCGCGCGAAGCGTTCGGTTGGAGCCATACCATGGCCGGTTTCGTGCCTTCGATGGTCTTCATCTGGTTTCTGTTTTTCAGCATACCGGTGGGCATCAAGATGAACGCCTGGGGGCGCAAGAACACCGTCATGCTCAGTATGGCGGTCACGCTTGTGGGTATGCTCATTCCGTTGTTGAAGACCGATTGGGCCTGTCTTGTGGGGTATGCCTTGTTGGGAATCGGCAACACCATCCTGCAAGTGTCGCTCAATCCTTTGTTGAACAATGTGGTGACCGACCAGAAACTGTTGACCAGCAGTCTGACCGCCGGGCAGGTTGTCAAGGCTGTTTCTTCGTTCTGCGGCCCGTTCATCATGCTTTTTGCCGTGAACGTGCTGGGCGGCGGCGACAAGGACAACTGGTATCTGGCTTTCCCCGTGCTCGGTGCCATTACGTTAGTGTCCGCCCTTTGGCTGTACTTCACGCCCATACCTCATGAGAAAAGGGAAGACAGCGGCGTGACGATGGGGAAGGTGTGGGGCTTGCTGTCCGACCGTACCATCCTGTTGCTCTTCCTGGGTATCTTCTTCGTGGTGGGTATCGACGTGGCCACGAACTTCATCAGTTCGAAAGTCATGATAGCCCGTTTCGGTTGGGATACATCGGATGCCGGTGTGGCTCCTCAGGTGTACTTCATTTGCCGTACGGTGGGAGCGTTCCTCGGTGTGTTCTTCATGACCAAGATATCCGAGATGAAGTATTTCCGTATCAATATTCTGGCCGCTATTGCCGCCATTCTGGTGTTGGCTTTCTATGAAGATGCCACGGTGGATCTGATTTGTGTGGGCGGCATCGGATTCTTCTGCTCCTGCATTTTCTCCATCATCTACTCCATGGCCGTACAGCGCATGCCGGAGAAAGCCAATCTGATTTCCGGTCTGATGATTACGGCGGTGGCCGGTGGCGGTGCGGTGACCCCGTTGATTGGTGCGGCTACGGACGCGGCCGGTATCACAGCCGGTGTGTGCGTGCTGCTGATTTGTGCTTTCTATCTCACTTTCTGCGCATACGGCGTGAAGAGTACACGATAGGGATTTTTAGAATGATAACAATGAAACGGATAAACTATAAAATAGGATTTGTATTGCTGTTGGGATTGTGCTGCCGTCCGGTGGCGGCCCAGCAGCGGGTCGATGTAGAGAAAGACTTGCAATACTGTCATCGTCAGGTGGCACGTGCACTGGCAGGTTTGAAGAAAGACGGCGGATGGGATTATACCCGGATGCCGCGTAACATTCTTGCGGAAGACTTGAAGGAAGGCCGGACGGAGTGGAATTGCCGTCCGGCTACACCCGAAGAGTGGTGCGGCGGTTTTTGGCCGGGCGTGTTGTGGTATGACTATGAATATGGGGGCGAGGCTTACATCGGACGTCAGGCCCGGAACTACACGGCCTCACTGGCTTATTTGGCCGATCGTGACCCGTACGACCATGATTTGGGCTTTCTGGTGCATTGCAGTTTCGGCAACGGGATGCGCATCGCGCCTTGTGCGTCCTACCGGGATGTCATTGTCGGCACGGCCAACCAGTTGGCCAAACTTTTCAATCCCCGGATAGGTACCATTCTGAGTTGGCCGCGTGAAGTCGAAAAACAAGGATGGCCGCACAATACCATCATGGACAATATGATAAACTTGGAGATGCTTTTCTGGGCTTCCCGTAATGGTGGTGGACAAAACTTGTACGACATCGCTGTGCGTCATGCCGAGACGACGATGCATAACCATTTCCGCAAGGACGGTTCTTGCTATCATGTGGCGGTCTACGACACGGTGAGCGGTAAGTTGATAAAAGGTGTCACACACCAAGGGTATTCGGACCGGTCGATGTGGGCGAGGGGACAGTCTTGGGCCATTTACGGTTACACGATGGTGTATCGTGAGACCCGTGACCCTCGCTTTCTGGCTTTTGCGCAAAAGGTGACGGATGTGTACCTCAAACGTTTGCCCGAACGGTCGGACGACTGGGTACCGTTGTGGGACTTCGACGACCCGTCGCCGTCGGCACCCAAGGATGCTTCGGCTGCCTGTGTGGTGGCTTCCGCTTTGTTGGAGTTGAGCGGTTATGTGGATGTTGAGAAGGGACGGCAATATCGTGAGGCGGCAGAAAATATGTTGTCATCCCTGAGCCGGAACTACCAGAGCGGAGAACGTTGCGTGTCTTTCCTGCTTCACAGTACGGGACACCATCCGGCCGGGAGCGAGATAGACGCTTCCATCATCTATGCCGATTATTATTATTATGAGGCCTTGTTGCGCTTGCGCCGGTTGCAGCAAGGACGTCCGGTGTTAGGCATCGGATGATGACTTGAAACTTTCGGGTTTCTCTTTCACTGCCATATTGCGGTCGGGGGAGAGACCCGAAATATTTGTGTACATAAAGTTGAGATAAACATGCTGTATGGTTTTGAAATAAAAGAATAATGGTGCTGCGAAATGAAGACAATGGTTTGGATGGCCGTGGCAGGTGTGGTATGGACTTGTTGGGGCTGCAAAGACGAAAATGGTGTAAAGAAAGGAAAAGACGAACCGTGGGTTGTGGAAATTAAATCTTTCGAGAGAGATGAGTTGAAAGTGTCGGATATTTTGGCACGTATAGACACAGTAGAGTTGTATACGGATGGGAAGGCCATGGCTTCGATAGGAGATTTGTGTTTTCTGGATTCCATGGTCTATATATTGGACGCTTCGAAAGCCGTGTCGGCCTTCAACATGCGTACAGGGAGATTATACAAGCAGATACGGACGGTGGGACGGGGGCATAACGAGTATATTATGCCAAACGCTATTGCTTCAGGAGGCGGCCGGGTGCACTTGATGGATTTTTCCGGAAGATGTATCCTCTCTTATGATGCAGACCTGAATTTGTTGCACCGTACGCCTGTGGACTTTATGATGCATGACATTATTCCTGTAGATGACGGATTCTTGCTTAGTAACAGTTCTCCCGGAGACCGTGAAGAATTGATTATCCATACGGATACATCGGGCAAGGTATTGGGTAGGTTCCTTTCTGCTGATTTAAGTCAGGCTGTTTGGCCGGTGGGCAAACCTTTTATCCGTAATCCGAAGGGAGAAGTCTTTCTGAAAGCACCCTTTTCCAACGATATTTATGTTTGGCGCGATACGGTTCCGGTATTGGCTTATCGTGCGGACTATGGTAGCCTGACTCCCGAACAAGGTCGGGAGGCGGAAGATGCCCTGAGTGCGGGAAAGGTCGGGACGTTTCATGATTTCTTGACCTCCGACCGTTGGTTAGGTTTCTTTGAATATGCGGATGAGGTCTATTGTCACATGGAAAACCTGTCCGACGGACAATCCCACCTTCAAGGAAAGCTTGTGCGAGATGTCCCCGGTTTTTATCCCCAGTGGCAGTATGGTGAAGCGTTGGTTGGGGTTGTTCACGGTGATGATTACGGCAGCGAGGCCAAACTTCAAGAAACAAGATTGGGGGCGGTTCTCTTTTTTTATTATTTGAAATAAAAATAGGGATACAAACTTTTTTTCTTACTTTTTTCGCATTTTTATTTGAACTTCGAATCGAATCTCGTATATTTGCGGATGTAAGTAAGGAAACTCTTACATTTATACTTTCCCGATGGGGGCGATGTGAAAGATGGAGTAGCACCGTCCCCACATTTTGATATAGTGGAAAACAACTTGTTATTCGTCTAATTATGATAATATCATGAAAAAAGTTCTTTTGTATGTATCGTTTGTTACAGCATTAGTGTCGTGTAATAATGATAAGACTGCGCCACGATGGGAAGAGAAACATAATACTCGTGAGTTTGGTGCTGTCATTTCAATGGAAACCTATCCGGTTGTGGTAGATGAATTTATGAATATAAAAGAGTGGTGTATCGTGGATACAATGCTCATTTGTAAGAATGGTGGTGGCGAACCATTTTATTATGTGTTCAACACAAATGATTTCCGGATTACCGGAAAATTCGGCCGTAAAGGAAACGGAGAGAATGAATGGATTTCTCCTCACCTGATACCAATAACGGATACTGCTTATACCGTCATTGATAATTTTCGGTGGGGAATCTATGACGTGACGAAGGTCGACAGTTCGTATGTGATTCAAAAGAAAAAGAATATGGGCGTGCAGATACCTTTAAATTCCCCTAAGTTTGTCTCATATTCAACTTTTGGAAATATTTCATATAGTCCGCGAGAAGTTGTATGGGAGATTACGGATATAGAGAACCTGTCATGCTCGGATTCGATTGTTTTCTTTGACGAAAGTAAAGGTGGTAATTCCACGCTTTATAATTTTTCGTATGATGTGGCGTTTGGGCATGCCGTATTTGCTTACCTTTATCAGGATGGTTTTATGATAGCCTCATTGTCCGACGGGCGGCATGTGATACCAAAGTTGGCCGTGAAGGGTGACGGAGAAGAAAGGATGAAAGACGGAGGGTATTATACGGATGTGGTATGCGGAAAGAAATGCTTTTACATTTTGTCGCAGGGAGACGTGGAGACATCTGGATTGTCAGGAACATCTTCCATAGAGGTTTATGACTATGAGGGGAATCCTATGAAGAAAATAAACTTAGATATCATAGCGTCTCATATGGTTTACGATGAAATAAACAAAAGGGTTATTTTCAGTCCTTCAATGGATAATGATTTACATGTATTGGATTATGAGTTTGAATAGATAATTTATTCTTACCGCAAACCGGAAAACCATTGTGTTATGATTGGTTTTCCGATTTGTGATGATTCGTTTCGGGTATATATGCGACGGTGTGCGCCGGAATGACACCCTACAAGAAACCTACAATTTCAAGATGTCTTCTTTGGAGAGTCCGGTGGCGCGAGAAATATCTTCCATGGACAGCCCCATGGCTTTCAGGTTCCGTGCCGTGGATAATATGCCTTCTGCCCGTCCTTCCGCTAATCCCTCTGCGCGTCCTTCCGCTAATCCTTCCGCTCGTCCTTCGGCCAGCCCTTTCGACCGTCCTTCCGTCAATCCTTCCAGTTTGGCTGTGCTCAACACGTCATTTTGTATCATGATGGCATTGAGATGCTCGTCGTAGGCGTATCGTTCGGCGGGAGCCATACTGTAATATTTCAGTTTCTCCCGTGCCTCGCTTAAGCCCGGGACTTTAGTGTCGGGTTCGATTTCCCCTGTCTTTAGGTAGTTAACCCATTCTTCCAGTGGCGTCTTTGCTACCTTGTCGAACTCGTTCACGCGTATGATGTAATATTCCGGGAAAATCTCTCTTGGGTACTTGGGCAGGATGGCATTCTCCTGCTTGGTCGAGATTTGCAGTTCGTCGGAAGTGTGCACGCCTATAAAACGGTTCTGTCCGTGGTAGAGGTAATCGTTACCCTTGCCCAAATCGAAATAGACGATGCTGATGGAGTACACCTTCTTGATGTTTCCATAGCTCTCGCCTAATGAAATGTGTTCGGTGATGGTCTTGGCCACGCCGTACAGTATGCGTTCCAGATAATAAACCTCTCGCGTGTTCTGCACCTCCACGAGTATGATTTCGCCTTTGCTGTTCTTGGCCTTGATGTCCACGCGGTTGAACTTGTCGGTCTCGGCCAACTGGTTCCCCTCACTTTCCAATATTTCCACGATTTGCGTCTTGTCCTCGAAGAGCACTGTGAGCAACCCTTCCAGCACGGCGAAGTTGGCCTTGTCGCGTAGCAACCGCTTGATGGCCCAGTCGAATCGTATGTATCTGTCCTTGAGCTTGCCCATAAGATATTTATTTTAGAGTTTATGTAAATACAAAGAAAAGGAATTATCGCAAGAAATCAAAATGAAATGTCGTGAAAATTGTGGTGCATTCCATAAATTAGAAGGAACAATACCATATTTTTGGGGGAAAGGGCTGCGAGAATCGCAGTATGCAGTATGACGTGTATTCTGACATAACATGATTTGTTTTGAATTACATATTTTTCGCGTTTTTATTTGGATTTGTTATGCTGTTTTATTAATTTCGCATAACTTTAATATTAACCTGATTTCATGAACATGAAAAATAGAACTTTATACTGTTTTTTAGGACTATTCGCATTGGGTGTAAGTTGCACATCCGTTTCATCGGAAGAAGACATGTATGCGTTGGCTTTGAAAAAGAATCCGGCTTTGCGGCATGTGTTGGAACTTTATGAAGGGGATTCCCTGAAACAGCAGGCCGCGTTGTTCTTGATAAGTAATTTGGCTTGCCATGAAGGTGTCGCCTCCGGAGACATGGGGGCGGTGTATAAGGCGTACGAGTTGTTCGGTACGGGCAAATTCACCTATCAGCAAGCTTTGGATTCTGCGGCCAAGGTCTGTGGGTTTTCCGGTGCGAGGAATATAACCATGAAGAAAGACATTTATATCGATCCTGCTTATTTGGTGACGAATATAGAGTGGGCATTCAAGGTATGGCGCGAACAGCCATGGGGGAAGAATGTGCCTTTCGGGCAATTTTGCGAATATGTATTGCCTTATCGTGTAGGGAATGAAGAGCTTGTGCCATGGCGTGAAAAATTATATTACCAGTTTATGCCTATCATAGAAAAGCACAAGAACGATTCGGACATCGTGAAGCCCACTTATGCGGCCCATCTCGTGCTCGACAGCCTGTTGCGTGCCCCCTTTTATTTCACGGGCGAGATGGGGACGAATATCAGGATTGGGCCGCAGATTGCGGATTGGCGTGGAGGAAGCTGCTTGGATTTGTGCGACATGATGGTGTATATTTGCAGGGCCTTGGGCATTCCCTGCGGCATAGAGGAGTTGCCCATGCGTGGGAACAACAACGCGCCCCATTATTGGAATTTCATAGAAGACCAGGACGGCAAAACCTGGTACTTCTCCATGTTCTATTGGTGGCACCGCCTGATGGAAGCGGAGAAATATGCCGATGTGTATGGTAAGGTGTTTCGCCATCGTTTCAGCCTGAACCGGCAAATGAAAGACTCCATGCAGACGGACGCGTATTTTGTACATCCGGAGTTCCGTTTTCCCTGTTTCGAGGATGTGACTCGTTTGTATGCCACCGACAAGTCGCATACACTGACCATAGGTAAGGAGCATTTCACCCGTGAGATGGGGAAGGGCAGTTTGGTTTATCTCTGCATGTCAAACCGCTATGATTGGAAACCGGTGGGTTGGTGCCGTTACGACGGGCAGGCGGCGGTTTTCAACGACTGCCATGGCGGCACGGTATATTGTCTGGCTTCGTATGATGCCGGTAGTAAAAAGTTGGTCACCTTGTCACACCCGTTCAGTGTGGATGTGGACAGTGCGAAGATGGAGTTTTACGAGCCGGAGAAAGAGACGGAAGACGTGGTGTTGTTCAGCAAATTCGGTATGATAGGCGAGTTCTTCCTTGGGCGCATGGTGGGCGGCGTGTTCGAGGCGTCGAACCATCCGGATTTCCGCCGTCCTGACACCTTGTTTGCCATTAAGGAGCGTCCGTCCCGTTTGAGGAATGTGGTATGTTTGCCGGATAAGGGGAAGCCCTACCGTTACGTCCGCTACTACGGGCCTCCTACGCGCCATTGTAATGTATCCGAGTTGGCCTTCTACGCTTCGGCTGCGGATACGGCGGCCTTGCGTGGGCGTATCGTCAGTCCTCCGGGCGTGGCGGAAGGCCGTATCGTGAACCAGTTCGGTAACGTGTTCGATGGTGACCCTTACACTTCGATGGATTACCGCGAACCGTCCGGCGGATGGGTGGGAATGGATTTCGGCCGCCCCGTGCATATCGACAAATTGGTCTATATGCCGCGCAACCGGAACAACTTTATCCGTACGGGCGATCGTTATGAGCTGTTCTATGCCACGGCGGCCGGTTGGGAGTCGTTGGGAGAACAGGTGGCGGAGTCTGATTCTTTGGTTTACAAAGTGCCTCGGGGCGCGTTGCTTTACCTTCGCGACCATACGCGTGGCAGCGACGACCGTATCTTCGAGATGATGGACGGGCGGCAGAAATTATGGTAATTGAAAAAGAATGGTACAAAAAATGTGTATTTTAAGAGAATATTACATTGGATGAAATATATGTAATATAGGAGAAAACGACTTGTCGCTTTTGTCTCTATCTTTGGAGCGAGATTTATGCGAAAACAGTACGGTGTCCATGCAAGGAGTGCAAACTACATGCGTGCTGTGGGTACAAATTTTTTAAAAAAGTGATATGATGAAAAAGAAAATTCTTGTTCCTATTTTTGGGGCGGTGGTGTTAGGTCTTTCGGCCTATGTCGGATATCGCACGTATGGTGCGTATTCGGAAAAAGAACTTGAGAGTGATTTGCTATTGGCTAATGTGGAGGCTTTGGCGGTGGGAGGTGAAACAGATTTATTCAATAGGATAGATTGCTATAATAGTTTCGAAGGTGAAGATGAACCCGATGCAACGCAAACTACCAATAGATGTTCGCCATGTGGTCAACCTGTAAAGTGCCGTAGCTATTCGGATCATCAAAAGTGTAGAAAGTAAATTTAGCTTTAATAAGGATGCCAGTTTATAAGATTGGCATCCATATTCAGTCGTATAATAAGATGAAATCATTATATTTTATTGTCGCTTTGGTCTTTTTTGCGGCATGTAATCGGATTCGGACGGAAAAATGCTTGTTGAGTGATTGTCCTATAGAGCACTGCAAAGTGCAGAAACATTTGATTGACACTGTGCTTGTGTATCCTCAAGCTATAAATGTATTTAAAGATAAGTTATTGGTTTTTGAACCTCGAAATGGAAATGCCGTTTTATCGGTTTTCTCTTGTAAGGATTTTGAATATCTTTTTTCTGGTATAGGAAAAGGGCATGCAAAATCAGAAGTGGTTTATATGTATGATAATTATTATGCGTGTACCGATACATCTTTTTTTATATTGGATATGAATGTAGAGAAAGAATACCTTTTGAAAAATAATAAAGTTGTGTATGTTGGAAGTACACCGTTAATAATCCCGGATGCATTGAACCAATTGATACGGGTGGATGATGTAACTTATATTACAGCAGGATTCACTAATGGTAAGGGGGGTGAACATCTTTTATATCATGACGGGGAGTATACTGATTTTGGTGAATATCCAGATTTGTCTTTGAAAAATGAAGAGAGGGCGATTTACAATGGGAGCATTTCTGCAGGAATGGTGGGAAAGCAGAAATTTTGGGATTTTTATACTTACCAAGATTTGATACGTTCCTATGATTTGCAGGGTAATTTGTTACTTGAAATAGTATTGGACGATGATGAAAAGAATGTAACGATGCAGAATGTTGATGACCGGAATCTTAATTATTATAAAGCAAAGTGGAATTCAAAATATATTGCCGTGTTGTATAATGCCTTTTTTAGTGCGGATGAATTTTATAAGCTTAGCAAGGACGAGCGTAAGCGAGAATTGCAATTATGGACATGGGATGGTGAACTAAAGCGTCGTATTTATTTTGATGTCCCTTATGACATTTATGCATTATCGGAAGATAACATATTTTACGCAATGAATATGGACAAGCCTGATGTGATATATACTTATGACCTCAATGAAAAGTAGATTTTCGGCATACCTTATGGTTGCCATGGTGGTTTTGTTTTTCTGTTCTTGTGACGGTAAGAAGGATAAGACATTACGGGAGTTGAAGGATGTAAGCGGATGTCAGGTCAAATTTCCTGATGTCCCTTTGTTTCGTGGCACAAAGTCAAAAATACTGGTATTGGTGGCAGATACGGGTGAATGTTCACCTTGCAGTATGGGGGTGAACGAATGGTATGTGTATCGTTTGGACATGGAAGAACGGCATTTGGATGCCGATATAGTATTTGTCTTGCCGGAAGGCATGCGCTTGCCTTCGGCTGTGGATTCCCTATTGTTACAATATGGGTTGTACAGGTATTATGGCTATGAGACCTTTATGAAATTGAATCCTGTTTTCAAACAAGTACATTATTCCACTTTCTTAATATCCCCGAAACGTAAAGTGGTATTGATTGGATCTCCTTTGGATTCGCCAAAATTATGGAGGGTATATAGAGTTGCATTGGGGGAAAAGGAATAGTATATGTTTTTTTAGAAAGCATGTTGCCGTTACGGGAGAAAATGCCTATATTTGTGCCTATATATAAATAGGTATATGAAATATAAATTCTAACGATTATGAGTAATGAAGAAAAACCGCAGCAGGAAGGTATGCTGCAAATAGAGATTAGTCCGGAAGTAGCTCAGGGAACATACGCAAACTTGGCCATGATTGCGCACTCCACGTCCGAGGTGATTATAGACTTCGTGTGCATGATGCCGGGATTGCCTAAGGCTAACGTGAAATCCCGTATCGTCATGGCTCCGGAGCATGCCAAACGTTTGCTTTATGCCTTGCAGGACAATATTAATAGGTACGAACATAACTTCGGAGAAATAGATATGCATCAGGGCGGACCTCGTACGGTGGCTCCGTTCAAAATCAATAAAGGGGAGGCTTAGTCCTCCTTCTTTTTTTGCCTTGAATCCGTAAAAAACACTTTTTCGGTGAAAAATAAGTTAAAATACTATGCCGTAGGAGGCTTTGTATGGGGACTAACCTTTAAATAAGAGGAAAACACATTGTGTATTGGAATAAAATTCGTAACTTTGCGGCCTGAAAGCCCTTAATGTGGACTTTTACGAATTTGCATCATATAAATAACAATATATATAATTTAAAAAAACAAAGACAATGCCTACTATTCAACAATTGGTAAGAAAAGGTAGAACAGTGTTGGTAGAAAAGAGCAAATCACCGGCGTTGGACAACTGTCCTCAACGTCGCGCTGTTTGTGTCCGTGTGTACACTACCACACCGAAGAAACCTAATTCAGCGATGCGTAAGGTCGCTCGTGTGCGTTTGACTAACATGAAGGAAGTGAACTCTTACATTCCGGGAGAAGGACATAACTTGCAGGAACACTCAA
>ERZ780148.1807-NODE-1807-length-13606-cov-5.203970_pt1 | contig 13606 bp, 12 predicted proteins | sample MGYA00510984_ERZ780148 | MGnify/ENA primary metagenome ERZ780148 (study PRJEB29588, sample SAMEA2160902) | human gut metagenome | biome: human gut; feature: human-associated habitat; material: faeces | place: Denmark | collected 2008/2010 ...
CATTTGGAACAAGTACAGGACTTTACTCCTACCCCCATGACCGTTGCTACCGAAGCATGGTACACTGGTTTCCACCCCTATACACTGGAACCCGTATTCAGTGCCAAGACCCAGCGCGAGAAATTGGCGCAACGCCAGTTCTTCTTCTGGTATAAACCCGAAGAACGGAGAAATATCATCAACGAACTGCGCCGGATAGGACGGACGGATTTGATAGACAAGCTATACGGGAAACGATAAAAATACGATATTTCCAAGAAACTCACAGCAACTGCATGAAACGATTCCTCCTCCTCTGCCTATCCCTACTCCCCATTGGAGCGACAGGTCTGCTGGCACAAAGCGAATGCCTGCCGCAAAATTACAGTATCATCTTCGGTGGCGGTGTATCCTTACCTCATGTAGAGGGAAACCGTAACGACTTCTTCAGCAAGAATGGCAACCGGGTGGGATATGACCTGATGACAGAAGGCCGCTACTACATCACGCCCCTATTTGCCGCAGGACTTCAATATGACTATCTACGCATGGCACGCCTGCCGGATAAGGCACATCTGCACTGCATACGCCCCAACATCACATACCGGCCCTTGTGGAGCAACGGGAATCAAGGACTGTTCCTCTCGTTCGGCATCGGGTATATGAACTATCAGGAACGGACATATAAACGCGGTGAACGGAACGGACACCTTTTCCATAAAGGATATTGTGGAATAACTTTCGCAGCAGGCTATGAGTTCCGCATCAGCCGTAAACTCTCGGGCATGATTCGCTGTGATTTCCTGACAGCAGACTGGTTTGCCAACCCCGATGCACGACTTTATAACACAGACGGGTATGATGACGGAGTAGACCATAGCTGGTTCAAAAACAACATCACTTTCTTCAATTTGGGATTCGCCTTGCAGTTCGGACGTTAGTGGCAGGAGTGGCAACAGTTTACTCTTCCACCTGCATTGCCACTACCTCCTGCAACACACAGACAGCTTCTTCTACCGTCTTGACATCCTTCACCAACATACTCCGTTTGTTGTTCTGTTCGCGCAGGTCACAACGCCGGGTGTACTTCATCATGTAGGCAATGACCTTACCGAAAGCCTGGCTCTGATAGTACGGGCTGTCCGGATTGGAGACGAAGAACAGGGACATGCGCCCACCTTTCAGAAAGACTTTCTCCACGCCGAGGCGGGCAGCCAGGCGTCGCAAGGGAACGATGTGCAGCAGTTCTTCCGTTTCGGGAGGAATCGGGCCGAAGCGGTCTTCGAGGCGGGAACGGAAAGCATCCACATCCTTGTCGAGTGTCAATCCGTCCAACTCGCGATAGAGCAACATACGCTCGCTGCTGCCAGTCACGTAATCGGCAGGCAACAGAAGTTCGAGGTCGCTTTCCACCTGGCATTCGTCCACAAACTGCTCGCCACTGATGACGCCTCCGTCTGCTTTCAGTTCTTCGGCATAAAGGTCGGCAAACTCGTCGGTCTTCAGTTCGTGCACAGCTTCGGAGAGAATCTTTTGATACGTCTCGTAGCCTAGGTCGGCAATGAAACCACTCTGTTCGGCACCGAGCATATTGCCTGCGCCACGGATGTCAAGGTCCTGCATGGCAATGTGGATGCCACTGCCCAGGTCGGAGAAGTTCTCGATGGCTTGCAGGCGTCGTTTTGCTTCGGGAGTAAGGGAGGACAAAGGCGGTGCCAGCAGGTAACAGAAAGCTTTTTTATTGCTCCGCCCCACACGTCCGCGCATCTGGTGCAAGTCACTGAGGCCGAAGTTCTGCGCCTGGTTGATGATAATGGTATTGGCATTGGGTATGTCGATGCCACTTTCGATGATGGTAGTGGCAAGCAGCACGTCGTAATCGTAATTGACGAAATCAAAGATTATCTTCTCCAGTTCGGCAGGCTCCATCTGTCCGTGTCCGATACAGACACGGCAGTCGGGAATGTGCCGCTCTATCATGGCCTTCAACTCAAACAGATTGGAAATACGGTTATTCACGAAGAATACCTGCCCGTTACGGCTCATCTCAAAATTGACGGCGTCGGCAATGATTTCCTCGTTGAAGGTGTGCACTTCCGTCTGGATGGGATAGCGGTTAGGCGGCGGTGTCTGGATGACGCTCAAGTCGCGCGCACCCATCAGCGAAAACTGCAAGGTACGGGGAATGGGTGTAGCCGTCATGGTCAGCGTATCCACATTCACCTTCAATTGGCGGAGTTTCTCCTTGACGGAGACGCCGAACTTCTGCTCCTCATCAATAATCAATAAACCTAAGCTTTTATATTGAAAAGATTTATTCAATAATTTATGTGTACCAATAATAATATCTACTCCATTATCACTTAAAAATTTAGCCATATCTTCCTGATATTTATTTGGAGTAAATTCATATTCAGTACCCCAATGCATAGCCACAATTAAAACATCTACTTTATCTCTTACTCTATTTATATCTTCTTTTACTATATTTTTATATTCTTGATATTTAGTATCAGGATCAGGATTATTACCAGTACAAGGCCATACATTAACTAAGTATTCCTTACCACTGGGAACTTTAATACCATTAGTACCATAAGTATAATTAAGCATTGTATAAGTAATATTATTCTTCTTAAGTATATGTACTTCATTTCTCTCTTCAGTACTAGCGTATGATCCTACCGCCAGAACATTAGATTTATTATTCCAATAATTTCTTGAACTAAGTACTGCCTTTTCACCTCTATCAAGAGTATGATTAGTAGCTAAACTTACTAAATTAAATCCAGCATCAATCATATCATTTCCTACTTCGTATGGTGAATTAAAAGAAGGATAACTACTTACGCCAATATCATTTCCACCAAGTATTGTTTCTTGATTGTAATAGCCAATATCATAATTACTAACTATCTTTTTGATGTTTTCATACATAGGTTTAAAATCATAACCATTATAATTAGCATTCTTTCTTGCTTCTTTATATATCTTATCATGAATAAGATTATCTCCAACCATAATAAGAGATATCTTATCATTTTCTTTTACTTCTTCTTTAATATCTTCTTTAACATTATTATTCTTATTACCAAGTTTATATATAATAATACCACTAAGTAAAATTATTAAGGCTATGATAAATATAAATCTTAATAATTTCTTTTTATTTGTTCTTCTTTTTCTACTCATATAACCTCGCATTCCTACTGAAAGATTTTTCTATATTATGTAAAATCTTTCAGTACGTTTTATTCTTTAAAAGGAAGACATAGTCTTCCTAATATATTATTTACTATTCATATGCTGGAACCACATACATATTGCTATCATACTTTTGTATAACTGTCTTATAAGTTTCATAAGTTTTCATATAACTTGGTAAATAATCTTTAATCTTTTCATTAGAGAATGGTACTACTTTAAAGTTTCTCCAATTCTTATAATAAGTATAAATAAGTTCAGTACTAACATCACTAATTTTAATGGTTTTATCATTACCTTTAACAGTTTTAGTAATCTTAAAACCAGTCATAGCACCAACCATACATTTATAATTAGTACAAGTATCTTGATTTTGGTATTGAGCGGATATTAAGTTACCTAAAGAATATATAACTAAGGTATCATTAATATGAGTAACTGGCTGAATAACATGCGGATGTGTACCAATTATTACATCTACGCCATTATCACTTAAGAACTGAGCCATATCTTTTTCATATCGTGTAGGTTCATGAGTATATTCAACACCCCAGTGCATAGCCACAATTAGAACATCTACTTTATCTCTTACTCTATCTATATCTTCTTTTACTGTATTTTTATATTCTTGATACTTAGTATCAACATCAGGATTATTAATATTATCAGTATCTGTAGGCCATACATTAACTAGGTATTCTTTACCGCTGGGAACTCTAATACCATTAGTACCATAAGTATAATTAAGCATTGTATAAGTAATACCATTAGCTTCTTCTACATGTACTTCATTTCTCTCTTCAGTACTAGAGTATGATCCTACCGCTAGAACATTAGATTTACTATTCCAATAATTTCTTGAATTAAGTACTGCCCTCTCACCACTATCAAGAGTATGATTAGTGGCTAGACTTACTAAATTAAATCCGGCATCTATCATTGCATCTCCCACTTCATATGGAGAATTAAATACTGGATAACTCTTTAATCCTAGTTCTGTTCCTCCTAGTATTGTTTCTTGATTATAATATTTTATGTCATAATTACTAACAATTGGTTTGATTAGTTCATACATTGGTTTAAAATCATAACCACTATAATTAGCATTCTTATTAGCATCTTGATATAAACTAGAATGAATTAAATTATCTCCTGCTGTTATAACACTTGCAGTATATACTTTTTCTTTTTCTTCTTCACTAGGTTTATTAATAGGTTTATCATTACTACTCTTAAGTAAATATTTAATACCAAAATAAGTACTAATAGCTAGTCCTATACCAAGTACAATGACAAGAATTAATCTACCTACTTTTAACCTTCTTTTTACCCTTCTTTTCTTCATTAACATAAAACTCCTTTATTACCTTAGTATCTTTAAAGAATACCACTTCACCAGTCATTGTATTAACATTTAACAACTTAGCGTTAAAAGTATCCCCTATAAATATTTTTTCCCCCTTATCACTATATATAGAACAGCCATCTTTATTAACATGGTAATAACTTCTATTAAAGAATAATTTACCATATACCATTTTATCAGGATATAACACTAATAAATAATTATCATAAATACCTGCGACCATAACATCAAAGTATTGTTTTTCATATTGTTTCATAAATTCAGCTTTTCTAATATCATCTAATTTTCTCTCAGCTTTAATAGCTCTAAGTTCTGAAGAGGTAGCTATCTTAGCTATAAGAGGAGTTATTTTCTCCCACTTTCTTCTAGCATAATCTACACCTTTAGTAATAGCATCATTTAATATTCTTTGATTAATAGTATCCGCTATTCTTCTAATTGGAGAAGTACCCGTAGAATAAGCACCCATTCCTAAAGCAAAATGTCCAACATTACATGATGAATATTTAGCCTTAGACTGTCCCATAATAGCCATCTTATCATATATAACTTTCTCTTTGGCATCTTTATATACTTCCTGTACCTGTCTAATATCTTCAGCGGTAAAATCTTTCTTCTTATTGATATTAATCTTATATCCTTTTTTCTTAAGCAAATTAATCCAAGTACATATCTTTTCATCATTAGGTTTGTCATGAAATCTAGATATAAATGGTAAATTATTCTTCATAAAATAATCAGTCATACACATATTATGAAGTAACATTAAAAATTCTATTAACTCTTCAGCCTTACCTTGATGTCTTTCTTTAATATCAATAATATTATTATTTTCAAAGAAGAACTTAACTTCATCAGAAGTAAACTCTAAGAAGCCTTCATTAAGCATCTTTCTCTTAACTTTCATAGCAGAATTATATAAATCATCTAACATATCTATATAATCTTCATAACCACCAAGTATAGTGCTATCCTCTAGATACTTATTAACTTCTCCATAAGTCATTCTCTTTCTATTATTGATTACTGCTTCATTAAATTTATAGTTAAGTACCCTGCCAGAATTATCTATTTTAATACTTGCAGATACTGCATATCTATCTTCTCCAGGTACTAATGAGCAAATACCATTAGATAGATTTTCATGCATCATAGGACTAGCACATCCTGGAAAGTATACTGAAATGCCTCTTGCTAAAGTTTCATCCCACATAGCACTTCTATCTTTAATATATCTATTAGGATCAGCAATTTGAACATATATAGTATTATTGTGATAACTAACAGCATCATCAAAGTCTTTAGTATCATCGCCATCAATAGTAACTGAAGTTATACCTCTTTGATCTTTCAAACCATTTCTTTTAGCTTCATTAATTTCGTCTTCGCTTAAAGACATTTTTATTTTACTAACTTCCTCAAGATATTTATCACTAAAACTAATAGGAAATCCATTTAAAGCAAGTACTTCCTTTTCTACTGCTCCTGGATCGTCTTTATGTCCTATTACCTCTTTAACAGTATTATATTCACCACTTATTAGTAATCTTGTTCCAAGCGGATATATTTCTTTTAAAAATATATCTAACTTACCATCACATCTTGCGACATAATTTTTACCATCTTTTACTACTTCTGCTACATAGTCATAATACTTCCTATCGATTATTTTAACTACTTTAGCCATACCTCTTTGATTATAAGGCTCTACTAGTACTGTGTCATTATGAGCTAGTTTTCCTTTATCTTTATAGACAACATCATACTCAGTGCCATTATCAAGTACTACAATTGCACCTTTTCTACTAGTAATCTTAATGGTACCTTTCTTTAAACTAGTATTAGAAACAAGTATATATTTATCATTATTATTCTTATATACTATTCCTTCTTTTCCTAGTAATCTCAAAGTATTATGTACTTCTTCCTTATCTTCACCTAAGATACCCGCTATCTCTTTAACCCCTAAATTATTATTCTTCTTGATACTTAAAAGTTCTATTATTTTACTTTCCATTTTCTACTCCTTTTACTTTTTAGTATCATTTTTCTTATTCTTTTTATTTTTTCCCTCTTCATATATTTCAAAGTCAATAGTACTCTTATCTTTATCGGCACTAACAACTTTTACTACCACTTTATCACCAAAAGCATATTTTCTCTTACTTCTTTTGCCTAATAATGCTATCAAATCAGGATTATATATAAAGTAATCACCATTAATATCCTCTACTCTTACTAATCCTTCAACTGTGTTATCAAGTTCCACAAAGAAGCCAAACTCTTGTACACCACTTATTATGCCTTCATATACTTCGCCAATATGATCCATCATATATTCAGCTTTCTTCATCTTATCTACATCTCTTTCACAGTTCTGAGCTTCTTGCTCTCTAATGCTTAAATGTTCAGTAGCTACTGGCAAATATTCTTTATTCTTATTTATTATATCTTCACTATAATTGTAGTTATATTCTCTAATTAATCTATGAAGTATTAAGTCAGGATATCTTCTTATTGGAGAAGTAAAGTGACTATAGCACTTACTTCCAAGTCCAAAGTGTCCTATATTAACATCCGAGTAGATAGCCTTAGCTTGACTACGAATAGCCATATCATGTAATACTTTAACTTCTGGTACATTTTCTAAACTATTTAATATCTTTTGTAAATCTTTAGGAGTCTCTATCTTACTTTTACCTACTGGAGTATATCCATGTAAACTTAGAAACTTAATAAATTCTTCTATTCTCTTTTCATTAGGTTTATCGTGTACTCTATATATACCAGGTAAATTCTTATAAAAGATTGAACCTGCGACTGTCTCATTTGCCACAATCATAAAGTTTTCTATTAACTGTTCACCAGTTCTTTGCTCTCTAGCCTTAATATCTATAGGATGACAAGCATCATCTACAATGATCTTAGCCTCATCAGATTCAAATTCAATATAACCTCTATTAATCATTTTCTTTCTAAGTATTTTAGATAGTTCTTCCATTACTATTAAAGTATCAGCAAATTTTTCATATCCATCAGGAATAATATTATCTTCAAGAATAAGATTAACATTATCATACGTCATTTTCTTTCTGCTTCTTATTATTGAAGGGGTAATCTCATACTTAGTAACATTACCTTTACTATCAATATGCATAATACAGCTCATAGCGAATCTATCTTCATTTTCGTTAAGTGAACATATACCATTGGATAATTTGTGAGGTAGCATTGGAAGTACTCTATCCACTAGATATACTGAAGTACCTCTAAAATATGCTTCTTCATCTATCTTAGTACCTTCTTTTACATAATAGGAAACATCGGCAATATGAACACCAAGTATATATTCATTATCACTAATTTTCTTTATGGATATAGCATCATCTATATCTTTAGTATCTGCTCCATCAATAGTAAATATTATTTCATCTCTTAAGTCTCTTCTACCACTAGTTAAACCTTCATTTATATCATTACTGCTTAAGAACTGTGGTATACTCTCTAACTCATCTATTACTTCTTTAGGAAACTCAGGATTAAAATTATATTCATAGACAAAAGATAAAATATCTACACCAACGTCATTTTTATGACCTATAATCTTAGTAATTTTACCTACTCTATTGCCTTCTTTTAAAGGTTCTACAACCACCTTATGGCCTTCGACAGCACCATTTAAATAATCTCTTGGTATATATATATTCTTACCTTTCTTATCGGGTTTAACAAAATAATCACCATCTATTAAGATAACTTCTCCTACTAAAGGATCATAGTTTCTTTTAATTACTCTAATAATTTTACCTTCAGGTTTTAATGGATCTTTATTTAAATATTCAAATAATACTGTATCACCATCTTGTGCACCATTTATATTTTTTTCATTAACATAAACATCTTTAGCATCTTTATCAATCTCAATAAAACCAAAACCTTTATCATTTAAAATTAAATCCCCTTTTACTAAATGACTATTTTCTAATAATAAATACTTATTCTTTCTTTCACTATAGTATAAAATACCCTCACTAACTAATTCATCTAGAGTATTTTCTAATCTTTGATATTCCTCTATAGTATTTAAAAGTAATTTATCATTAATTTCCATAATTGTAAGAGAAGTATTTTCATTTAGTAGTTCTATTATTCTTTCTTTCATAATTCCTCCCTATTACACAAAATAGACTTAATTACTTAAGTCTATTTCTATTTTAACTATATTGATATTATTAAACATAATATAAAGAAAGAAAACCCAAGTACATAAGTAAGTCTAGTTATAAATAGTTCAAATCCTCTCTCTTTCCTATTAGCAAACAAATCTGAATTTCCCCCTTGAATTATTTGAGAGGCAGATTCTGCTTTACCACTTTGTAATAATACTATTGCTATTAATAAAACAGCTATAATAACCGCAGCTATTGTCATTTATATCAATCCTTTCTCACAAGATATATTATAGCAAATATCTATATCTTTGTAAATATTTATTTTTTATTTTTCACTTAGATATTTTACCATTATATCATCAAGTTTTACTTTAGATATTGGCATCTTTATATATTCAGTATCACCATCTTTATAATCTTCAAGTGTTACCATTATAATTTGTAGTTTATATCCCGCTATTAGGGATAACTTAGTCATTGTTCTTTTTCTTTCTTCACTGGTAGTAATATTATAGTTTTCAATACCTGATATAGTATTAGATAAAAATACTATATCAAATGTTTTATCACTTCTAAGTAATTCTGTAAGTTCCTCTATACTACTTGAAGTACTAATATCAACATTATAATTTACAAGTAACTCCGTAAACTTATTTATATCTAAATGATTATCTAAAGCTATTAATATCTTTTTACCGCTATAATTATTATACTTGATAACTTCTTCCTCTACTGCTTCGTTATTATCTTTAATTTTTTGGAATAAAGCGAAATTAAATATTAATGAAGAGTTATCTTTCTTAACTTCATAAGTACCTTTTTGAAGTTCTACTAATCTATTATATAATTCATACTCCCAAGCATTAGTTTCTATTATACATTTATTATCTCTCTCTATAAAATCTAACTTAGTATTTTTATAATTTACTATTATGCTAAACATAAGTTTACAATTATTTCTTACAGATATTTTAGATATATTAATAGTTAAATCATATCTATTAAAATAATTATTAATAAACTCTACTAAGTAAGTAAATGTTTGTTTAATATTATCATCATCACCATATAATACTTTAGGTATATTATTATCTATATTATAATTAACATCTACATTTCTAAAATTAATAATATCTTTAATACTATTAATTAAATTATCTGTTTGATATAACCTATTCTTTATTTTTAACTGTCTATTTTCTATTCTAGTTAAATCCATTATCTTATTAATCTGATCTACTAAATTAAGTGATAACTTTTGAAACTTTTTAATTTCTTCAAGTGAAGATACCTCATCTTTCTTATTGATTTTCTTACTACTAAAATTAGTTATTTCCATAAGTGGATTCTTTAAACTAATGGCTAAGTTATTAACAGTACCTGATACCATTTCATTTTGTTTTTCTAACATTCTTCTGGTATAACTTAAATCTTTTATTAATTTAATATCTGGATTTTCTATAGTGAAATACATTAAATATACAATTATTGTTTCCATTGGAGTAATTAATAATAACTCCGGTCTACTCTTTTGAATAATAGCTACGACTGTTCCAACAAATATAAATATAAATATTGGTAAATACTTTTTCTGTTTAAGGAACTTAATATTTTTTATAAGTTTATATATCCATAATATAAACGGAAATATCTATTACAATCTAGGCATTGAAAACAAAATTTAGAATGCCCTATTCCCTTTTTATTTTGAAAATTTTCAGTCCATTTCAAAAGGTTATAGACCGATTTCAAAGTTTCTCTTTTTCCTTTTTGTATTCCCAATTTTCTTTTTATAGAGCGCATAATAATTCTACTTTTATATAAATAACCAAGCATATTTAAAACATATATTTTATCAGCTTCATCAAAACTTTGCTGTACCCAAGCATGATATACACCCTCAATTATCCACTCATCATTATTATATAATATTTCTTGTAATAACGCTTTTCGTTCATCAAGCGTTCTCTTTTTGCCATATTCTTTGGCGTTATTATCCCATTGAATATCATCTAAGTCGAAATAGGAAATATTATACTTTTTTGAAAGTGCATTTGCTAAATAGGTTTTTCCAGAACCACTGCAACCAATAATATGTATTTTCATAAATTAGAAGTTACTTTTTGACTTCCTTTGTGATTTCAGTTGTCTTTAACTGCACTTGATAAGTGTTTTCTTCTCCGCTCAAATTGGTTGTTTTCAATTCAAACCACAAATTATCAGTCAACTTATCAGCGTCACTATCTCTGAGAATGTCACCAGAAATTTGTCCAACATTTCCAGAAACATCTATTGTCTCACCTGTCTGATCATCAACACCATTAGAAAGCAGAGTTTCTTTTTCGCTTCCATTGATATAAATGGTCGTTGAGTATGTGGTAATATTAGCAAAATCGTCTGACATCACTTTCAAATCACCACCATAGCAAATTTCATCTTTGCCATCTAAAATAATTACACCATTCGACACAGAAATATATTCATTTTCTCCGCTAAATGAATATACCTTTAAGGACTGTTCTTCATTGCTTTCGGAGGAAGTGTTGCACCCTGCAAGCAGAACCGTACAAGCAAGCAACGATAGCATAACTGCCATTATCTTTTTCATAATATCACCATCCCATCAAATTTCAATTTTTCAGTTCTACAAGTTGGAAGTTGTCGCTATGAAATTTCTTTTTCATCATCTCTTGGTGATCGGACATAACATAACATTTCTTTTTCACAAGCACCAAATTTTGAGAAATTGAATTTCGCTTCTTTTAGTGTTATTCCATGATTAGAGTCGCTTGGTTCGTTATCAGAAGCAATGAACGGGTCATTCTCCCAAAAACAAACGGGACAGATATACCCACAATCTTCATTTGCCGGAACATTATAGGTAAAATATCCGCAGCAAGGACATTGATATTTCATCATTTCGTATTTTTAGCTCCCCATTATAATTTCATATTTGAATAACAGCAAATTATCAAAAATATCATTCCTTTTTATTTCTCTGAATAGCTATTTATAATTTTTTCATTTGGACACATTATCCGTTAATAATATATCCATGACGCTGTCAATCTCTTTTTGTAATTTCTTACTATTAATAATTTGAAATTTGTTAATTAGTGTTTCTTTACTTGATATAGATAAATATGGAATTATATTTAAAAATTTTGATTTATTATTTTTTCTTAAACAATAACTTATTATTTTACACAATCCACATTTGTACCCCTGTTTGGGTATGTTATCTAAACCTTCTATTAACTGTATATAACCTTCGGCTCCTTTCTTTTCCATAATACTAATCAATACATCAAAACATTTATCCATCAACGACCATCCAGAAAACAAAAAGCACTCATCGTTAAATAAAGACAGAATATCTTTTAATTCAACAGACTCATCCATATAGAAACTATTTAAAACATTTATTATTGCCGATTGTTCTGTTCTCGTATATTCTATCTCTTTTGAGATAAAACATATACTTTTTAAATAATTAAGCTTTCCTTCATAAGACTGTTCCATAATTTTTCTAACATACGGGTCTCTATACCAGACTGCATATTCCTCTTCTTCGTTCAAAACAAATGCATTCTCCCCTGTAAGATAAGGTTCAAATGTCCATTTCATCCTTTGACTATATGTTTCTTTACCAAAAAAATATCCGTTATTGAAGACACACTGCCTCTCAAAAAAAGCACGAAGTTTTTTATACATTTTTTTACTTTCAATGTTTTGATGAGCATATAAACTAATTTCAAACTCTCTTAAATTATCTTGTTCATCAAATCTCTTACGATCTTGCCTTAGTACTACAAACATACCATCATTCAGAAGTTTCTGCTCTATCTCAGAAACTAAAACATTCGCTGGAATATGCTCATCCCAATCAACAATTATTTTTTGGTTTAATAATGCAACTGCAATATCTATATGCATACAATTTTCAAAATCTGGTATATCCGAAAATTGCGTATAGATATTCCCTATATATCTACTCTTGCAATCAACTCTTAAATCTAAATAATACATGTTTTCTAGATCTATATTTGAAAAAGATTTACACAATTCGTTGTATGTCATAAAGAAACGAAATAAACTTGCCATATTTTCTTGCGTGATGTCCATTATCAAAACACCACATCTCCTTCCTTCAATAATCTTTAACAGCCATATAATATCTCAGATAAAATCTTTTATACCTAAATCTGAAATCATAGTAGCTTCTCCTCAGATAATCTTCCCCACAATGAATCGCGGGGAAGTCCACTCTAAGTTATCATTTCTTACAACAATCAACATTTTTCGCCGCTTGTTGTACTATCATCGGATATACCTGATGTATTAGGAGAGTTATGATCATTTTGTTGTGCTAATAAATATCATTCCTAAAATTGATTTGTCACTCGTCATGCAATCTGAAAGTTATTATTTCAAAATAAAGGGAAGTATTATCATAACAACTCCTAATAGAGCAAATAAAATACCGCCAATTTTTGTGGTTTTCAGATATAACTCAGATGGCTCATCTGCACGATAAGATTTCCATGCTTCTGTTAATTTCCACACTAAATCTGGCTTTAAAAAAATAAACACACCTAAAACCAAAATTATAACTCCACCACTAATAGACCATAACATAGGCGTCCCTCCCGTTATTCAAGTCCAGTTTGTTATTGATTTCATTATACTTTATTACCTATCGAAAAGATAGCGTATTTTATGAAACTTGTCAGATGGGAACAGCTTGCAGCGCAAGGTGTCCCCAGATGGCAAGTCCACAAAAGGGTAGCTGGCGGCAGCCAGCGCAGGGGAAGCGTAGCGTCCCCTGTTTGATTTGGAGCAGACCATGACTGCGGAAAATCACAGCCCTCCGGCGAGGAGCCTT
>ERZ780148.1810-NODE-1810-length-13592-cov-2.995346_pt1 | contig 13592 bp, 9 predicted proteins | sample MGYA00510984_ERZ780148 | MGnify/ENA primary metagenome ERZ780148 (study PRJEB29588, sample SAMEA2160902) | human gut metagenome | biome: human gut; feature: human-associated habitat; material: faeces | place: Denmark | collected 2008/2010 ...
TAGCTTGTGTTCTTTGTGCTGTCGTAGTATTTAAAGTTCTTGCCGTCTGTCGAGCGATAGATCCAATACCTGTCGGCGCTCTTGACCGCATCCCATCTGAGCATGGGGCGGCCTGCGGAGGTGGTGATCTTCACGATGGGGGCCGTTAGCGTGGTGAACAGATTTTTGCTGCCGCTGAATGCCGAGGACACATTCTTGCCGTTCACGACGGCGACGGCCTTTACCTTATAGAAATACACCGTGCCGGATGCTGCGGCGTTGTTGGTGTAGCTGAGCTTGGTGGTGCTGTCATAGTACTTGTAGTCGCCGCCGTTTGTCGAGCGGTAGATCCAGTATTTCGACGCACCGTCAACGGCCTTCCACTTAAGCTGCGGCTTGCCGTTCGTGCGGTAGATGCTCAGGCTCGGTGCTGCGGGCTTGCACTGAATGCTCTTTACATTGCTGTAGCCGGATGCAACATTTTCACCGTCGGACACGGTGACGGCCTTGACCTTGTAGTAGTAGGTCGTGCCGATATTGGTGCTGGAGTTTTTGTAGCTTGTGTTCTTTGTGCTGTCGTAGTATTTAAAGCTCTTGCCGTCTGTGGAGCGATAGATCCAGTACTTGTCCGCACCGATTATCTTCGTCCAGCTTATCATCGGCTTGCCCGCCGAGGTGGTGATGCTGATGGTGGGGGTGGAGACGGTCAGGTTGCCGTAGTGCATCTTTGCCTTGGTAAGGCTGGTGTTGCTGCTGTCGACCTTGACGAGCTTCCACTGCTTCTGCGTACCTGCGTAGTACACATCGGTGAGCTTATCGCACTTGACGGTGCAGTAGCTGCCTATCTCGGCAAGGCTCACGGGCAGACGGAGCGTTTTCAGGCTGCTGCAATCGTAGAAAACATCGGCACTCAGAACCTTCACGCCCTCGGGTACGGTCATCTCGGTGAGGCTCGTGCAGTAGGCAAAGGCGAAATCGCCGATGCTGTCGAGCTTGCTCGGCAGCTTGATGCTCTTGAGGTTCTCGCAGGCGTAAACAGAGAACCTTTCAAGTGTCGTCACACTTGTCGGGAGCGTGAGGGAGGTGAGCTTATTGCAGGACGAAAATGCGTCGCTGCCGATGACCTTGACCCCGTCGGGAACGGTGAAGGCCGTGCCTGCCTTGCTCTCGGGATAGCGGACGAGCGTGGTCATGCTCTTGCTGTAAAGCACGCCGTCTTTTACGCAGTAGCTTGCGTTCTTGTCGCTGACGGTGATGCTCTCAAGTGCGTGTGCAAGACCGAGCATGTTTCCGTCAAGGCCGCTCACTTTGCTGCCGAAGCTCACGGCGGTCGCCGCCGTCAGGCCGTCAAACATTGCGCCGCTTACCTTGGTCACACCGTCTGCCACGACGACGCTTTTGATCTCCTCGCCGTGCTTTTTCCACGGTGCGGGGTTGTCGCCGTCGTAGTAGGCCATCTCGCCGGTGCCGGAGATGGTGAGTGTGCCGTCCTTGAGCGCCCATGTCACGCTCTTGCCGCAGCTGCCGCCGATGGGGGCGTTATCGGCGAAGGCCGCTGCCGGAAGAAGCGACACGAGCATGCACAAAACGAGTGCGATGCTGAGTAGTCGTTTTTTCATGATTTCTCCTCCTGTGTTTGTTGTAAAACTGTTTGCGCAAGCTGTCACAAAGCTTGCTTTCACTATATACATGTCCACACGGGACCGTTTGGGGACAGGTATTTTAAAAAAACTTCATTTCCCGTTAATTGACTTTGTGTAAAGTTTGGTATATGCTTGGTTAAATATCAAACAAATCCGAGGAGAAAGCGGGAAATGGGAAGCTATTCTTACAGGTACAATGCGTGGTTCGGCTCGATAGTCTCGCAGGCGAAGCTTCTAAGCGGGCAGGCGGGGCTGCTTCCGGAGTTGTACTACGACTTTCTGTACCGTGACGGCAGACGCACGGCGATAGCAATGGCGGGCGGCGGCTCAAGCTTTAATGACGCTGCGCAGTGCGTGAAAGCGCTCGGCAGAGCAAGGCTCGTTCCGGCGTACGATGCCGTCTCGGGCGGCTATGCGATAAGCTTTGATGGCGGCAAATTTTCCGTTGACGCAGCGGAGTATGACGAGGACGGCTTTGTGCATTTCCTCGAAACTCTCGGGCGTGAATATGTCCTGACCGAGAGCTTTGCCGACCCCGCCGACGGCACGGTGAATGTGGTAATCCTCAGCCGCTCCGAGCCCGAAGGCATGGTCACAACGCCCGTTGAGGCATTCATCACCCGCACCGGCGGCTGCACGCCGCTTGCGTCCGATGAGCACTCCGAGCTCATCGCCAAGGCCAAAAGCACCGCCGCATATCTTGCGTTTTTCGAGCTTTTGCAGTTTAAGTTCGTCCCCTGCGGCGAGGGGCATAAGCTCATCGATGTGTCGACCAAGCTTACGCTGCCCGAGGGCTATGCCCCGAGCGAGGCGCTGGCGCAGTTTATCGCCGACTGGGACGAAAAGAGCGCCCACCCCGACCCCGAGCACGCCGAGATCGAGCGCCGTGAGCGGGAATTTAGCGAAAAGTGGGCGAAAATTGCCGATACCGAGCACCGCAGCGGCATGCGCCCGTACATGGCGAGTCTGTGGGATGCCGAGCTTCGTGCCGACATGGCAGACGGCAGCATCACCGATGCCGAGCGTAAGTGGGCACACGAGCGTGGCTTTTTCGGCTACCGCATCAGGGAGCTCGGCCTGACTGAGGATAATTATCGCCGCTATGTCCCCGATTACGACTATTTTTGGGTCAATCGCATTAACCCAGAGTACCAAATGTGGATATCCGATAAGCTCGCAAGTCGCTTTGCGCTTGCGGAATTTAAAAGCGTGCTGCCGGAGCATTACTATGCCGTGGCAAGGATAAACGGCGCAAGCCGCATCCTGCCGCTGCCGGAGCTGCCCGAGGGGTATAAGCTGAGCTATGCCTCGCTTTTTGCACTTTTGGAGGAGAAAAGACTGCTGGCCGTCAAGCGCACCTACGGCTCGCACGGGCAGGGCTTTAACAAGCTCGAGTGCCGTGACGGGCGGTATATCCTAAACGGCGTGCCCATGTCGGCGGATGCCATTGTCGCAGAGCTTTTCTCCGCCGAGGGAGTATACCTCGTGACGGAATATGTGCTCATGCACGAGTGGTTTAAAAGCTTCTACCCCGAGGCGCTCAACACCGTGCGTGTAAACTGCTTCCACCGCACGGGAGAGCTGCCGCAGATAGGCGCATGCTTCATGAAGCTCGGCCACTCAAAGGGCGGCTTTACCGATAATATCAACACTGCCGAGGGCGGCATAATCATAAGCCTTGACAAAGAGACCGGCCGCATAATCGAGCCGGAGTTCAAAAGCGGCGACCACTACACGCCCTGCCCGGTGCACCCCGATACCGGCGTTGCCATCGAGGGCAATGTGCCGCACTGGGACATGATACTTGACGGCGTGCGTGATGTTTGCCGCAGCATGCCGCAGCTTCAGTATTTCGGCTTCGATGTCGCCGTCACGCCGACGGGGTATAAGATCATCGAGGTCAATGTGTTCCCCGACTACACGAAGTATCTTCTGCGTGACGAGAAAACACAGGAGTTTCTGACTGAAAAAGTGCGGCAGAAATTCTACCGCTACCGCATCGACCTACCAGAGCTCTACCGCATGGACGGCAAAGCGCCGAGCAAGGGATTTAAGTTCACCGTAGTTGCGCCCGATGAGCCGACCGCCGGGCAGTTTGCCCGCCAGACCATGGGCTTTAAGGAAAATGTGCAGCTCATCGTGACCGGTGAGTGCGGCGCTCTGCGTGAGCACTATCCCAAGAATGTCGCCCAAGCAAATGACCGCAGCGAAGCGCTGCAAATGGCCGAGGGCAGGTATATTTTGTTTGCCGACAGCGGCGACGCATGGCCGCAGAACACACTCGCCAAGGTGTGGGACTTCTTCGAGGCAAACGGCGACAAGACCGATGTCGTCGCCTGCCGACAGCGCTGGACGGGCGGAAAGACCGGCTGGATAAAGCTCGATTATAAGTTTGCGACCGGCAGCGGGGTCGTCGATATCACCGAGCGCCCCGACTGCATCCAAACGAGCCTGTGCTCGGCGTTCCTGCGGACGGAAAAGGCCAAGGAGCACGGCTTTGACGCAGCTCTCCCCATGCTCGGCGGAAGCCTGCTCATAAATTCGCTCGTGCTGCAAAAGGGCACGATAGGGCTTTTGCGTGAGCCGGTGTGTACAAGAATTTTCGTTGACGCACCCGAGCACGAAGCGAACGCTGCGGCCCTGCCGGAGCGCTATTGCGCTGCGCTGTTTGCACTGTCCGAGCGCCTGCACGGCAGGGTCGGGCGCTATGCGCAGTATCTTGCCGTGGACGAGCTGCGCACGCTCACCGTGTCCGACAATGCGGCACTGTGCGGCATGGTCAGGGAACTTTTGCGAAAGTGCGATGCGCATGTCCTGGCGACCGCCAGAAACTGCGCCCTCGGCACGAAGGCTGCGCTTCTGCGCCTGCGGGATGGCAGCGTTACCGTGCGCCTTGACGGCGAAGAAGCCTTTGCCGGAGACGAAGCTCTCGGCAAACTCAACGCCGCCGGTGCGCTGACCGTTGACGGCATCGAGACCGGCAGCAGGTACCATATCACCGGCCATGTGCTGCTGCCCGGGTTCGTGACGAAGCCGGTGATCTATCTCGCCGATGCCGAGACCGGCAAAAAGCTTGCCGATGTGCCGCTCTCCCCGGCTCCCGAGGCGAAGTACCGCTGCCTTGACGGCGGTTACAGCTATGTGCGGTATGAGTTTGCGGTCGCCGTGCGGGAAGCTCACCTTGCCGCTTTGACACGCTTTGGGCTCAAAACCGACACCGCACCCGTGAAGCTGAGCATCAATCTAAAAAAGGACAGTCCACTTGCCGCCCTCCGCCGCTCCGGCGATCTGTGCGTCCCCAAACGCACGCTCCTCGAAAAACTCAATGAACCGGACCCCGTGCTTTGTGTACGGGGCCTTTTTTCGCTTTTGGAGCGAATTTGCCGAAATTAAAACTGTGCGGAATCGATGATTTTCTATCTAACAAGCGTTGCTTTTGTGCGTCATCGGCGCTTGTTGGGGACTTGAAGAATTTCTGAGCGCATTCGTTTTCACATTGATCATCGGCGGCGTATTTTCGCTGTTTTATATGATGGTTAAAAAGGAGCTGAAGTTGCGGCTGCTTAATGTATTTAATTATTTTAAGACAATGGTAATGACCATGCAGTTCAGAAAGTATACGCCGGTCGAGGGGCTGAAAAACGACATGCCGTTCTCCGTTTTCATTCTTTTGGGAGCGGTTTCTTCACTTATTTATAAAGCTATATCTTAATTGCTTTTACGCATAAACAAAAAGGTCAAGCGAATAAAACCGCTTGACCTTTTTTTCAGACCGGTCAAAATTATGAGAAGTTTCTAAAATTTTTCAAATTTCCTATTGCATTTGCTGCATTTTTTTGTTATAAATGGTATTGAAACTGTGCGAAATCGACGGTTTTTGACCTTGCAGCAACACAATCATGTTGCAAAATGACGGAGGTGGAGCGATGGAGGAGCAATTTATTGCCCATATATCCGACAGCGGGAAGGTGCAGTCCGTTGCCGAGCATTCGCTGAACACGGCGGCGGCAGCGGCTGATTTTTCGATAGCCGAGCTCAGGCAGATAAACTATCTGTGCGGCCTGCTGCACGATGTCGGCAAGTATTCAAGCGAGTTTCAGCGCCGCATCAGGGGCGAAAATATCCGGGTCGAGCACTCGATCTGCGGTGCGCTCGAAGCGGCAAAGCTCGAGGGCAAAGGCACGCCCCTGACGCTGCTGCTGCAGCTTTGCATCGCTGGTCACCATTCCGGCATCCCCGACTGCGGAGTCAAAAACAACACGCCGGACATGCCCACACTTTTCGGGCGGCTGCGCCGCAATCCCGGTGACTTCGGCGGATACAGCTCCGAGCTTGATATCGAGCGAGTAGCCCCCGAACCGTTCACGGCACTGCTTATAAAAGACTGCAAGACCACTGCTGATGTGGTCGAGAAATTTGCATTTTTCGTCCGCTACTGCTTTTCGTGCCTGACCGACGCAGACTCGCTGGACACCGCAAAGTTCTGCGAGGAGGCTCTGCCCGAGCCGCTCAGATGCAGCTTTGAACGGTGCGAGGCATCGCTTGACGCAAAGCTTGGCGGCTTCAAGGCGATGACCGAGCTTCAGACGGCCCGAAGTAAATTGCAGGAGCAAGCATTTGCACGCATAGGCACGGACGCAAACATTTACCTCATGAACATGCCGACCGGCAGCGGCAAAACGCTTGCCAGCATGCGCTGCGCCCTAAAGCGGGTGCTCGCCTCGAACGGCAGGCTCCGGCGCATCATATATGTCATCCCATATAACAGCATCATCGACCAGACCGCCCTGACCTTTGAGGGGCTTTTCTCCGAGCACACGGACTTTTTGCGTCAGCAGTCGTCGTTCGTCTACGAGGAGCAGAGCGAACTCAGTGAGGACAGCAAGGCGGCTTTTTCGGCTGCGTGCGAAAACTGGGATGCGGGCATCGTCATCACCACGGCGGTGCAATTTTTTGAATCGTTTTACGGCGACAAGCGCGGCAAGCTGCGCAAGGTGCACAACATGGCAAACAGCGTCATTGTACTTGACGAGGCACACCTCATGCCGAGGGAATATCTTGAGCCCTGTCTGCGCGGCATCGGCTACATAACGAAATATCTGAACAGCCAAGCGCTTTTCCTCACGGCGACCATGCCGGACTTCCGCTCGCTGCTTGAGCGCTGCGCCGAAGGGGGCTTGAGCGTCACCGACCTTATAGACGACACCTCCGACTTTGAAAAGTTCCGCAAGTGTCGTTTTTCCGACCTCGGCGAGATGTCGGACGAGGTGCTCGTGCAGAAAGCGTCGGGCTATGCGTCGTCGCTCATCGTGGTCAACAGCAGGAGGAAGGCCGCCGAGCTATACAAGCTGTGCCCCGGCGAAAAGTACCACCTTTCGACCTACATGACCGCCTATGATCGAACGAGGGTCATTGAGAATATCAAGGCTGCGCTCAAGCGGCTGTATGACGATTACCCCGACCTTTCGGCCGTGCCGTCGGAGCGGCGGATAACGGTCGTTTCGACCTCACTGATAGAGGCGGGCGTCGACCTCGACTTTGTGGCGGCGTTCCGTGAGCTTGCGGGGCTCGACAGCGTTTTGCAGACCGGCGGGCGCTGCAACCGAGAGGGACTGCGTGCCCCGGGCGAGGTGTTCGTGTTTGAATCGCCCGAGGCCGGACGCAGGAGAACCGAGCAGGAGCTCACGAAGGGCCTGCTGGCGGAGTATGAGGACATCTCCTGCGAAGCGGCGATAAGGGCGTATTACGACCGGCTGTTTTGCATCGACGACGAGAAGATACATTCAAAAAGTGTGGGTCGAAGCTGCAAGAGCATCGACATGATACCGTTCAGGACATACAGCGAAAACTTCCGGCTCATTGACGACCGGCGGACGGTGTCGCTTGCCGTGTGCCGTGACGACTACAGCAGAAAGCTGTACGACACGCTGTGCGCCACGGGGCGTATCAGCAGCAGAAAGATAAGCAAATACTGCTGCACGGTGTACCTTGACGAGTTTGAACGGCTGCGGCAGCAGGGCGTTGTCGCCGACCACGGCAGCGGCGTGTTTTTCCTGACGAACAAGGAGTATTACAGCAGCGAGCTGGGCGTTCAATTTGAAGGAACGGACTATTTTATATAAAAGGAGTGGAGAGCTTGTACGGATTTAAGATAATGGTCGAGGGCGACCTTGCATGCTTCACCCGACCGGAAATGAAGGTCGAGCGTGTGAGCTACGATGTGCCCACGCCGAGCGCACTCGTGGGCATGCTCAAGAGCGTTTATTGGAAACCGGCGATACGCTACGAGATAGACAAGATCGTGGTGTTCAACCCGATAGACTTCATGAATGTGCGCAGAAACGAGATAAAGGATAAGGTTGCGCTGCGCTCGGTTATGGCGCAGATGAAAGACCCCGAGCGGGACATTTGCATTTACTCGGACGAAAGCAGAAACCAGCGTGCATCGCTGCTGCTTAAAAATGTGAAGTACGGCGTGGAGTTTCATTTTGAGCTCACGGGGCTCAAGGGCGAGCACGAGGACGAGTGCGAGCAGAAGCATTTTGGCATCATAAAGCGCAGACTCGAAAAAGGCCAGCATTTCAGGACACCCTGCCTCGGGTGCAGCGAGTTTCCGGTAAAGAGCATAAAGCTTGTCGACGAGTTCCGCCTTGAGGATATCTCGCCCGAGATACTCAGGATGGGCGATGTCGACCTCGGCTACATGCTGTACACCATGCGATTTGTCGACGGCGGCAAGCCGATAAACGGCGATTGGAGCGCACCGAAGTTTTCCGATGAAGCGGATGCGCAGTTTTACCGCCCGCACATGGTCGGCGGCGTTATCGATGTGAGAAAATTTGCGGAGGGGACGGTATGCTGATAAGTGCGCTTTGCGATTACTACGATGTGCTCGCCAAAAAGGGCTTGGTGCTGCCCGACGGCTACTCCGGCGTGGGCATACATGCGCTAATTGCGCTAACCGAGGACGGTGCTGTCGATTCCATTGTCGACTGCCAAGAGACCGAGATCTACACCGTGAAGGACAAACCCAAGGGACGGAAAGTCTCGAAAACAATGCTGTTTCCGAAGCGACCGAATAAACCGGCGCTGAACGCAAATATCATCGAGCATCGGCCACGGTATATATTTGGATTGACTTATGACAGCAAAACCTCTTCGTTATCTACGACAAAGAAGGAATCTGATTATACGATAAATCAAAAGCTTTTTGCTAAAAGCAATCTTGAATTTATCGAAGGAATAAATACCCCGCTTGTAAATGCCTACAGACGATTCTTGGAACAGTGGGTGCCGGAAAACCAGTTGAAAAACGAAATTCTCTTAGGCTTCGGGACTGGGCTAAACGACGACGGTTTTGCCTTCTGCCTTGCAGGTCGGCCGGACAAGCTCCTGCATGACGAACCGGAGATAAAGGAAAAGTGGGAGCGGATGTATACCGCCTCCGTAGAAAACAACGATGAGCCAATTGCACAGTGCTGCATAACCGGCGAGTACCTGCCGATAGAAAGGGTGCATGGCAAAATAACAGGGATTAAAGGCGGAAAGTCGAGCGGTACATCTTTGGTCTGTTGCAAACACAGTGCGTTTGAATCTTACGGCAAAAAGCAAGCATACAACAGCAATATCTCGCATATTGCTGCGAAGAAATATACGGAGGCGCTTAACTATCTTCTCACCAAGGAAAACCACCGCACGCTCATAGACGAGACGACCTATATCTACTGGGCGGCCTCCGGCGACGAGGCGTGCAATAGCATTTTCAGCGCCTTGGCATTCGGCGACACCATGGACAGCGAACACACGGACGAATGGCTCGATTCGGTGTTTGACGGCATAAAAAGCGGCAGGGCAACACGGGAGATAGTCGACGGCATCGACAACATCGACAGCGATGTCAGCTTCTATGTTGTGGGCATAAAGCCGAACTCGGCAAGGCTTGCGCTCAAGTGTATTTACCGCCAGAGCTTCGGCAAGGTTCTGCAAAACACCATCGTGCATTACTCGGATATGCAGATTGGCAGCGGCGGCGGAAAGCCCATGTCGGTGCGGACGATATGCAAAGAGCTCGTGTCTCCGAAAAGTAGCAACGACAAGGTCTCGCCTGCGCTCATGGCAAAGCTGTTTGATGCCATAATAAACGGCACGGCCTATCCCGATGCGCTGCTTACGGCGGTCGTTAGGAGGGTCAAGACCGACACGGATGACGAAAAGAACAGCTATATTAAAATGAACAATGTCCGAATGGGACTTATAAAAGCCTGCATAAACCGCAGCGCAAGACTGAAAGGAAAACAGGAGGAGATAAAAATGTCACTCGATCTGGAAAACAGAGATCCGGCGTACCTTTGCGGCAGACTGTTCTGCAAGCTTGAAGACATTCAGCGCCGTGCGTCGAACGATACGCTCAACCGCACGATAAAGGATGCGTACTTCTCGTCGGCGGCAACAAGACCGGCGGTCGTTTTTCCAAAACTGCTCTCGCTGTCGCAGCACCACCTTGCAAAGCTCGAGGATAAAACGGCGTACTTCATGGACAGAGAGGTCACCGAGATACTCGGCATGATGGGAAGTGTATTTCCCTCGCACCTCACGCTAAAGGAGCAGGGCGTGTTCATGCTCGGGTATTATCAGCAGAAAAACCAGAGATTTGAAAAGAAAGCAGCTGCAAAAGCAGCCGATGAATAATAGGAGGAACTGTCATGGCCATATCTAACCGCTATGAATTTGTAATGCTTTTTGATGTCGAAAACGGCAATCCTAACGGAGACCCCGATGCCGGAAACGCACCCCGCATTGACCCCGAGACCGGCTTCGGCTATGTCACCGATGTCTGCCTCAAGCGCAAGGTGAGAAACTATGTCGAGCTCGTGAAAGAGGGCGAGCCCCGCTATAACATTCTCGTCAAGCCCGACAAGGCGATGAACACCAAGTTCACCGAGGCGTACACCGAATGCGGCCTTGCGACCGGCAAAAAGGGCGCAGTCAAGGACGATGTACTCAGGGCAAGGCAGTATATGTGCGAAAATTACTTTGATGTTCGTACCTTCGGTGCAGTCATGTCGACCGGCGATGACCCCTGCGGCATAGTCAGAGGCCCAGTGCAGATCAACTTTGCACGCAGCATATCGCCCGTTATGTATCAGGAGATAACCGTGACCCGTCAGGCGAGAACAACCGAGGACAGACGCTCCACCGGCGACACCGAGATGGGAAAAAAGAGCATCATCCCCTATGCTCTGTACCGTGGCGAGGGCTATATCTCCGCTGCCCTTGCGCAGAAGGTCACCGGCTTTGACGAGGACGACCTTGAGCTTCTGTGGGAGGCTATCCGCAACATGTTCGAGAATGACCACAGCGCCGCAAGGGGCAAAATGTGCATGCGCAGACTGTATGTATTTAAGCACGACAGCCTGCTCGGCAACGCACCCTCGGGTGAGTTGTTCGACAAGATAGTTGTCCGTCAGAAGGACAAGGACGCACCTCCCAGAGTGTTTGCCGATTACGCCGTCGAGGTCGATGAGACCATGCCTGAGGGCGTAACGCTCAGCCGCATGGTGTGATGGAGACGATCTCCGTCCGCAGCCTGCAGCACTACCTGTACTGCCCGCACAGGTGGGGGCTGCTCGAGATAGACAGAGCGTGGGCGGAAAACTATTTTGTCGTCAAGGCAAACGCCGTCCACGAGCGGGTGCACAGCGGCGAGAGCTTCTCCGCCCGTGGCAGAAAGCGCTATACCGATGTCGATGTTTGGGACGATGAGCTCGGCCTTTTCGGCAAGCTCGACTGCCTTGAGGAGTCCGCCGCCGGACTTTGTATCGTTGAGTACAAGCCCACAAAGCCCAAAACGGGCATGATCCGGCACGATGACGCAATGCAGCTTTATGCGCAGAAGCTCTGCGCCGATAAGCTGTTCAAAACCGACTGCACCGCCGAGATATATTATGCGGATGCCCGAAAGCGCTTTGTGGTGTCATTCGATGCGTCGTTTCATGATGAGCTGCTGACGCTGCTGGCGCAAATGCGCTCGTATATCGCTGAGGGGCGCATACCCGACATCAGAAAAGGGCAGAAGTGCAGCGGCTGCTCGATGAAGGATATGTGCATGCCGCAGGTCACAAGCCGCCGAAAACACAAGAGCGTTGCCGACTGCGTGCGAAGGGAGTGTGGGCTATGAGGAAGCTGCTCAACACCGTTTATGTGACAAATGAAAACACCTATCTGTCGCTTGAAAACGACAACCTCGTCTGCCGCATCGATGGCGAAACGAAGCTGCGCATCCCGTTTGCGAATGTCGAGGCTATCGTCTGCTTCGGCTATCTCGGCTGCTCTCCGGCGCTCATGGGCAAGTGCGTTGAGGAGCAGGTGGCGCTGTCCTTCGTTTCGCCGCAGGGGCGGTTTCTTGCCAAGGTCAGCGGCGAGACACGGGGCAATGTGTTCCTGCGGGTCGCGCAGATAGATGTGATCCGCGAAAAGAGCGTCGCCCTTGCGAGAAACACCATCGCAGCGAAGCTTGCAAACTGCATAAGCGTCCTGCGCCGCTCACGGCACGATATCCCCGCTCTGCGTGAGGACGAGGAGGTCACCGCCGCCATTGATTATCTCAAGGACGGGATAAGCAAGGTCTGCGAGACCGACAGTCCGGAGACCGTCCTTGGTATCGAGGGCAACTGCGCAAAAATGTACTTCGGCGTTTTCGGCAAGCTGTTTACCGGCCCGACAAGCTTCGATTACCGCAGTAAGCGCCCGCCGCTCGACCCCGTGAACGCCGTGCTCTCGTTTGTGTACACGCTTTATACGAATGAGTTTGCCGCAGCGCTCGAGACAGTCGGGCTCGACAGCTATTTCGGCTTTTTCCATCAGCTTCGCAGCGGCCGCAGTTCGCTTGCCTGCGACCTCGTCGAGGAAACGAGGTGTCACGCCGAGCGCTTCACGCTGACGATGTTCAATCTCGGCATGCTCACCGATGCCGACTTTGAGTTTAAGCCCACCGGTGCGGTCTGGCTCAACGATGACGGCAGGAAAAAAGTGCTCACAAAGTGGCAGGAGAAAAAGCGCAGCGACATTGAGCATCCCTATCTCAAGCAGAAAATTCAGTTCGGCCTGCTGCCGTATGTGCAGAGCAATCTTTTTGCAAAGTTCATCCGTGGCGAGCTCGACGAGTACCCGTGCTATATCAATAGGTGAGAGCCATGATGGTTTTGATAAGCTATGATGTGAGTACGCAGAGTGCCGCCGGTCGAAAGCGGCTGCGGCTCGTCGCAAAGAAGTGCCAAAGCCGTGCACAAAGGGTGCAGAACTCGGTTTTCGAGGCCAACCTCGATTACGGCGAGTTCATGAAGCTCAAAAACGAGCTCGTGCAGATAATCGATGAGGAGCTCGACAGCCTGCGGTTTTACTATCTCGGCAACGATTGGCACAAAAAGGTCGAGCATATCGGCGCAAAGGGCGGGTATGACCCCGAGGGCGTGATAATCGTCTGAGGTGAACCGCCCGTGATGTGATTTCTGCGACGGGATCGCCTGTGATTTTGTGCAGAAATTGCAAGAAACTAGCAAAAAGCGCCCGCAAAAGGTGCAAAATAATAAAGTCCGCCCCAAGATGTAGAGCGTGACCGCCATGTTACCCAAAATGTTGCGGTCACGCCCCGCAAGGGGCGTGTGAGTTGAAATGCAGATATTACTATTATTTTGTAACGCAATCCATGTCACGCCCCGCAAGGGGCGTGTGAGTTGAAATAGGCAGCAACGGGTTGAATATTTGGCGCTGTCAAGTCACGCCCCGCAAGGGGCGTGTGAGTTGAAATGTATGCGTGTTTCGGGCGAATAATCTGCACATCGGTCACGCCCCGCAAGGGGCGTGTGAGTTGAAATCCGAAGCGGAAAGATAAAAGAATTTTCCGCAAAAGTCACGCCCCGCAAGGGGCGTGTGAGTTGAAATATATGGATGTCGGTTCTTCTAAGGAGGTTT
>ERZ780148.1825-NODE-1825-length-13525-cov-4.363549_pt1 | contig 13525 bp, 12 predicted proteins | sample MGYA00510984_ERZ780148 | MGnify/ENA primary metagenome ERZ780148 (study PRJEB29588, sample SAMEA2160902) | human gut metagenome | biome: human gut; feature: human-associated habitat; material: faeces | place: Denmark | collected 2008/2010 ...
GTATATGATGGTATTTGGTATATATAGTATATATGCCGGCTTTCGAGGTCTTATGAATGCGGATGATAATGAGTATACTGATAAACTCAAAACACTTGGAATGATATATATATCGTTATGCATACTCAATATAATAATCGTTTTTATTATATCTGATACAGTTACAGCTTTAAATGTTGCTGTATGTGCTATACCATTAATTATTTCCCTTATATATATTACAGGGGTTATACTGAAACTCAAAAATATAGAAAACATCTAAATCTGTATACTGATTTAGGTTAAACAGGCACGGCTATTTGTTTCTGGACAAAATAAATGGTTATTGATGGCAGAAGAAAAATGTCTGCAGAATGGAGAATGTATGAGAAGCAGTTATTTGAATAATATAATATACACGCTTATATATGCTGCACCGGCAACACTTATTGCAATTGTTCTGCATGAATATGCACATGCTGTTGTATCGTATCTGTGCGGTGATAAAAATGTAAAATCAAGTGGAAGACTTTCACTCAATCCGTTTAAGCATCTGGATCCGTTGGGTACATTATGTCTTCTTATATTTCATATGGGCTGGGCTAAGCCTGTAATGGTTAATACAGCAAGCTACAAGCATAAGAAGCTCGATTTTTGTCTTGTGGCACTTGCCGGACCTTTAATGAATTTTATTATAGCATTTATTTCATTGATAGGTATGTATTTTACGGCAAGATATACAGGAACAGGAAGTGTTTCGGGATATTTTTATTATCTTTTTTACTATATTTCAATGATAAACGTAGGTCTGGGAGTGTTCAATCTTATACCGATTCCACCATTAGACGGCTCTAATGTATTATTTTCGTTACTTCCGGTACATATTGAGCGTGAGATAAGAAGATACAGCAGATATTTTCCATTGTTTCTTCTTATACTTATCTGGTTTGGATCATTTAATAATATACTGTCTTATGTTGATAGCGGTATTATTAACTGGATGTGGAGAATTGTATTAAAAATATTCGGCTATCCAGCAATGGTGGGAACTGTATAATCGTTTTAGTTTTTTAAAAAGTCAGCAGGACTGACCAGCGGCTCGCAGCAGGATTCGCTTGCGAATCTTGAATATTCCGTGCAAAATACATATTGTATGTTGTTATAACAAGGGACATTAAAAATTCCTATAGTAATGACTATTACTTAATAGTAATAACGACCTTGGAGAGGGTCTTTAAAAACTACTACGATATAATACAAGGAGAAAAGTATGAATCCGGCAGATTTATTCAGGTTCAGAGGGAACTGGCAGAAGTTTGTAAGTAATCATCCAAAGTTTCCTATGTTTTTAGGAGCTTTAAAGAATACAAATATTACAGAGGGAACAATAGTCGAACTTAAGGTGACTACAACTGACGGCAGGGACTTATGTACCAATGTAAAGCTTACACAGTCAGATCTTGATATGATTAATGATATAAAAAAGATGGCATCTAAATAAATGCCTGTGGAGTATGTTGTAGTATGATTGATGAGAAAGAGATTCTTCCATTTAATTTTTTTGTATATGGTGGTGTGTATAGTGGGCAGCATCACGGAATGAGATACATAATAAGAAGAGCAGGTGACAAGCCTGATTATATATTATCAGTTTCCGTATGGCAGGGACCATATTGTTATTCGGCTGTTAATGAAGCAGACAGGACGACACGGGAATTTGATTTTAGCGAACATGGAAGAATTGATGCTATAGAATGGATAAAAAAAGAATATGATGAACGTAGAGAGGAGTGGGATAATGAACCGGCAATTCTCGACACAGATATATCTTTAAATTACGGTGGTAAAACAGATGAATGAAAATTCAAAAAATGATAACTTTGTATTTTGGACAAATGGACTTGTAGTAGTTCTTATTGCGGTATTATGTAATTGTCTTTGGGGAAGTGCTATTCCTGCCATTAAGATTGGTTACAGATTATTTAATATAACAGACAGCGTGAGTACTAAGCTTTTATTTGCCGGTATAAGATTTGTGATTGCCGGAATTATGGTGCTTATTGTATACATATTTATGAATAAAAAGCTGCCGGTTCTTAAAAAGAAAGATATTATTCCTGTTACGGGTCTTGCTATTGTACAGACTACAATCCAGTATATTTTCTTTTATATAGGTGTAGCTAACTGTGCTGCGGCAAATGGCTCGATAGTTAATTCCTGTACGACATTTATTTCCGTTATACTTGCACATTTTATATATAAAAATGACAGACTTGATTATAATAAAGTGATTGGATGTATTATCGGTTTTTCAGGTGTGCTTATATGTACAATAGGACCGGGATCCCAGACCTCGACACATGTATCAATCTTAGGTGAAGGATTTGTAATAATTGCTGCACTGGCTTTTAGTATATCCGGAGTTATGAGTAAATATGTAACCCAAAAGGTTGATTCAGTAATTACAACAGGCTATAATCTGCTTATAGGCGGCATTATATTGATGATAACCGGCATTGTGGCAGGCGGACATTTTGATACTGTGACAGGAGCAGGAATTGTAGTTATGGCATATCTTGCGCTTCTGTCAGCAGTTGCATTTACATTGTGGACTATTCTGCTTAAGTATAATAAGATTGGCAGAATCTGTATATATAATTTTGTTATTCCGGTTTCAGGAATATTCCTTGCAGGAATTGTATTACATGAGGATATATGGCATCTTAGATATTTTAGTGCGTTACTTCTTGTATCTGCCGGAATTATAATAGTGAATAGCACAAGAGGTAATAATAAAGAGAAGTCCGGCAGTGAAAGTGGCAATGCATAGGCATATAAGCTCATTTGTAAATGTTTCAGATATTCTATATACAATGAGTGATATACCTATACATAACAATGAATTACATGTAGGAAGTATTATATTTTTAAATGGAGATGTATCAGGTCTGTATAATCTGTAAAGAGAGATATAATGCAGAATACATATTATTATCTGTGATAATAACAACCCCCACAGGTATCCGGCAATGCCGTAAAATGGTACTGTTATAATGAGAAAAGCAATTCTTACAAGTATTGCAGCAATATTCTGTACACATGTAAGTGTGCTATGCCCAAGACCGTTAAGTATGCTTGAAAGTGTCATTGTAAGATAGTAGAACGGACATAGCCAGCATAATACAAGAATGAACATATGTACAGAAGGCTCATTAAAAATTATACTGCCAATGCGTCCTACATAAAACAAAAATAAAAATGTTGTAAATATTCCAAGGGCGAGGCAGAAATGTATTGAGCGCCCGATAGTAAGCCTGATTGAAGTATTATTGTCGGCGGACTGGGCTCCTGATACTTCAGGAAGCAGCATAATTGATAATGAATTGGTCAGAGCTGCAGGAAAAAGTATAAATGGAAGAGCCATTCCGGTAAGTATGCCATATATACTTATACTTTCGTTTTGTGAATAACCATATAGTATTAATTGTGCAGGAATTAATATTGATTCACAGCCTTGTAATATATGCATTAATAGTCTGTTAAAGGTAAGTGGAACAGAAAAAGCAAGCATTTTTTTAAGTCCGTCATAAAATACGCTGATACGGATTAATCTGAGTTTGAAGCTTTTGTTGGAGAATATCGCAGCAAAACAGAAAATTGTAGCTGCTATTTCACTTATAAGACTTCCTATAAATGCACCGGTAACTGTTACCGGATAATTATTTTGTAAACATACCTTAGAATATAAATATACAGTCATTACGCGTATAATCTGTTCAACGAGCTGGGAAAACGCTGGAATGGCTGTTTTTTTATATCCATAATAGTATCCGCATACGCAATTGTGAAAGCATGAAAATGGAAAAGTAAACGCAAGTAATCTTATTAAGGATGAGCATTGTGCATTAAGAAGAACTCTTTTTGCAATAAAATCAGAATATGTGTAAGTAAGTAAAGTAAGAATAATTGATGCCGGAAGTGAGATTAGAAGACCATATATCAGCCATTGTCCTGTGTTTTCAGATGTATTTTTTGCTGCTGCGGCAGAACTGAATCTGGATATTGCTGTCTGTATGCCGGATGAGCATATTGCAAAGGCAATTCCTGCTACGGGCATGGTAAGCTGCATAAGTCCCATTCCGGCAGCTCCAATGGTTCTTGTAAGATATATACGGTAGAAAAAACCTATTATTTTAGTTAAAATTCCTGCCAGTGTAAGTATAATAGTTCCACGTAAAACTGAATTTTTCAGACTTAATTTCATTAAAAATCCTCCAATAATTATTGAACAAACGTTAATAGAATTAATGTATAAATTAAAACACCCCATATATATAATCTGAATATATTAATATAAAAGGATAAGGGAGAGGTGTATATAATGATATATATGGACAATGCTGCGACCACTAAGGTACGTCCTGAGGTAGCAGAGGTTATGCTTCCATATTTTGATATAAGATATGCGAACCCATCGGGAATTTATGCATTTTCACAGAATGTCAGACATGAAATTAATCAGGCCAGACGTACATTGGCTTTATCTATAAATGCAGATGAAAATGAAATATTTATTACATCAGGTGGTACTGAGTCTGATAACTGGGCACTTAAAATGACAGCTGCCGAGCATAAGAATGGACATATAATAACAACTAAGATTGAACATCATGCAATTATAAGGACATGTGAGTATCTTGAAAATAACGGAATTGATGTAACTTATGTAGATACTGATGAATATGGAAATGTAAATGTAGCTGATATAGCAGCGGCAATTAGACCGGAGACATTTCTTATATCTGTTATGGCTGCAAATAATGAAATAGGAACCATACAGCCAATTGAAAGAATTGCAGGAATTGCAAAAAGACAGAATATATTATTTCACACAGATGCAGTGCAGGCATATACGAATATACCTATTGATGTAAAAAGGCAGAATATAGATATGCTTAGTACCAGTGCACATAAGATATGCGGACCAAAAGGAATTGGCTTTTTGTATATAAGAAACGGAACTCTTAAAACACCGTTTATTAATGGTGGAGGACAGGAAAATGGCATGCGTTCTGGCACTGAAAATGTCGCAGGCATAATTGGATTTGCAAAGGCGGCAGCGATAGCAATGCATAACAGAAAGCATCGGATAAGCCGCGAGAGTGAATTGAGAAATTATATGATAAACAGAGTCCTTTCAATGATACCCGGTTCTAAGTTAAATGGAAGCATAAGAAACCGTCTGCCTAATAATTGCAGTTTCTGTTTCAAAAATATTGATGGCGCTGCCTTAATTGCCATGTTAGATGAGCAGGGAATCTGCGCATCTGCCGGTTCGGCATGTTCATCGGCAAGTAAAGAGGGTTCTCATGTACTGCGCGCTATAGGTCTTAATGATGAACTTGTTCATGGAACAGTCAGACTGACCATCAATGAAGAGATAACGAGGGGACAGATGGATTATGTAATTGAATGTCTGCGAAAGGATGTATATGAACTTAGAAAATTATCAATGTGATGGAAACGTATTTATTAATTGTACAAATATCATAAAAATGTCAATTTCTGATAAAATATTTATTATCTGTTATCATTCAGAGTCCGCAGGCTGATCCTGCTGCGAGCCGCTGGTCAGTTCTGCTGTTTTTTTATATCAGCGGCTCTGCAATCCATGCATAGTGTAAACTTTGCCAGATATACAAACAGAAATAAAACCATAAAGTCGGGTATTGATAATGCTATTTAAGTTCGCATTTTTTAAACTATAAATGTATAAATTCCGGCTTTCTCTTTGAAAAGATTGTATAGTATTTAAAACCTGCCGATGTAAGGTAATCACTTATTATGTTAAAATCATAGGCAATATGTTCAGGTGAATGAGCATCAGAACCGGTTGTAATAATCTCTCCGCCAAGCTCTTTATAACGTTTTACAATGCCATGACACGGATTTGGTTCATTAAGACCGTATTTTAAACCTGCAGTATTAATCTCAATTCCTTTCCCATTATTAATCAGGGATTTTAATATATCATCAATTATATCAGAATACGCTTTCCAGTTATAGTCTTTGTCCTGATTAGGAGCATATCTTATAATATAGTCCAGATGACCATATACATCATAATTATGGCACGAATTGATATTATCAGCTATGCTCTGGAAGTAATTTAAAATACTATCATTTACAGAATGATTGTCCCAATATTCTTTATAATATGGGTCCTGACCATATACAAGGTGGGATGAGCCTATAATAAAATCAAGAAGCCCATCTTTGTCATACTCATCAATTCGTCTGCACAGATGCTTTTGAAGTCCCTGTTCTACACCGGTATATATGTCGATTTTGCCTGAATATTTATCACGAAGCTGTGCTATATGTGCTACATAGCTGTCAAAATCAAGTTGAAATACAACATTTCCATTCTCTAAAGGATAATCATAATCGTTGTGGTCAGTAAAACATATTCTTTTAAGCCCCAGCCTGATAGCGGTCTTTATAATATCTTCCGGCTCAGCCTTGGAATCTGATGAAAAATAAGAGTGGATATGAAAATCTGATAAATTATTATTATGCAACATAAAAATCTCCATTTCTTAAACAAAAATACAAAACTTAAGCAAAGTGTAACATATTATTATTTTTTTTGCACATATTATTGTCAAATTTAATAATATCTTGCCAGAATTAAGTTTTCTTGTTGAAAATATTATTTTAAATTGTTATTATGTAAAGGAAATGTTAAATAAATTTTACATAAAAAGCACACAGATTTTACATTTTATATAATATAAGTGATAAAAATTTAAAATATTAGTTTAAAACAGGAAGACTTCATAATTTGGGACATTTACATCATAGTATTAACAGCGGACTTATATTGATATAAATTTTCATTAGCAGTAAAATATTAGTGCAGACGGGAGACAAAGTGAATATCGGGTACGTTAGTAGTTTATTTGAATTTGCGGGCGGTATAGGAATGTTCCTGTACGGTATGAACATTATGGCTGATGGTATGCAGAAATCAGCAGGTGGTAAGATGAAGAAGCTGCTTGGATATCTTACAAGAAACAGGCTTCTGGCAGTATTGGTCGGAGCTTTAATTACAGCAATAATACAGAGCAGTGGCGCCACTACAGTTATGGTGGTTGGTTTTGTTAATGCAGGACTTATGAGCCTTGTACAGGCTGTTGGTGTTATAATGGGTGCCAATATTGGTACTACAATAACAGCATGGATTGTATCTTTAGGGCAGTTAGGTGATGCTGTTAAGGTAATGCAGCCATCTTTTTATGCACCTCTGCTAATAGGAATTGGAGCTTTTGTAATACTTTTTGCAAAAACAGGCAAGACTAAAAATATTGGTGAGATTATAGTAGGTATTGGTTTATTATTTGAGGGCTTATACTTTATGTCAAGTTCAATTGCCCCTTACACGGATGCACCTATTTTTGCACAGGCATTTAAAGTGGTTGGAAGTAATCCATTTCTTGGAATACTTATAGGTATAATCGTAACAGCTATTTTACAGAGTTCATCTGCATCTGTAGGTATATTGCAGACACTTGCAATAAGCGGGATTGTTACTACAAATGCGGCATTATATATTACACTGGGACAGAATATTGGCTCATGTGTAACCGCTATTATTTCAAGTGCCGGAACGACAAGAACAGCTAAGAGAGCTGCATGTATGCATCTGTTATTTAATGTTGCAGGAGCTGTATTATTTGGTACAATTGGCTTTGTACTATTTATGATATTCCCACAGCTTGCTTCTTATAATATTAATAGTGTTGAGATTTCAATATTCCACACATTCTTTAATATTACATGTACGGCTGTTATGTTCCCATTTGCTAACCAGCTTGTTAAGCTTTCAGGACTTATCATAATGGAAAAGAAGGATACTTCAATCAGTACTGATGTTGATTCTAATGATAAGGATGCTGTAGAGATATCACGTCATTTTGATTCAAGAATATTAGAACAGCCATCAGTAGCAGTTGAACGTGCTGTCAATGAAGTCGCCATAATGGGACGTCTGTCATTGTCTAATATTGCATATGCACAGCAGGCTATCCAGACTAATGATCAGGATGCAATAGATAAGGTATATGAGATAGAGCATAAGGTTGATCTGTATGAAAAATATCTTACAGATTATCTTATAAGAGTTAATAATCTTTCCATTAGCGAGAAACAGCATTTTCTCGTGAACAACCTTTTTCATGCCATAATTGACATAGAAAGAGTATCGGATCACGCTGAAAATCTTGCAGAGCTAGCAAAATATAAGATAGAAAATAATATTGTATTTTCAGAAAACGGTTCAAGTGAGTTGCGTCTTATAGGTGATAAAGTATATCACAGCTTTGAAAAGGCTGTTGAAGCGAGAGAATTACAGGATGGCAGTATTGCTGATGAGGTTATGCGTATTGAAGATGGTGTGGATGAATTAGAAGAAGAATTAAGGGATAAGCATATACAGAGACTTTCCCAGGGAAAATGTAAACCATCTAATGGAGTTGTTTTTCTTGATATTCTCTCTAATCTTGAAAGAATGTCAGATCATGCTAACAATATAGCTGAATGTATAAAGAAAGAATTAACCAAATAATTTAATAATGCTTTAATAAAAACAGGCTGTTACGTTGAAGTTATATAATATATAGCGGATTTTAATTTATTACCGGACCTTATATTGTGTAAATAATTCATAGTGTAGCAGCTTTATTTTATCTTTTCTTAAAAATACAGGCATCACAAAATGGCATTTGTCACAGCACCAGAGCTAACATTTAGTCTGCGGTTTCTCTGGTATAAATGCCCGTCGAATTGTGATTAATATGTATAAAATTTTTTTCATCATAATTGTAATTGTATTAATTTAAAAAGTATTTACAGTGTGTTTGTTAAAATTTTTACAAAAAATTAAGTATATTTTGTAAAAAAAGGCAATTTGCACTTGATATTTTGGATTAGATTATGTACAATACATCGTAGTTGATTTTTTATTAACAAACTCAATTAATCAATAATATTTAGGAGGATTTAATTTATGTCAGTAAAAGTTGCAATTAATGGTTTTGGACGTATCGGTAGACTTGCATTCAGACAGATGTTCGGTGCAGAAGGATATGAAGTAGTCGCTATTAACGATTTAACAAGCCCTAAGATGTTAGCTCATCTTTTAAAGTATGATTCATCACAGGGAAGATATGTTGGTTTTGGTGAAGAAGATCAGGTTACTGCTGATGATGAAGCTGGTACAATTACAGTTAAGGGTCAGACAATTAAGATCTACAAAGAGCCAGATGCAAACAACTGCCCATGGGGAGAAATCGGTGTAGATGTTGTTCTTGAGTGTTCAGGATTCTATACATCTAAGGAAAAGGCTCAGGCTCATATCAATGCAGGTGCTAAGAAGGTTGTTATTTCAGCTCCAGCTGGTAACGATCTTAAGACTATCGTTTACAATGTAAACCATGAGACATTAACAGCAGATGATAAGATTATCTCAGCTGCTTCATGTACAACTAACTGTCTTGCTCCTATGGCAAAGGCACTTAACGACTTAGCTCCAATCGAATCTGGTATCATGTGTACAATTCATGCTTACACAGGTGATCAGATGATTCTTGATGGACCACAGAGAAAGGGTGACTTAAGAAGATCTAGAGCAGGTGCTTGCAACATCGTTCCTAACTCAACAGGTGCTGCTAAGGCTATCGGTCTTGTTATCCCAGAACTTAATGGAAAGTTAATCGGAGCTGCTCAGAGAGTTCCAACTCCTACAGGTTCTACAACACTTCTTTTCGCTGTAGTTGATAAGGAAGTTACAGTTGATGAAGTTAATGCAGCTATGAAGGCAGCAGCAACAGAAAGCTTTGGTTATAATGAAGAACTTATCGTATCTAGCGATATCGTAGGTATGAGATTTGGTTCATTATTCGATGCTACACAGACAATGTGTTCTAAGTTACCAGATGGAAAGACTCAGGTAGAAGTTGTTTCTTGGTATGATAACGAAAATTCATACACAAGCCAGATGGTTAGAACAATTAAGTATTTCTCAGAATTAAACTAATTAAAGAATAGTTCTCGGAGGTATATTGGTATCTGAATAGGAATATTCTTTAATATCATATATGTATTTAATATACGATATATGTACATTGTTATATTCCGTAAAATAATTGATACCGTATTCGAAAGAATAAGAATAACCGGAGGAGGTTGGCAATTGCTTAAGCTTTCTCCGGTATTTTTTAAGAAAATTGAATGGAGGATATTCATATGCTTAATAAAAAATCTGTTGATGATATAAATGTAAAAGGAAAAAGAGTATTATGCAGATGCGATTTTAATGTGCCATTAGATGGTGATAGAATTACAGATGAGACTCGTCTTGTTGCAGCTCTTCCAACAATAAAGAAGCTTATAGCTGATGGTGGAAAGGTTATTCTTTGCTCACATCTTGGTAAGCCAAAGGGACCAGATAAGGCATTCTCTCTTGCACCAGTAGCTAAGAAGCTTACAGAACTCTTAGGTCAGGAAGTTAAATTCGCAGCCGATGATACAGTTGTAGGTGACAATGCCAAAGCAGCTGTTGAAGCTATGAAAGACGGAGATGTTATCTTACTTGAAAATACACGTTTCAGACCTGAAGAGACAAAGAATGGTGATGAATTCTCTAAGGATCTTGCTTCAATATGTGATGTGTTTGTTAATGATGCATTTGGTACAGCTCATAGAGCACACTGTTCTAATGTAGGCGTAACAAAGTTCGTTGATACAGCAGTAGTGGGTTATTTAATGCAGAAAGAAATTGATTTCCTTGGTAATGCAGTAAATAATCCTGTAAGACCTTTTGTAGCTATTCTTGGTGGTTCAAAAGTGTCTTCAAAGATTCCTGTAATTAATAACCTTCTCGAAAAGGTTGATACATTAATTATCGGTGGCGGTATGTCTTATACATTCCAGAAGGCTAAAGGCGGTAATGTAGGTCTGTCTTTAGTAGAAGATGATTACCTTGAATATGCTAAGGAAATGATGGAAAAAGCCGAAAAGAAGGGTGTTAAGTTACTTATACCTATTGATACAGTTGTAACTAAAGAATTTAAGAATGATACACCATTTAAGGTTGTAGACGCTGGTTGTCAGGCAGATGATGATATGGGTATGGATATTGGACCTAAGTCATGTGAACTTTATAAGGATGCTTTAAAGGATGCTAAGACAGTTGTATGGAATGGACCTATGGGTGTATTTGAATTTAGTAATTTTGCAGCCGGTACAATAGCTGTTGCGCAGGAACTTGCACAGCTTAAAGATGCTACAACAATTATCGGTGGTGGTGATTCAGCCGCTGCTGTTAATAACCTTGGTTTTGGTGATAAGATGACACACATCTCAACAGGTGGCGGTGCATCATTAGAATTCCTTGAGGGTAAGGAACTCCCAGGTGTTGTTGCAGCTAATGACAAGTAATTAGTTATTAATTAATAATAGGCGACTAATATTGACATAGTCTTATAATATTAATGTGACTGTTGCATTAAGAAAATTTACTATATAAAGGATTTGATTAATTCTTATATAGTATTTATATTTCTTAATGTAACAGTCTTTTCTATTTTTTAGATCTTTGTCAGGTGCTGGGAAGTAACTTGGAACAGTGATGGGAAGTGACTTGGAACAGTAATGGGAAGTAACTTGGAACAGCGCCGGGAAGTGACTTGGAACAGTAGTGGGAAGTAACTTAGAACAGCGCCGGGAAGTGACTTAGAACAGTAATTGGAAGTAACTTGGAACAGTGCTGGGACGAAATTCAGAACCGGTTTTTACAAGTTTATAAATGAACTGGCTATTATGCTGGTACATTACAAATAATCATTATCACAGAGCTTAATCTGATATTTGACCTGCGATTCCTCCAACATTAATAATATCTGCAGAATTGTGAGTAGTGTGAAAAATAAACTTAACTGAGTAGTGTGAAAATTAAACTCAAATGCTTATCATGTAAATAGAATAAAGCAGTAATTGAGGCGTTACGAACACCACAAATTAATTGGTATAAGATATTGCTGCGGTTATTATACTTTAAGTAGTAAAGAAGTATGAAAATTTACTGATAAAATGATAATATATATAAAAAACAAAAAAAGATTGTTTTTTTTATTGTAATTTAAACATATTGTATAAAAGAAGTGGCATTATTAGATTAATTATGCTATAATTTAAAAAAGTAACGTAGAGAAAATTAAATATATAAAGTTTCTAAATATTAGGAGGATTTGTTTTTATGCGCAAAAAAATGGTGGCAGGTAATTGGAAAATGAATAAGACTCCAAGCGAAGCGATTGAGCTTGTAAAGGAATTGAAGCCTTTAGTAGCAGATAGTGATGTAGATGTTGTATTCTGCGTCCCATCCATTGATATTATGCCGGTTAAGAATGAATTAGAGGGTAGCAACATTTATATTGGTGCTGAGAATATGTTTTATGAGGAAAAGGGGGCTTATACAGGGGAACTTTCAGCGGATATGCTTACAGATGCTGGAGTGACACATGTAATACTTGGTCATTCAGAGAGAAGACAGTATTTTAATGAAGATGACAGTATGATTAACAGAAAGGTAAGTGCAGCAATTGGACACGGTATTGTACCTATCATATGTTGTGGTGAAAGCTTTGAACAAAGAGAACGTGGCATAACACTGCAGGTTATTAAAAAACAGATAGTTGGAGCATTTATGCGTATTCCAGCAGAAGATGCAGCCAAGTGTATAATTGCATATGAACCTATATGGGCGATTGGAACCGGAAGAGTGGCTACTACACAGCAGGCACAGGAAGTTTGTAATGTTATACGAAATAATATCAGAGATATATACGGTAAGCAGGTTGCAGAGACTGTAAGAATTCTTTATGGTGGAAGTGTTAATGCCGATAATGCCCTTGCATTATTTTCCGAGCCTGATATTGATGGAGGGCTTGTAGGTGGTGCAAGCTTAAGACCTGAATTTGCTAAGATTGTTAATTATAATAAGTAATTAACAGTATAAGATTAGTTGATATAGCAGGCTTCTATTTTGAGTAAGGAGGATAGATATGGTTTATACAATTATTTATCTGGTAATCTCGTTATTAGTTTCACTCATTTTTATTATACTTGGAATAGGACAGTATAAAGCTTCAAAGCCGGTATCAATAAATACTGGAGAAAAATCACCTCGTGAAGATGAATTGACAAGTGTGACGGATTGGAATCATAGACATGGCAGAATTTAATTATTTTAGGCTGTATGTTATTTATTACATTATCGTTTTTTATGTATTCTATAGAAAAGCTGGATGGTATTGTATTGCAGTCGGCTATTTTTATAATAGTACTATTTGCAGAGATAGCATGGGTTGAGTTTGAACATAATATGATGAAAAAGAAAATGATAAAAAATAGTCATAGTTAGCAAATTGAGATTTGTTGACCATTTGTTGAAATGCGGGGTGTAGAGGGGAAGTGGCGGATTGTA
>ERZ780148.1846-NODE-1846-length-13393-cov-10.739616_pt1 | contig 13393 bp, 15 predicted proteins | sample MGYA00510984_ERZ780148 | MGnify/ENA primary metagenome ERZ780148 (study PRJEB29588, sample SAMEA2160902) | human gut metagenome | biome: human gut; feature: human-associated habitat; material: faeces | place: Denmark | collected 2008/2010 ...
TATAAAAATTATTATAGCCAAGCGACTTCAAAGTTCCATTTTCAGTTCTATCTTCTTCAATCATCCTCATCATAGAAATAAGACTAACTAATATTGCAATACCAAAAAATATTAAAGGAAACACATTACCTAGATTCTTAATATTATCACTAGCATTTATTAATTCTTTATAAGAATTATTATCAAGTCTATCATAAACATACCAATGTGGTTTAACTAATTCATCTTCGTTAATATCAACACCATATAATTTACTATCAGAAATTAATTTATTATATAATTCATCATATTTTTCTTCTTCTCTATTTTTTTTAACAACATTAATTTTTTTTACAAAATCATTAATAGATTTCTTATATTCTTTACTATTTGTAAGCATATCTGCAGTATCATTAATTGTTACATACACAACACTATAATAATCATTTTTTAATAAATCACTCAAGGTATAAGCATAATAATTGACTTTACCACTACCTAAATTGGTACTAGGTCTTTCAGTAGAAAAATACAAAGGACTTATAACAGTACCCACTATTTTTTTATCTCCACCCAAAATATTAATATAATCACCAATACTTAAATTATTATCAAGAACCATCTTTTTTTCAACAACAATTTCTTCATTATTTTGAGGTAACCTTCCATCCTCTAAATAAACTTTATTAATATTATCACTTAACCCTAGTACTTTAATTACAAATTGTTCATTATTAAGTTTTAAATATGTATCTTTTTCATATGAACCTACAACTTTATCAATACCATCAATTTCAGATAAACTGTCAACATCTTTATTATTAAGTCCTAAATTAGATAAAATCATAATATCATAAACATCATTATCATCATAAAATTTGTCTAATGTTTTAAGCATATCAGGACTACAAGCTTCAATCCCAGCATAAAAACCAATACCCAGAAGAGCCATAAATAATAAAGATAAAAACCTTTTAAAGTTTTGCTTTATTTTCATAAAAATATGTTTAAATAACATAGTTTTCATATTACCACTCAATATCCTTTATATCCATAGGTTTTTTATTAATAATAACATCACTTACTGCTCCATTTTTAAATTTAATAACTTTATCAGCCATTGGGCAAATAGCAGAATTATGAGTGATAATTATTACCGTCATATGTTCTAATCTACAAGTATCCTGAAGCAATTTAAGAATTTGTTTACCAGTTATATAATCAAGCGCACCAGTAGGTTCATCACACAACAATAATTTAGGATTTTTACAAATAGCCCTAGCAATTGCAACTCTTTGTTGTTCTCCACCGCTAAGTTGGGCAGGAAAGTTGTCTTTTCTATTACTAAGACCCACTTTATTTAAAATCTCATCTGGTTTTAATGAATTTTTACATAATTGAGTAGCTAATTCTACATTTTCAATAACTGTTAAATTTTGAATTAAATTATAAAATTGAAAAACAAAACCAATGTCATTTCTACGATATTTAATTAATTCTTTACCATTTAGTTTATTAACACATTTACCATCAACAAAAACTTCACCACTAGTCAAATTATCCATCCCACCTAAAATATTTAAACAAGTAGTTTTCCCAGCACCAGAAGGTCCTAAAATACAAACCAATTCTCCTTTATTTATTTTAAAAGAAGTATTTGAAAGTGCGTTAATTTCAACCTCACCCATTTTATAAACTTTAAAAACATTATTAAATTCAATATAAGCCATAATATATCCTTTCTTTTAAATATTCAAACTATTTTTAACTGACTCAGCTATTTTTCGTTTTTCTTTTGTGGGAACAAATTTTTTAACAACAGAACTTTTTTTATTATTTTTAAGACCAATATATGCAAAAATACTAAAAACTAAAGCTCCAATAAAATTAACAAATAAATCTTTCATAGTATCGTTTAATCCTATATCCAAATAACCACCATCAACAGCATACAATAACTTACCATCTATATCAAAAATTTCTGTCTTTCCAATATTATCAACAATAATAGGTTTATTCACATTATCAGGATTTAAATAAACTGATGAAATATTAGTAATAAGAGTATCTTTTTGCATATCAAATTTCATAAACTTATCACCACCATATTCAAAAAATTCCCATAAAATACCAATGGTCATTGAAAAACAAAAAGCTACTAAGCAAAGATAAAACGGTGATAAATTAATATCTTTACTATTTTTATTTAATAAATCAACTAAAGAAAAACCAACAGCAGTAGCTAAAAATCCATTTATCGTATGTAAACAAGTATCCCAATGAGGAATAATACCATAAAAATTATTAATTTCACCAAGTATTTCTGCAGAAAATATAAACAAATAAATACTTATTTCTAAACCATCCGGTAAAGTAATTTCATATTTATTTTGAATAAATAATGGTGCAAATAATAAAACTAATGATAATAAACATAATAAAGCATTATTTAAATTGCCTCTTATTATTTGTAAAATCATGCAAACTATAACTAAAAACCTAAGAATTAAATATATAGCTAAAGAACTTCTTTTAGTTTCCTTATAAGCCATTTTAATCATTTTTTGCACATTAATTCTTTTTTGCATAAAACACCTCAATAAATAATATCTAACTTAATTATACTATTTAATTAGCAAAAATTCTAGAACTATACTTAAATTTCTAACGAATTCCAAATATCAGTGTTACCTCGTGGTAACACTTTTTCTGTTTTACTAAAACCTTAAGTTTCTCCACAGACCAACTTCGGATATCGTCACTCAACTTTTTTATTTCGTTCTGCAAAAAAAATATTATAAATATATCTAGTACACCCAAAAGTTTTTTCAATCAATTCTCTTTATAAGTATTCATTAAACAAGTTCTTGAATGATTTAATTATAATATCTGTTTGGACATATATCAAGACTTTCATTTACAAAAAAAGCATAACTTTCCTAGTATACGAAAAAATATTAAAAATTATTAATAATTCTTAATATTTTATAATTAAAAATAGTATTGTTTTACTTTTGGATACCAACATTCTCATTATTATTGAGCAGTAAAACCTCCATCAATTGGCACAATAGCTCCAGTTATAAATGTTGCATTATCACTTAATAAATAACAAATTAAATTAGCAATTTCAGTATCTTCACCAAATCTTCCAACTGGAAGCTGATTAGCCATAGCATCTTTCATTTCTTTTGGTACACTTGCTAAAATTGGTGTATCAACATATCCCGGCGCTATAGCATTTACTCTAATATTATCTCGAGCATAAGTTAATGCTAAAGATCTAGTCATTTGATTAATAGCACCTTTACTAGCAGAATATGCAAAACTCATTGTTGTACCTACTAAGCCATACATAGATGAAGTGTTAACAATAGCACCTCCACCAGTTTTAAGCATTTCACCAATAACATACTTATTCATTAAAAATATGCCTGTTTGATTAACTCCAATAACTTTATTCCATTCATCAACACTAACTTCATGAGCCTTATTTGATCCACCACCAATACCAGCATTAGCAACCAAATAATCAATATGTCCAAACTTTTCTATAACTTCATTTACACATTTTTGAACATCAGTATCACTTGATACATCACATCTAATACCTATACAATTATTACTTAAACTCTTGGCAATGTCACTCACATCTTGATTCCAATCAACAAGTACAACATTAGATCCTTCACCTAATAACTTTTTAGCAGTTGCAAGTCCAATACCACTTGCTCCACCAGTAATTACTGCAACTTTTTCATTAAACATTTATTATCACTCCTTCTTTTATTATGTTTAATTTTTACTCTTTTAAACTACTTTCTCCCGTTTTATAATCAATTTCTATTCCATTTTGAATATTATAAACGAAAACATTAAATAAAATACCTTTACCATTATCTTCAACAGATTTTGCTTCAATAGTTACCCCGCTTGCTAGCAAATTATTATCCTCATATATCGGAGTAACTCGATATAAAACATGATTACCAGTATCTTTAATATAATCAGCAATTTTATTTTCAAAATCAAGCATTCCCTTAGTATTCATCTGCCTTGTACAAGTAATTAAATTCTTAGGGTTTGCATTTTCCCCAGTCAATTGGTATCCAATTAAATGACATCTATTGTATAAATATTTACCATCTATAATATCATATTTGACAGTATGCCACCCACTAGGTTTAATCATTCCAATTGAACCCCTTTTTTCCGTAGGCATTAAATCTTTACCAATATTAGCAATAGCTACACCAGCTCTTCCTAAACTATCAAGTTCACTATAATTTTCAAACGACTTACGTGTATCAATATCATCACTAAATAAAGGTACATTTCCATTAACTTCAATATAATAATAACCATTAAATTTAGGTACACTAACTTCCGAAGGTAATGCTAAACTTTCTTTATTTAAATAATTATAACCATAAAATATTATCATAAGTATTAAACTTAAAATAAATACAAAACTACTTTTCTTTTTCATACTAAAATTATAAAACATTCCACAAAATAAAAAAAGAACTAATTTCTTTTACTTAACATCATTTTACTTTTTTTATACGCATACCTATACTCTTTATCACTAAAAACCTCACTATTTCTACATTCATTAATTAAAACTTCTAAACTAATATCATTTTCATTAAATAAAACTCTGTTAGCTTCTAATTCGAAACAAAATCTTTCAATTAAGTGATCCATAGCAAGTTTATGACTTAATTCACAATATAACTCAATTTTATCCTTCATAATTCCTCCACTTTGATAGTATAGCATAATCTATCTAAAATTTGCATAAAAAAATAACAATTTTACGCAAATTGTGTCAATAAGTGGCTTGTAAATTATTATATTCATGGGATAATATATCTGAGGTGTAAATATATGGCAATTTATAGTTATCAAGAATTACAAGAAAAAATTTCAAAATGCAACAATAATGACTTATACAACAGAATTTGTAAAAACATTAAAAAATTAAGAAAGGAAAAGTATAAGGAGTTTAAAAAGAATTACGCTAACAGCACAATAAATCCTTATACTACAGAAAATATTGCAGCATTATTAGATTATAACCATACTCATTATAAAAGATTTGAAAGTGATAATGACTCAACCAAAAAAATTCCATTAAAAAAGATTGTTCTTTTATCTATTATTCTAGATACTTCTATTGAAGATTTAATGAAATAAGTGTAAAATACTTCTGAAAGGAAGTATTTTTTTATGAAAGTTAATCATACTTTAAAACCTATCTATAATAACAATTCTAAAATACTAATATTAGGTAGTATACCAAGTATTAAATCTAGAGAATTAAATTTTTATTATGCCAATCCCACAAACAGATTTTGGAAAATATTTGAAATACTTTTTAATGCTAAATTAGCTACAAATGAAGAAAAAATAACTTTTTTACATAAAAATCATATTGCACTATTTGATGTTTTTAAGAGTGTTGACATAAAAAAATCTAGTGATAGTTCAATAAAAAACTACACATTAAATGATTTATTTCCTATAATAAATAACACAAATATTAATGCGATATTTATAACTGGGAAAAAAGCATATGAGACATTTATTAAAAATAATTTATTAAATATTAAAGTTTTTTATTTACCTAGTCCATCAAGTGCTAATGCCAAACTAAGTTTAAATGACTTAGTTAATCACTATAAAATTATATTAGAATTCTTATAATATTCTTCCAAAGTTAAATCTTCATCATATATTTTTTTAGCTAATTCAAGCCCCACAAATCTAAAGTGCCAAGGCTCAAAATTATAACCTGTTATATTTTCCTTTCCTTTCGGATATCTAAGGATAAAACCATATTTCCAGCAATTATTTTTTAGCCAAATTGCTTCCTTATCATCTTCTTTTACATCATCATTATATATACCATTTTCATAATATGCAAAATCTACTGCTAATCCAGTTTGATGTTCGGAAGCTCCAGGTAGTGCTACTAATTTATAAGCATCATTTCCTTTTTCTTTAATTAAGGCATTTAAAACAACTTGCTGATAATCATAACTGCGATAACCACTATCCACAATCAAAGGTAAACCCAATGCATGTGCATCTTTAAGTAATTTGTCAATATATCTTTTTATATCCTTTCTAAACATAGGTTTTAAACTAGCATCTTTATATTGATGAAAATTATTTTCATTTTCATCTACAACATACATCTCAAAAGGAACATAATTTCTATCTAATAAATTATCTTTATTTACTAAAACAGTTATATCTAAATCTTTCATTACAACACCCTACTTTATTTTATGTATATAAAAACCTAACGGTTAAAGTTAGGTTTATTTATTTGGATCAACAATTATTTTAACTGCTGAGTCTTTACCACTAGTTAAACGTTCATATGCTTTTTGAACACCATCTAAAGGCACAATATCATCAACAAATTTCATAACATTAAGTTTTCTATCAGCAATTAAATCAATACATGATTTAAATTCATCATATGTATAGGCAATAGCACCTTGTAAAACTAGTTCTTTCATAACTGCCATTACTGTATAAGTAGGCACTGCATCTGTTGCAACACCAACTAATACTACAATACCACCGGGTTTAACCATCGTAATTGCACTATTAACAGCAGCACTATTACCAACACATTCAATTACAACATCAAACCCACCATGAGTTTTTTCCATCATCTTTGGAACTAAATCTGGATCTAAGGCATTATACCATTCATCGGCAACACCAAGCTTTACACTTTTCTTACCTCTTTCTTCATTAGTTTCCGTAACAACTACTCTACTAGCACCTTCAAGTTTAGCAAACATTGCACTAACTAAACCAATAATTCCACCGCCGATAACTAAAACATCATCACCAACAGCAATTCTGCCTAAATGAGCTGCATGAAGTCCAACCGCCGTTGGTTCAACCATTGCCACTTCTTCATCTTTCATATCATCAGGCACTTTAATAACCATATCACTACGAACAGCAATACGACTTGTAAGACCTCCCGGATTATCAATTGAAAGTCCCACAGCTTCACTCCATGTTTTGCTACAATATTGAACTTCTCCCTTACGACAAGCTTCACATTCACCACATGGGGAGATTGGAAGTGCTGTTACCCTATCTCCAACTTCTATATCAAGTCTATCACCAGGATCTACAACACGGCCACAAAACTCATGTCCCATTACTAAGCCTTTAGGTTCTCCATTAACCCAATTATGAATATCAGAACCACAAATACCAGATTTTAATACATCAATAATTACTTTTTTACCATCTGCAACTGGTTCTTTTATTTCTTTAATTTCAAATTGTTTAACATCTTTAATTGCACACGCTCTCATAAAATTCTCCTCTACTATAATAAAGTATACCACTTTTTATAACAAAACAACAGCACAAAAAAAACAATTTACAAATTAATGTAAACTATTTTTTTATAGTAACTACATGTGGATAAGGTATTTCTATTCCTTCTTTATCAAATCTTTTCTTAATTATATAATTTAGATTATACATATTTTCAAATGTTTCACCATTATCTTTACCCCAAACCCATGCTCTTAAAGTTAATGATGAATCATTCCAACTAGCCACTCTAACCTTTGGAAATTCCACATCTTTATTCTTCCCTTTTGGGTTTGGATGATACATCTTTTTCATTTCTTCTTTAATAATATTCATTGCTTTATCAACATCTGATTCATAAGATATTGTAAAATCCACAAGTTTCATATTTTCGTTATCAGAATAATTAAAATTTTCAATCGTATATGAATTTAATTGACTATTAGGAATTATAATTCTTCTATTATTAATAGTTCTAATAATAGTATGTCGCATTGTAATATCTTCAACTGTACCACTAACACCTAAAGAAGTACATTCAATAAAATCTCCAACCTCAAAAGCATCACCAATAACTAAAGCAAAACTTCCAAAGAAATTCTTTAAACTTTCTTGAGCAGCAAGTCCCAAAACAACTGAACCAATTCCTAATCCAGATAACAAAGTTACAGAAAACTTATGAAACGTTTCAAATTGGCCCATAATCATCAACAGCATTAAAGAATAAATAATTAATTTTTTAACTTTTTTAATAAACATTAATAATGTTGTTACATTCTTTTTTCTTTTTCTTCTAATAGTTCTATCTATTAATTTATCAACTACTTTATTAATCAATATAGCAATAGTTACTATTAATATTATACTAATACATTTATCCAAATAATTATCTAAAAATTTTTTCATATCTACACTCCATGATAATTAATTATACTATAAGTAATTTAGTTTTGCAAATTATAAAAGTTATGTTATAATATATCCTATCCAAAGGGGGATACTTATGAATTATTTGACAGTTGGAACAAATAAAATATCTACAGATTTATTTCAAAATATTGAAAATAAGTCTGGCCCAAAACCATACGGAGGAATCTGGGCAACTCCACATAACAAACTATACACAGGTTATAATGAATGGGTAGACTTTTTATGTGTTAACTCTTATATGCTTTATTATAAAAATTCAAATGATCCATATAACTTACCAGCATGTTTCATAACTTTAAAAGATGATGTCCTAATATTTGAAATATCAAAAAAAGAAGACATAGAATATTTAAAACAAAAATTTCCTCACAACGACTGGATAGATTTTGAAAAACTATCTCAACATTATGATGGTGTTTATATAAATTTTAACAAATTAAAACATAATTTAGATAAAGATATGTTAAATCAAATTTTACCATATGTAGTAAACACATTAATATTATTTAATCCTTATTGTATAAAATATTATCAAAAAGCCCAAGTTACCTTAGAAAGAATAGGAAATGCTACAAATCCATTATTAGAGTATAAAATTATAATAGAAGAAAAAAAAGAAACAATTGAAAATCCAAATAAAAAAATTGAAACTTTACTAGAAAGCATACGAAAGTTTATTCAAGAAAATCATCTAAGTTTAAATGAAGAAAGTTTTGAACTAATAAAAAAAATCTTTAATATAGACATTAAAGAAACTTTAAGCTCTATTGACATTTCCAAAAGTGAATTATTACTAATAAGAAAATCATTTCAAAGTATTTAATCAATTTTAAATACTTTTTTTATTACAATACTTAATATATATGCAATAACAACCATAACTATAACAGTAATAATACTACTTGGATTATGAAAACTTTCTAATAAACCAGTACCAACTACTCCCCAGAAATATACTAAAAATAATTTACTAATTAAAATAGCTATTAAAAACTTTTTAAAATTCATATTACATAAGCCTGCAGCAATATTTACCATAAAAGCTGGTGTAAAAGGAATAGATAATATCACTGTAATTTGTGTTAAACTTAAATTTTCAATGTAATTCATACATTTAGTAAGCAAGTTTACATCTTTTATTTTATTTACAATCCAATTTCTAAATAATTTTTTAACAAGAAAATAAGATAAAATACAACCAATACAAGTACAAATCCAAGAAATAATGAAACCAAACACTTTTCCAAAAGCCACAAAATTAATTGTTATAAATACAAATAAAGGTAACGGAGGAATTATACTTTCAAATATAATTAATAATGACCCAAATAATGGACCATATACTCCTAAAGAATCTATTGTACTCATAATAAAATTATAAAAACTATTAAATAATTCACCCATAATATACCACATTAATAGTATACCACAAAAATATAAAAATACATAATTATCTTAAAACTTGTGTTACATCATAACCTAAATACTCTAACATAGCAACAACCCTTCGACTTAAAATGCCTTTATTACAAATAATATAATATTTATTCCCAGGGTTTAAATAATGTTTACTATCCATAAGCAATTTATCAGCATAAATATTAACAGCTCCAGATGTAGGATTTAATTTAAAGTCAGCGGGATGTTGAACATCTATAAGTATTCCCATACTAGGATTAAAATCATTAAACGAAATTCTTTTCATACATATCACACTATAATGTATGAAAAGAATTTAAACTTTCTAATTATAAATACCTAAAAAAGGAACATTATAGTTCCCTTCTTAATTTTTCAACTTCATCTAAAGATAATCCAGTAACTTTACAAATAAAATCACTGTTAGTATTTTCTCTAAGCATATTTAAAGCTATTTCAACTTTATTTTGCTCAACACCTTGTTCAACACCACTTGCTTCACCTAGTTCATATGCTTCTTGCTTCTTTAACTCATCATAATCATAATATAATAATGAATCAAAATTATCTGTTAATTCTTTTGCTTCATCTACCATCTTTTCCATAAGATTATCTCCTTCATATACTTCTCTAAGGATCTTTTCATCATTACATACTAACAAATATAATAAATATTCTAATGAATTTTTTCTTTCCTTAACTATAGTATAATCAGTTTTTATGATTTTGGCAAGATATACATCTACTATTTCTAATATTGGATGTACTTCTTCTTTCGTCTCAACATCTATTAATCTACTTCTTGTTACAAATCTCTCTTCATGTGATACATCATAAGAATTTAAGTTTATCTGATAAACTTTCTTTAGTACCTTATCATAATCCTTTGATGTTTTTATTTGTTTTAGTATTAGATGACAAAAATATGCTGTGTTTTTATTTTGAATACTTCTAGAATTACTTGTATTAATTTCTATATTAACTATTGAAGCATTATCTTCGATAATTAAATCTACTTCGCTATTAACTACATTTTCATTAACTCCCACACTGGGATGAAATATTTGAAAACTAAATAATTCACTTGGCAAATCCAAAACTTCACATACTATTCTTGCTAAATATTGATAACCACTAAAAGAAGTAAACAATTTCTTAACTACCTTATCTCTCATATAAAGCTCTCTAACCTTCACTTTCATCAACCATCCCTCCTTTCTTCTTGCCTATTATACACAAGAAAAATGAGGTTGCAAGAGTTTCGACAAAACATATCAAAACATTACAAAATACCAAAAAAAAAGCTCTGAGGTTCAGAGCTTTATTCATCACTATCTCCAAAGAAATCATCAAAAAATTCATCATCTGATACAACATTATCCGCAATTACTTTACTATCTGCATCAACATTTATTTTAGGATTTTCTTCTTTTATATTAATCAATGGATCTTCTTTTACTTCATTTTTTATTTCTAATAATTTATCATCAGATTTAGTTTCCATATTTTTTTTCTTTTGCTCTTCTTCTTGACGATCTAATTCTTTAAACTTTTCATCTAAATCTTTAAGCATACTATCTATATCCATATTATTTAAACCACCAGGATTGGGTTTAAATCCACTATTTGCAGATGGCATTCCAAATGGATTGTATGAAGACATTCCAAAATCCATAGGTTTAAATGGATTATTATCATGTATTTCCCCATTTTGAGCCATTTTTTTACTTCGTTCTTCAGTTACAAATTTCTTTAAATCAAACATTTCTACTTCATGTTTCATTCTAGTTGGATATTCTTCTTCTTTTCTTTCAATACCCCATTCCATTTTAAAATCTGGTTCTAATTTAGTTCTAAATGGACTAGTTCTAAGTCTTATAATTATTGCTTCAAATAACTTCATTTTTTGTAAGTCAGTTATTGTTATTAAAGGCCTAGTTGCATTTTTATCTTTTTCATCAGTAACTTTTACTTCTCCACACATCTTACTAATTTCTTCTAGTGCTTTCATTTCAGTACTTATCAAATAAACTAAGTTACCACAGTTACCTTTAATAATTTCAGCAACATTATCACCATATACATCATTAAGTTGTGCAAAGTTTTGAATAATAAAAGTAAATCTAATATCTCTACTTCTTGCTGCAGATACCATAGCATCTACATCTTTTAAAGGTGGCATATTAGCAAATTCGTCTAAGATAAAATTAGTTCTAACTGGAAGTTTTCCACCATTTTCTTGAGCTACATCGATTAATGTTTCATAACATTGCTTAATAAATATGGTCATCAATGGATGATAAGTTTTCTTTTCATCATGAATAATCATAAATACAGCAGTCTTACCATTACCAATATCTTTCATATTAAAATCACTATATGAAAGCATTTCGCTTAAAGCTTCCCCAGTTGAGAAGTTTCTTATCTTTTGTCTAAATGTTGCAAGCAACCCTCCCTTTGTATCATTCGGAGCATTAATAGTACTTGAGGCAAACATATAAGCATTAGACTTTTCACCTTTCATACCAAAATATTCTTTAATATAATTACTTGTTGCATATCTTTCTTCACCAACAGTACTCATAACATTTATACTATTTAAATTAACTTCTTCTTCTTTAGCATCTTGAAATAATCCTAAAGCAAGACCTGAAAAATAGTCTGCTGCTGATTTTTCCCAGAAATCAGATTCACTTTTATTAGATGGATCATACAAAATATTTAATGCAACATCATTTAATAATTCAATTGCTTTATCTTGATTTCCGGCTCTATAATAATTATTTGGAAGTGTAAGCGGATTCCAACTATTACCTCTTTGAGGTTCTCTAAAATTTAAAACAATAATTCTATAACCTTTTTCTTTTAAATAACTTGTGCTATATTTATATATTTCACCTTTAGGGTCAGTAATAATCATTGACTCACCTTTTTTAGCAAGTAAATTAACCATAGGCTTAACGATAGTTTGAGTTTTACCACTACCAGTAGAACCAATTACTAAGTTATGATACTCTCCGTTATCAACCCAAATATTTTTACCATCATTAATAAGTGGTATTCCTGCAGCATTTACAACTTCATCAGTTGGATGCACACATTCTACTCCCGATTGTTCTTTTATATCTTTTTCTTTAGCCCAATTAGAATAACCATCACTGGATTTTTTCTTTAAAGTAATACCAATACCCACTTCCCCTTTTTCTCTTTTAAAAATATAAGAAGAAACTGTAGAGAATATTGCAACTAATGCGATAATAAATAAAATTAAAGTTGCACCTATATAATATGGAGTAAAAGCCTTAAAAGGTAATAATCCATAAAATGTACCATCAACAGATAATGATGAAATATTTAAAACTGCAATTGCACATAAATATAATAATAATACACAATATATTACAAATAACATAAAATCTTTAGGTTCTACTTTAAACTTCATAACATTCCCTCATTCCTTCCTATTATTATACAACAAAATAACATTATTTAACATGTTTTTTTAACATAATTATAATAAATAATCCACCTGCAAAACAAATAACAACAATAGCAATTAATAATTCATTATTTTTTTTAGTATCTTTTTTTACATCAGCATTTTTATTATCATTATTATCTTTATCTATTACATCATCTTTATCTCCAGTAAAATCACTTAAATCATCTTTAACAGTATTAACAGTTATTTTAATTGATTTATTAT
>ERZ780148.1848-NODE-1848-length-13374-cov-3.687739_pt1 | contig 13374 bp, 10 predicted proteins | sample MGYA00510984_ERZ780148 | MGnify/ENA primary metagenome ERZ780148 (study PRJEB29588, sample SAMEA2160902) | human gut metagenome | biome: human gut; feature: human-associated habitat; material: faeces | place: Denmark | collected 2008/2010 ...
CTGCGGGACAAGGCAGTAATCTGGGAAGCGAGTTTTGGCAATTAAAATATATTATTGATCGGGTAGATGATAAAAGCCGGGTAGGTGTTTGCCTTGATACTTGCCATGTTAACGACGCAGGGTATGATATTGTAAATAATCTTGACGGTGTACTCGAAGAATTTGATAAAATTATAGGTATTGGCAGATTGAAAGCGATTCATATTAACGATTCTAAAAATCCGCTCGGTGCGCATAAAGACAGGCACGAAAAAATCGGTGAGGGATACATCGGTAAAGACGCAATGGAAAGAATAATAAATCATCCTTTATTGAAAAAATTGCCGTTTTATCTTGAAACACCTAATGAACTTGACGGATATGCCAAGGAAATTGCACTTTTAAGGTCTTTATATAAGGACTAATCGGAGGTAAACTATGAGCGTAGAAAAAAGAAATTTTGGTTTCATTGCCGGTAAAGGTGATGTAGAAATTTATAAAATCACTAATGATAACGGTGCGTTTGTTGAACTTATGACTCTCGGCGCAGGTGTTCATTCTATCAATGTACCTGACAGAAACGGTAATCTCGGCGATGTTGTTTTAGGATTTGATTCTTTAGAAAATTATTTTAAAAATGATATTTGCTACTTTGGTTCAACTGTTGGAAGAAACAGCAACAGAGTTAAAAATGCTAGTTTTGTACTAAATGGTACAACTTATAATTTAGATAAAAATGAAAGAGGAAAAAATAACTTACATAGTGGATTTAATCCATATAATAGTAGGCTTTGGGATTATTCTATAGATGAAGATTCCAATTCTGTCTCTTTTAACTTAGTAAGTCCAGATATGGATCAGGGATTCCCTGGGGAATTTAATATAACAGTTACTTATAGCTTAGATAATGATAACAATTTAAAAATAAAATATACAGGAACATCTAATAAAGATACTATTGCAAATATGACAAATCATAGTTATTTTAACTTATCTGGTCATAATAGTGGAACTGCAATGGAGCACAAATTGTACATAAATGCCGATAAATATGTAGAAGTTGATGACGAACTTATTCCTACTGGTGAATTAAGAGATGTTTCTAATACCCCTATGGACTTTAGAACTCCAACTAAAATAGGACTTAGAATAAATGAAGACTTTAAACAATTTGAATATACTGGTGGATATGACCATAGTTTTGTTATTAACAAAACTAATAATGGTATTGAAAAAATAGCTGTTTTATCTGATGAAAGTTCTGGAAGAACTATGGAAGTTTATACTGATAGTATCGGCGTTCAATTTTATGCTGGAAACTTTATAGAGAATAATAAAGTAATTGGTAAAGAAAATTGTAATTATAAAAATCGTTCTGGTGTTTGCTTAGAAACTGGATTTCTACCAGACTCTATGAATCAACCAAATTTTGTTACACCTTTGTTAAAAGCAGGGAATACTTATAATACAACTACAATATATAAATTTATATAGAGCAAATAAAGGGCGACTATGTCGCCCTTTATTTTATGTTACATTACTCTTGCTTTTATTATATGTCTTTGTTTGTTATCATTTGTACATGTTATTAGTGTTATTTCTTTATTTCCATTTGTTAACTGGCTTGTACATTCTAACTCATCTGGATTTACTATAAATTTATCATATACAGTATATGTTAACATTCTACCACTTAAATCTGTTATTTCTATTTTATCTCCTAATTGCAAATTTGGCACTTTGCTAAAGAATTTTGAATTTTTATAGTTATGACCTGCTATACAAAGATTTCCTACTTCATTTGGATTTGGTCCGTGAAATCTACATGGAGCTATTTTTAACAATTCGTCTGTATATGTTGAAAGTATTGGATAGTTAACATTTATTGAAGGTATATTAATTACTCCTATTGTATAATATATTGTTCCATCACTTGCAGTTAGTTTTTGCTCATCTGGAACTTCTATTTTTTGTTCTATTTGAACCACTTGTGTTGTAGTTACATTTTTTTCTTCAGGAATTGCATTCAATCTTACTACTATTACTTCTTCATCCACAAGTTTTGTTGTATCTTGAAAAGAAATTTCTTGTAAAATTTCTTTTGATACCTCTTCACTCTTGTTTCTATCGTACTCTGCATAAATTGCATAAGAAGATAATACGCATAGCAAAAAAACAGATAAAAAGAATTCAAATTTAAATGCTTTTTTCTTTTTCTTCATATCTGGTGTTACATATAATTTTTGCGAAACAAGAATTTGATTCATGCAATATCCCCTTCTTTAAAATTAATCCACTATAATTCTAACATATTTCTTTTAATTTTTCAACAGTGTTATTTATACTTTCGCTTGGGGTTGAAGCACCTGCCATAATTCCTATTTTACTTATATTTTTAAGTCTATTTTTATTTAGCTCTTCTGATGTTTCTATAAGTATGCAATTTTTACATTCTTTTTTAGCGATCTCATATAATTTAGTAGTGTTTGAACTATGTTTTCCACCAATTATAATCATTAAATCTACTTGTTTTGCTATTTCTTGAGTTTCTTTTTGTCTAATGCTTGTAGCATTACAAATTGTATTCTTAACTTCGAAGACTATATTTTTATCTATATTTTCTTCCACAGCTTTTACAATTTTATTAAATTTCTCCACACTAAATGTAGTTTGAGAAACTAGTAATAATTTTTTCAAATTAGATTCCTTAAAATTTTTTATTGCCTTTTCTACATCTTCTTCTTTTTCTAATATAGTTGAATTTTTTCTACAATAGCTCACTGTTCCTATTGTTTCTGCATGATCTTTTTGTCCTATTATAAAAATATAATAGTCTTTTGCTGAATACTCTTTTACAATATTGTGTATTTTTAATACATTTGGACATGTTAAGTCTATTACTTTTAAATTGAGCTCTTCAGCTTTTTTGTATATTTCTTTTGGCACACCATGTGACCTTATTATTACATTGTTCTTTGCTTTTTCCACATCATTAATAATTATAAGACCTTGTTCTTCCAAATCCTGTGTAACCTGTTTATTATGCACTAGTTCTCCTAAACAATATGTTTCTCTTTGTTTTTGTACTAACTCTTTTGTTTTATCAACAGCATTTTTAACTCCATAACAGAACCCTGCTGTTTTGCCAACAATTATCTCCATATGTTTCACCTTTAATTATTTTCGTTCATTAATTTTTCATAGCATTTTCTACATACAGGAATATATAGTCCTTCGTCTCCTACTAGTATATCTCCATTTTTTTGTTTTCCCTTAAAATATGTAAAAATAGCTTCTTCACTTCTGCAATTTTCGCATACAGATGTTAACATTTGAACATTATCAGACATACACAATAAATCTCCCATTGGTCCAAAAGTCTTTCTTTCTGATGTTAGATTTAAACCGGCTATAAAAAACTTTTTTCCTTTTTTGGTAAGTTTATATAGTTCATCTAAATCTCCTTTTAAAAATTGAAATTCATCAATTACATATACATCTGCATCATAATTTTTTATGTCGTCTATGCTATTAATATTAATTGCATTTTGTTTATATCCATTTCTGCTGATAACACTTTGCTCTGAAAATCTATCATCTATAGTTGGTTTAAATATTTTTACGTTTTTTCCTGCTATTTGTTGTCTTTTAGCTTCATCTAATATCTTTTGAGTTTTACCACATTTCATTGGTCCTGTGTAAACATTTATATCTCCCACTTTTATCACCTGTTTATATCATTTTTAAAATTTCTTCTTTTAGTACTTTTACTATATCTTCTTGTTTTACTTTTCTAATTATCTCACCTTTTTTAAATAAAAGTCCTTCTTTAATTCCTCCGGCAATTCCTATATCTGCGTGTCTTGCTTCATTTGGTCCATTTACTCCGCAACCCATTACAGCTACTGTAATAGGAGCTTTTATAGTTTGTAAAAATTCTTCTATTTCATTTGCTATTGGTATTAAATCATATTGAATTCTTCCACATGTTGGGCACGCTATAAGTGTTGGTGCATTTTTATATAGATTACAATCTTTTAATATTTCTTTGGCAACTTTTATTTCTTTAACAGGATCTGCTGATAATGATACCCTCATTGTATCTCCAATACCTTCTCTTAACAAAATTCCAAGTCCTATACTTGAGCTTACAGTTCCACTAAACTCTGTTCCCGCATGTGTTACTCCTAGATGTAATGGATAATTTATTGTATTTGCAGCTTCTTTATAACTTTCTATGCACAAGTCTAATGATGATGCTTTTAATGATAATGCCATATCATAAAAATCTAAGTCTTCTAATATTTTTATATGTCTTAACCCTGCTTCTACCATTCCTTTTGCTGTTGGTTTTCCATCTCTTTGTAAAATATCTTTTGGAAGTGATCCACTGTTTACACCTATTCTAATTGGAATTTTTCTTTCTTTACAAGCATCTACTACAGCTTTTACTCTATCTACGCTTCCAATATTTCCTGGATTTATTCTTATTTTATCTACTCCTGCTTTTGCTGCTTCTAGTGCTATTCTATAATCAAAATGTATATCAGAAACAATTGGTATATGTATTTTACTTTTTATTTCTTTTATTGCTTTTGCATCTTCTTCGTCTAAGCATGCAACTCTTATAATCTCACAACCAGCTTCTTCTAATTTTAAAATTTGTTCCACTGTTGACTTAACATCTTTTGTTTTTGTATTTGTCATTGATTGAATTACTACTTTATTTTGTCCACCTATTTGTACATCTCCTACAAATATTTTTCTTGTTTCATTTCTTGTTATCATAGTTATCCCCTTAATTTTTATTTTACTTTGTTATTCTATCATAGATTATCTATTTTTTAAACAATAAGTTATAAAAATTGTAAATTACCTTTTCTTTACTTTTCTTGCAAATCTTGATATAATTATTGTTGGAATAAATTTTAGGAGGGCTATTGTATGGGAAATGCAAAAGCAGAAAAGGAAGAATTAAAAAAATTAGAAGATGAAGCATATTTTGAACTTTGCCAAATTATTGCAGAAGCTGTACAACTTCAAGATATTGAGCTTTTAGATTACAGAATTGCTTCATGGAAAAATAAATATAAAAAATTATTAGATAATCCTAGTCCTGAATTTAAAAAAAGGATTGAATACTTACTTAATGAATATTATTCTTCTGTTACCCAATACATTCAGTCTCAAATTAAATTTAATGAGAATAAAAAGATTGAAAATCAGAGTAAAGCTTTAGGAGAATTATATGTAATAATTAGAGATACTGATGATTTAAAAACGTTAGAGAAAAAAGTTAATGCTTGGAAAGAAAAATATCCAAAAGACAAATTTCTTAAAATGTATCAGTCAAAATATGAACACATGACTAGTAAAAGAAATTTAAGAGAAAATGCTTTTGACCAAGAAATGGCTTTTAAAGATCTTGTTGAAATTACTAAACACACTGGCACCTTTGAAGAATTTGCAAGAGAACGTGAACAATGGGAAAATAAGTATTCTATACATGATAAATTTGAATTAGATGATTTTATAAAACATCAATCTGACATTAAAAGATATACCTCAGATGAATATTTACATTCTATCTCTAGGGATGAAGAACATAAAGAAAATAATAATTCAACTACTTTTGAAACTGCAGAATTGTCTAAAGAGCCTAAACAAGAAGAACAGTCACAAAAGGTCTATTCAGATTTAGCTAAACAAGCTTCTGCATATACTGCTCTTTTGGCTATTTCTCAAAAACCAAACAATGTAAATGAAATGTTTAAGTGGGTATATAAAAATAGTTCTATTAAATTTAATGATAAATACAAGGAACTTATATTAAATGCCACATATTTGGATTATTCACCAAGCTATTTAAACAAATTAAGAACACCTGGCTTAAATGTAAATAACAAATCACTTTCTTATGAAGAGTTTAAAGAAATGGACGATATTAAAAGATATGCAATAATAAGTTATTTTAATTTGTTGCTTCCGCCAGATAAAGCAATTTCTAATGGTTTTTTCAACTCTTGTATAAATACAGTTTATGCAAAATCAGAAAAGGCCAAGTACACAAATTCTTCACTTAATGAAATAAATCAAGAAAACTTAAAAGATGGCATAGAAATAAAATTATCTAAATCTGATGCAGAACAAGAACTTGATTTGCCTGAGCTAAAAAAGCAAGAAATCCCTGATACTGAGGTTGAAAAAGTTTCAACTAGTACAGCTGAGGAAAAACAAGAAGAAAACATTGACTCTGCAAAGAAATTGCAAGAAGATTTGCCAACAGAACCAGAAGAATCGCCTGCTGAACATATTAAGCAAGACAAAGTAAAAAAAGAATATGAATTGGTAGCAAAACCTAATGACGAAGTTAAAGAACAGAGCAAAGAAATGGATAACAAGCCAGAAATTCCTACTATTCAAGATAATCAAGACGAACAAAGTCTTGTAAAGGAAAATAATACACCAACAATAGATTTGGAAATTGAAGAAGAACCTAGTAAAGAAAAATTATTTAGTTCACCTGAAACTTCTATTGAAAAACCTAGAATTGATGTTTCTTTAGATAATTCTTTTGAAGAACCTGTAGTAAAAGAAGTAGAGAATGTTGAACCAGAACCTTTACAGCAGGAACAAATTATTACTGTTTCTCCATTACTATTTTCTGCAATAAATTATAAATCAAAGCAAGCTGATGCAGTAGAAAAAATAGATGAACATGTAAACGAGTATGTGTTATCAAGTTCTAAAACAATTTCTGATAATGTTCAAACAAAACAAAAAACAGATTGGGATTAACAAAGAGGCTATTAAAGCCTCTTTTTAGTGTTCATATATATTTCCTATATCTGTTCTATAATCTAATTTCTCATCTATGTTTCCTTTTATTGCGTTATATACTTTTTCTTTTGCTTCTTGTAAAGATTTTGCTGATGTTGTTAAACCAAATAATCTAGAATTGCTTACTGATGAATATTTATTACCTTCTAAATGCTTAGTGTTTGCAAAATATATTTTTACTCCTTGTTTTTCTATTGCTTCTCTACTTATTGTAAATATCAAAGGTTCTTTTCTACTTTCTACTGCATATTCTTTTGTAACTATGTATACTGTAAAAGTACATTCTTTTTTGAATTTGCAGTTTTCTGTGCTTAGTGTTTTATTAAATATATTCTTCATTACATCTGTAAATGGAGTTTCTAATGAATTTAAAACATTTAGTGCTTCTGGATCCCCAAATCTAGAATTGAATTCTATAAATTTAATTCCATTTTTTGTTTTAAAGAATCCTCCATATATAACTCCATTAAATTCTAAATTATCTTTATTTATATATTTTAATGTTTCTTTTATTAAATTGCTACATTCGTCTATGTCTTTTTGTTCTAAAAATGGTAACATTCCATTTTCAAAACTTAGGCAACCCATTCCACCTGTTCCTGGTCCCTTATCTTCATTAAATCTATATGGATAGTCAAATGTTGTTGGAGTAACTACAATATTTTCTCCATCTGTTAATGCCATTACAGTGAATTCTCTTCCTTCTATTTTGTCTTGAATAATTACATTTCCACTTACCTCTAAACAGCTTTTTGCATACTCAAGCCCTTCGTCTTTCCCCTTAAAATGTATTCCTCCAACTTTTACTCCTTTTCCGCCTGTAAGTCCTTCTGGTTTTACAACAAAGCTATCATCATTATATGAATTTATTATATTTTTTAATTCTTCTATGCTTGTTATATTATAGTTTTTTATTATCATTTGTGGAGCTAATTTTTCTACTATATCTAGTGCATAAGTTTTGCTCCATTCTATTTTAGCCCCTTTTGATGTTGGTCCAAATGTTTTTAATCCTAATTCATCTATATCTTCTTTAGACACTATACGTGATTTATCAGGATAATTATACTCTCTTGTATATTTTTCAATATTATTATATTTGGATATTTGTCTTGAATAAGTAGCTACAACTTCATCATTTATATCTTTTGTTAAATTGTAAAGCCATAATTCATCAGTGATAACCACATCTTGAGTTACAAATACAACTATATCAGCATTACTTTCCAAGGCTTCTTTTTCTCTAACTAAACTATGAGAAAATTCACTTCTTTTAATCAAAGTATATGGAATATTTGCATTATCCATTATCTCTTTAGTATTATCACTAGATTCAGTTAAGACATATCGTATTTTATTCAATAAAACATTCTTTTGCATTAAAAATGACTTATTTAAATCAATTATATATTCACTTGCATTATAAAGTGGACAGATAATATCAATTTTCATGAACTCACCTCTATAAAAAAACTATATACATTTAATTGTATATAGCTTATCTTGCACCATCTCTTTTAATAACAGAAATAATTGTCTTAAAAATAATTTTTATATCTAAACCAATGGATTGATGATTAACATAATACATCTCTAATCTTATTCTATTAGCATAATTGGTTTGACTTCTACCATTACAAGCCCACCAACCTGTTAGACCAGGAGTAACACTTAAAAACTTACTTTTCATCTTTCCATATTTATCAATTTCACCATCAATTATAGGTCTAGGTCCAACAATAGACATATCACCATTCATGATGTTTATCAACTGAGGAAGTTCATCTAAAGATGTCTTTCTTAAGAAATTACCGACTTTAGTCACCCTTGGATCGTTATGCAATTTAAAGTTTTCACTCCACTCTTTTGCTACTTTTGGATCTTTAAGTAACTCTGCTAATCTTTCTTGAGAATCTGTATACATCGTTCTAAATTTTAAGACATAAATATACTTTCCGTTTTTTCCAATTCTTTTATGTTTATAAAATACTTTACCTTTTGATTCAATCTTTATAGCAACTGCTATAATTAAAAATACTGGTAAAAGCACAATAAACGCGAATAAACTAGCTATACAATCAAATGTTCTTTTAATTCCTAAATATAAATTTCTTCTTATATTTGGATTTGTAACAGATATACTTTCTGCTACTGCAATACTTCCTTCGTTCATAACCTTAACCCCTCTTTTATGTACCCCTACGTCTTGAATTGACAACTATACTAACACAAAAGAAGAAAAAAAGCAAATATTTAAACGAAAATCTCAAGTATTCTATAGTTATTATAGCAAAAAGTAAGCATAATTCATTTAAAACAAACATTTTTAGGCACTTTATTTACAAAAAAAAGAGGAAAATTCCTCTTTTAATATTATCTAGTTACTTTAGCAGATATTTTCTTTGAAGTAATAACTACACCAATAGTACTTATTACTATTGCACTAATAATTAATGCTAAGTTGATATCTGAAGTAGTTGGATTCTTTTCAGGTTTAGTTTCAGTAGGAGTTTCAGTAACATTATTATATCCAACAACACCATAAGTACTTAAGTGAGATGTAGTAAATACTACTTTACCATCTACTAATTTAGCATCAAGGGTATCAGCAATTTTACCATCTTCGTCAATATAAATTACTTTATAAGCATCATATTTTTGCTCACTTTCAGGAATCGCAATGGCAATTGTAAATTTACCATCTTCTAATTTTTCAATTCTACCATCACCATTTAAAACATCAATTTCATATAAATTAATTAATTTAACTTCTTTAACCTTTTTATTATCTTTATATGCTTCAGTTACTTTTTCAGTACCCTTTTTAATTTCATCCTCAGTTTTTTCAGTTACTTCTAATTTTAAATTGTTATCTAATGCTTTATCACTTTCAAAACTAACTTTTTCATCTGTAGTTTCTAATACTTTATTTTCTACTACTGTATATGTGTTACCAGTTTTGTTAACTACATATTTATCTCCAACAAATTTTGTAACATCTGTATTAAATGTTCCACCTGTTACTGTAACATTAACTTTAGCCCATGCTGTAGTAGGATTTCCTTGAGTATTATTTACATATAAAGCTTCAGCACCTGTAATTGTACCACCTGTAATATTAACTTCAATTGGTAATTGTGTAGTGTGTTGAACTACTGCTATTCCAGCGCCTATAGTAGTACATCCACCACCATTTGCTTCTGATACTAATTTTTTAGCAGTACCAGTAATTGTTCCACCTTTAACATTTAATTTACCTGCTCTTACTTCAATACCAGTACCACCAGTAATTGTAGCACCTTCTTCAATGTTGTAAGTGCCATTACCAGCGCAATAAATACCAGTACCATTTTCACCAGTAGCAGTTATAGTAGCACTTTTTTTAATATTAACTACTGGGCCGTTTTCATTTAAGATTTCTCCGTTAGTAGTTATACCAATTTCAGTTGCTTTAATTGTTCCAGCAAAATTAACTTCTGTATTATAAGCACCATGTTTAACATCATAGAATATAGCTATACCTGTTGAGCCAAGAATAGTTACATCTTTGTCAACGTTTAGAACTGTTTTCTTTTTAGAAGTACTTTCTTCGTGACCCCATACATTTACATAGGAATCTTTTACATCTAATGTACCTTTACCGGTAAATGTTACTACACCATTTTCAACAATTAATGTTGTTTCACCATTACCAGTAAGATTATGATTATTAAAATCAAGTGTAAGTTCTTTTTCACCTTTGAATCTGATATGATCACTGCTGAATGTGATGTCATCAGTTAGTTTGATTGTGTCGCCAGTTACAGCTTCAGATAATGCTTTAGTTAATTCTTCTTCTGTACCAGCAGTTTTTTCAGCAGCCATTACGCTAGGAACAAATAATGCAAGTGCTGCAACTAGAAATAATAATTTCTTTTTCATTTTTTTCTTTCTCCTTTTCTTATTTTTTTTGAGTAGCTTACTTCTCCTACCCTACAATTCAATTATAACATTAATTTTATCTTTTACAAGACTTTTTTCTACAAAAAAAATATTTTACAAATAAAATGTCAAATAAAAAGCACTAACTCGTAGTGTCTTCTTCATTAATAATAACTTCTCTATATTCAGTAATATCTTCATAAGCTTTGACAAATAAGGTTAAATTAAGCTGTTCATCATTACTTATCTCATTGACAATGGTAACATCTTTTACTTCTTTGATATTACTATATTTAAGTAGTAACTTCTCTTTAGCGGTCTCTACTGCTTTATTTTTAGCTTCTTCTTTAGTATATATATCATCAATTACTTCAGTTTCATATTGATATTCATAATTCAATGATATTGGAGTTACATTATTATAAAATATATTTTTTATATTCTTATCAAAAGTTTTATACTTCTTAAAGTCAAATAGTGATATTCTTTTATTGATAAAGTTAAATACTAATACTTTTTTCTTATTACCAGTATATTTTACTTCATGATGATAATATGGATAATTTATATCTATTATATACCAAACTTCTCCAATTACCTTTCCTCTTGCGGTACTTAGTATTTTCTCTTCACTTGGAGTAGTAATATATGCTGATATTATAGTTTCACCTTTTTTAACATAAGTATTAATATCTCGTACTTTTTCACCAGACTCTGCTTCAATAACTCTAATAACAGCATTTTTGGAGGAGACTATATCATAGTTTTTGTTATCATCTATTTCTTTATTAATAATTCTCTCTTCTACTCTAACAATATATTTAGTACCATTTCTTATTATTTCAAGCCATTCTAAATTATCTTTATTATTATTAAGTATTTTATAGCCAAATAATGAAGATATTATATTTGCATCATCACCATATATAGTACAAAATTTACCTTTATTTTTTCTTATTACCAAATACTTTTTTTCTTCATCCATTTAAACTTCATTCCTTTCAAAAATTTTGTTAAATTCTCAAAATCGGAAGTGCGGGGCGGATGATAGCCTCCACGCGAGTCGTGCAAAAGATCATCCCTTTATCCAATTCTATATGCGTTATCCTTAGTACCCAAACCTCCCACAATTTTTAGGATACTAGAATCTAGATAAAATGTCGGTCGGACCGCAAACTGGTAATCGTTGACATAATTATAACCGTAAACATATCCAGTCGAAAACAAATAAGAGGCAAAATACGAGTCAGATGCATACGGTGAAATAAACCATTCTCCATTTTTAACTCCGTTACTTACAAGTGTTATAGATTTAAATACCCAATCATTATTTTTACAATCACTATATGATGAATTATTCCAATTAATTAATGCTTGTGCTCTACATCCTGTTTTATTTGTTGTATTACCCCCAACTGTGGCATAACCATAATCGCTTGGATACATTAGTCCTACTTTGGCAAATACATATTCAGGATTGCCGCTGTAAAGATTCTGAAGTGTTCCACTTGTTGCATACGGACTTCTTTCTGCTTTATACCAGTTTTCTGTTGTTATTGTCTCAATATAATAATTACTTCCAGAAGTATTATTTGCCCCACCTAAATGCCATTTAGATGTTACTAGTGCAGTATTTAACTTACTATTTACTCCACTCACGCCAAGTAATGTTGATAAGTAATTCCCATTAAGTTCTTTTTTTAATAAAGATATACTCCAATCATTAGATTTAATTGATGATGATCCGCTCCAATATTTACCAGTACTTCCACCAAAGTTATTTGTATCAAGTATTTTTAATAGTTTTTTTGTTCCTGCGCTAGTTGTTCCATTGGATGAATATTCTTCATCAAATAATCCTATTATCCTAAATAGCAATAAGTTACTTGAACAACTACCTTCTTTTTTATTATCTAAGCATATATAATTATTTGGATCCGCTCCTTCATATCTGTAACCATTTTCAATATAAACATCTGGTGTTGATGTAGAAAGAAGTGTTGTAATTGGTGTACCTAAAGATATTGTAAAATCTTTTGTAGTTTTATTTCCAGCACCATCTTTTACCCATAGATAATATGTTCCCTCAACACTTATTGTGGTACTAAAGTTATATGATGTTCCATTTATCGATGTCCAATTTGTTGGTTCTACTGTATTACTCGAACTTATTCCATAACTAGATAATCCTTTATCATCTGTAAGTACTGCAGTAACTGTTGTATCATTAACATTTAAGTTAGATATAATTGGTTTTTGTGTATCTATTATTTTATCAAAATATAATGAACATCTATCTGAACCTAAAAAAGAAAATCCTATTTGTCCTGTTGAATTATTATAACTTACTACTTTTCCTCCATTTTCACAAACTGTTTTTTCTTCATTTAAAACATAATTACCTTTTGGAATTTCATTAGAACTTACATATTCTCCAGAATCTTCTTTAATCATTATTGCTAAATTACTATGTCCTTTAGTTTTAATAGTTTTATTTTTATAAGTAATATTTAATACTATTACTCCTATAAAAATAAATACGAACAAGCATAATTTAATTTTTTTATTCATAACTACTCCATCAAGCATAAATACAGGGAATAAGTTTCTTAAATTATATAGATTAAAGAAAAA
>ERZ780148.1855-NODE-1855-length-13351-cov-3.389440_pt1 | contig 13351 bp, 5 predicted proteins | sample MGYA00510984_ERZ780148 | MGnify/ENA primary metagenome ERZ780148 (study PRJEB29588, sample SAMEA2160902) | human gut metagenome | biome: human gut; feature: human-associated habitat; material: faeces | place: Denmark | collected 2008/2010 ...
CTTGTTGGTCTGCTGCGGGGTCTCGATGTCCACCACGCCGCGCTGGGACTCCTTGGCCGTCTCGATGGTGCCCAGCTTGAGCGCCTCAGCGTTCTTCTTGAGCAGGTCGTTGGTCATGTCGGTGACGGCACGCTCGGCCTGCATGGCCTGCTGGCTGTGGGCCAGGCCCAGGGCCAGCACCATCTGGTTCTTCCACAGGGGGATGGTGTTCACGATGGTGGACTGGATCTTTTCGGCCATCATGGTGTTGTTGTTCTGCAGCAGGCGGATCTGCGGGCCCATCTGCAGGCTGATGTTCCGGGTCAGCTCCAGATCGTAGAGCTTCTTTTCAAAGCGCTCGCACTGGTCGGCCAGGTCGCGGGCAGCCTGGGCATCTTCGGGCAGGCCGGAGGTCTTCGCCTTGTCCATGGCCTGCTGCAGCTCGTTGGCGCGGACCTCGGCCAGCTTCTTTTTGCCGGCCAGGATATACATACTCAGCTCCTTGAAGTAGGCCATGTTCAGGTCGTACATCTTATCCAGCATCGCGATATCCTTGAGCAGCTGGACCTGATGGCCCTCCAGCATGGACTGGATGTTCTCCACATTCGTCTCGGCCTTGCTGTACTTGGTCTTGAGGTTGTCCAGCTGGTCGCCCTTCTTCTTGAAGAAACCCAAAATGCCCTTCTGCTGTTCTTCGTTGGCGTCGAAGCTCTTCAGCTCCCCGATGAGGTCGGTGATCATGTCGCCCACCTCGCCCAGGTCTTTGGTGGAGACCTTGGAGAGGGCAGCTTCGGAGAAGTCGCCGATCTTTTTCTGGCAGGCGGAGCCATACTGCAGCACCTGCTGGCTGTTGGTGATGTCGATCTTTTCTGCGAAGGAATCCACCATCGCCTGCTCCTCCGGGGTCAGCCGGACTTCCGGTGCGGCGGGGGCGGGGGCTTCCTTCTTCTCCTCCACCGGCGCAGCAGCGGGAGCGGGGTCCAGCGTCAGAGTGGGTACTGCGGGGGCATCGAGGTCAAAATTCAGGGTATTGTTATCAGCCATTGTTGATTCCGTCCTTTCCAGTTCCAACAGCGCCTGCCGCACGGCGGCCTGCGCCGGTCTTCCGTTATAAGCCCTGGCCCTTGAGCATGTTCTGCAGCACGGTCAGGTCTGCCGAGAGGTCCATGCTCTCCGCCGCATAGAGGGCATCGAGCTGGTTTTCAAATGCCGTGGCAATGGACGCCGCATTGTGCTCCACTTCCGCGCGGATGGAAGCGGCGTTCTCGCCCTTGACGCCCTGTCGGGCCAGCCTGGCGTACTGCTGCAGCACATTCACGGCGTCGGGCAGGTAGTAGTTGGCGGTCACGTCGGTTTCGCCGTTCATTACTTTCACGGTGAGTTTGTTGGCGACTTTTCCCTTCGTCACGTTCGTGATTTCGGTATGCGAAGTCACGCTCAGCACGTGTCCTTCGACCAGTCCGTCCGCTTCGCACCCCTCGTAAAACTGCGCCGTGCCGTCATACGTGAATTCTTGGTCTGCGGTCGTGACATTTATCGGGCGGGGCTTGATCGTGAATTTGCCGGGCGTTACGTTGAGATCGTAGCAGTCGGTAACGTCGTTGCCCTCCGCGTCGACGATCTCGAAAGTCATTTCGTTGGTATACTCGCCCGCTTCGGTGGCGAAAGTCGTTTCTTTAACGCGGATTTCGTGACTTGGTACTATAGGCGTGTTACCGTCGAGCGTATAGCCGTCGTCGGTGTGTTCATTGCCGTCATAAATAATTTCCGCGTCGGTTTTTCCGGTAATTATAATGTTTTTACCGATTACGCGAAGTTCGCCGTAGTTTTTGGTTACGGCGTAGAGGTCGGTCACGTCGTCGCCCGCGGCGGTCGTGACGGTGACTTCGAACGAGTTGGCTTCCTTGCCTACGCTTGAGATAGTTTTGTCGAACGACACCGTGGCTACGTCGTCGAATGCGAGCGAGCCGCTCGGGAGGATTTTGTACTCGTCGGACGAGTGCGCGGTTCCGTCGTATACGAACTGTTTGCTGCCCGATGCGAACGTTATCTTTCTTTGCTGTAAGGCATATTCCGTATCGGCGAAAGAAAATTCGTACTGCGAAGAAACGTCCTCGCCCGCGGCGTTTTGCACGACGAACGAAGCGGGATCGATTGACAGCGTGGTTTTACGGTCGGCGATCTCCGCGTAACGGAAATCGAAGTCGACGATTTTGTCCGAGTACGCGAGGTTGGCGGTTATGGAGGGTTTATCGCCGTAAACGCCCGTGGCGCTCGCGAGCGTGACTTCGGTTTTTTGCGGGTTTATGGTGAATCTGAACGCTTTGCCGTAATTTTTCTGACCGAACGAGCGGGTCGTGACCGCGCGGACTTCGTACTCGCCCACTTTGTCGGGCTTCGCGTCCGTCCACTCGGTATCGCCGATCTTGCGGTACTGGTACGCGACCCCGGACAACAGCGCTTTTGCGTCGTACTCGACCGATTCGCCATAGGTGACTTCCGTGACGAGCATGCCGCTGCCGTCGTCGGTGATTACGCCCTGCACGCCTAAGAATATCGAAGTAAAGACAATGCAAAAGGTGGCTATACCCATAATAAGCCATTTGTATTTTATCAGCGCCGACAGAATTTTCATCTGCCTTGCCACTTTTACTTTGTATTTACTGTACAGCATACCATTTTGCTCCGTGCTCAGTGATTAACGATAAATTTCAGTACTGCGTTTTATTGATTGTCCGGCGTAACTTTCAGCGTTCCGTCTACGGTTACGATACTATAATTCTTAGTAACGTCATCGTCACCGTGCATTATAACTACGCTCACTACTCTGTTTTTGGTAGAGCCTATTTTCGTCTGCGAGCCTGCAATAACTACGATTGCTCCGTCGCCGTTTGCCAACTCGCCCGTGATCGTATACGTATTGCACTCGAGCGGCGTCCCGTCGTATACCTTGTCAAGCGAATCTGCGGTAATCGTGATTTTTCTCGACGTAACGGACAATTCTCCGAAGTTTTCGTTAATTTTATACAGCGCAGTTACGTCGTTGCCGTCGGCGTCTTTAATTACCGTCCGAACGCTGTTCGGAATCGTGCCTACCGCCGTCCTCACTGCGTTAGGCGTAAACGTGATCGCGTGCCCGGTTATAAGCGTACCGGAGTATTTCGGTTCGCTTTGGCTCGTAAACGGATTGCCGTCATAAACTCTCGTTTCGTCAATCGTCGCAACCGTAATTTCCTGCAGATAAATCTGCAATATACCCGTTTTGAACACTATTTCGAATTGATCGGTCACGTCCTTGCCGTCCGCGTCGTACAACGTGAACGACGTGATTTTGGTGTCCCAAATACCGGGAACGTTGGTCGCTCCCGAGATTGCAACCTCATACGTATATCCTTGGTTGGTCAGCTTGCTGAGTCCCATAACCGCTTGCGTGGGTTCGACGCGCAAACCGTTCGCGTACTGCACTCTGGTCGCGATCGGCTTGATCGTGAGCGCCGTAACGTCGCCGTTATCGTCATCGCCGCCGTTGTCCGCTCCCGGACCGCCGCCGGTGACTTCGACCGGTATCCAGCCCTTGCCGTCAAGGTATACTTCTACCCAGGCGTGCGCTTCTTTGTTCGTTACAATTGTCGTGGCGCTCTGTTTAACGGAAGCTACGAAGCCGGTCGTATATCTTGCCGGGATCCCGAGCGCGCGGAACAACATAGTTCCCGACGCCGCGAAATGCTGACAAATGCCGCCCGACGGATAGTCGCCGCTGAGGAACGCCGCCACGACGTCGTTCTCCGCGTTGAGTCTTTCGTCAAAGTCGAGGTTGTATTTCGCGCAGCCCTGAACGTACTTCGCTACCGCGTTTATAATGTCGGCGGCGTCTTTGTTAAAGCCCTGAGCTTTAATAATACTTTCCAGACACGTTTTCGTTGAATCGGGGATCTGTAAATACTTCTCGTAAACGAACGTTTTGTACGCCGCTTCGAGCGCCGCATATTCGGACGGAAGCGTCATTGCGGAAAGATCGACGGAGCCCGACGGGTAATAATACACGGTGTACGTAGTTGCCGAACCGGTATACTTCACGTCGCTCGTCTGATTGTCGCTGCCCGGTTCGAGGTAATACGGAAGCACGTGCATACCGGAAACGTTCTCGGTAATGCGCGCCCATTTCTTATTCGAATTTGCCGCGGAACAGATCAGCGCAGCCAGATAATTCAAAGAGTAATTTTTGCCGCTTATCCCGATATACTCCGAGTATTCCTGACCGTTTTTCCACCCTTGTCCGGTATAATCGCCTTTGCTCGCATACCGCAAGTAGAGTTTGCCGGTATAGTTGCCGAATATTTTCAAAGCGTTTACTTTTTCGCCGTCGGGCTTGGTGAATTTATCGGAATCTGGGTCTTCGGTCTGCTGCGCGTTGCCTTTCACGGTAAGCGTGCCTTCGACTTCTTTTACGTCGTAATTGATCGAATAATCTATAGTTTCGTCGTTCGCGTCTACGATTTTGACGTTACCTATAGCGTTAGGGCTTGACCCTACCGACAATCTCGAGCCGACTATATCGACGATGACTTTTTGTCCGTCGGCAACCGGCGTTGTTGTCGCTATATCGTACTCGTGGCAAATAAGTTCCGTGCCGTCGTAGTCTTTTTCGGCGTTCCGGCTCACAACGGTAAGCGGTCTGGGCGTTACGATAAGCGAGCCTTGGAATACGCTTGGATCGTAATTCCCGGTAACGTCGCTTCCGTTTCCGTCGGTGATAGTTATTTCCGCACGGTTTACCGACGTTCCCACGATCGTTTGCGCGCCGAGTATAGTGACATGTTCCGTATGTCCTTCTACTATGCCGCCTACGGTATCGATCGTGTATTTATTGCAAGTCAGCGCCGTGCCGTCGTAAACGCGCGTAGCCGTTGCGGTCGAGAACGTTACTTTACGCTTGGTAACCTGTAACGAGCCGAAAATATACTGTATATCGTAGTTCGTCGTAGTATCGGTTTCGCCTCTCGTTATCGTTACGGAGAACGTATTTGATACCGGCGAGGGCGTATAGTCGGTTACCGAGCCGATATACGTTACCGTCCAGTTTTCGTTTTCGGCAATCCCCGTCGGGTCGACTTTAAGACTGTGACAATACAGCGCGGTTCCGTCGTAAGCACGGCTTGCGTCATCGGACGCAAACGTAACGGCTTTTTTGGTAATCGCAAGTATGCCGTAAACGTACGTTATATCATAGTTTTGATCGGAAGACGAACCGTCGCTTTTTAAGATCTTGATCGTGAACTCGTTATCCGCGCTTCCTACGTCAGTAAAGTTCGACGTATCTCTGAATTCGGGTTCCGCGTACGTTTCTCCTTCCGCCAGTTTCGGAAGTTTGCCGGCTACAAGTTCGTGATATGCGATCGGCTGACCGTCGTAAGTCTTTTTAAAACTTTCAGACGTAAACGTGATTGCAAGTTTCGTTATCGTGAGCGTGCCGTAATCGTAATTTATAACGTAGTTTAACGATTTATCTCCGTCGGAGCCGATTATAAATGCGTCGACGGTGTTTTCAATCGTATCGGCGTTTACGATGCTCGCTGCATTCGTATAATTTACCGTCTGCCCCTCTGCGATCGTGCCGATTATCGTATAGTCGGTTTCGTCGGCGCAAGTAAGCGCGGTACCGTCGTATACTTTTTGATCCGACCCGGTTTTTATCGTTATCGCGCGCCGGTCGATAGTAAGCGTGCCGAAAACGTAGTTAAGGATATAATTATCCGACGAGTTCGTTATACCGTCGGCTTTTCTGATTATGACGGAAAAATCGTTGCTTACGCTTCCCGCTTCGGTAGGCGCGGAATTAAAATACGCTTCGGAAGTTTCATTATCCGCTAAAAACGTATTTCCGGTCAACTCGTAGTCTTTGCAAGTCAGCGGCTGTCCGTCGTAAGTCTTAGTATCGCCGCAGGACGTAAACGTAACCGTACGTTTCGTCACCGTAAGCGTGCCTGTCAAAACCGTTATTTCGTAGTTTGCCGTGGTTTCCGCGATACTTCCGTCTTCGTTATATCCCGTAACGTACACGGTTACGGTATTTTCTTTGATCCCGAAGTCAACGATACTTGCCGCATCGGCGTAACGTATCGTTTGTCCTTCCGCGGCAGAACCTACGACCACCGTATAGTCGGCTTCGTCGGCGCAAGTAAGCGCGTATCCGTCGTATACTTTTTGATCCGACCCGGTCTGAATCGTGACTGGGCGCTTGGATATTATCAGTTTTCCGTACACGCAGTCCACGGCGTAATTTTCGGTTTTGTCCGCGCCGTTTCCGTCGGCAATACGGACGGTGAACTCATTATCGCGTTCGCCCGCCTCTACTACTTTTACCGTGAAATTCGGCGTATAATCGTGTCCGTCCGCAAGCGTGCCGGCTGTCATTCGGGGCTTATTAGTACACTCGAGAGAAGTGCCGTCGTACACCCTTTCCGCGCCGTCGGACGTAAACTGCACGGGGCGCTTATTAACGGTCAGTGCGCCGTTGACGTAAGAAATTTCGTAATTGCCGCTTTTATCTTCGCCGAGGACGTTCAATATGGCTACGGTGAACTCGTTGTCGACCGAGCCGGCATCGGTTATGCTTTCGGAGAACTGCGCGACGAAATTATGCGTAGGGACGAGCGAGCCCGAAGTAATCGTCGCTTTTTCGTTGCCGTTATCAAGGGGCGTATCGTCGTAAACCTTTTCCCGATTCGCGGAAGAAAACTGCACGGGGCGCTTGGTCACGGTAAGATTACCGTAAGTGTAGGTTATATCGTAGTTATGCGTTTTGTCTGCGCCGTCCGCGTCCTTTATTACGACGGTAAACTTGTTCTCGGTCGTGCCGACTTCTTTCTGCGCGGCGGAAAACACTCCCTCGTAGGAATGAGCGTCCAGAATTCTGCCCGCGGTAAGCTCCACGGTTTTACATGTCAGTTCGGTGTCGCCGTACGTTACGGACGCGTCGCCGGACTTGAACGTGACGGGGAGCGGCTTTACGGTAAGCCGACCGTAACGGTACTCGATATCGTAGTTCGAGCCGTTTTCGTTGCCTTGTTTGTCGAAAATCTTGACGGTAAATCCGTTGTCTACGGATCCCGCGTCGGTAACGGACGCGTCGAAATAACTTTCGTAAGTATCTCCGTCGACGAGCGAGGTTTCGGCGGTGATTTCACACTCCTCTTTGACGAGTTTCTCGCCGTCGTAATCCTTTTCCGCGCCGACCGAGCCGAAAACGACTTTACGGCGGTTGACGGTGAGCGTACCGGGAAGATAAGTCACGGCGTAGTTTTCGGTCTTGTCGTTGCCCTTTTCGTCGCGGATAGTCGCCACGAACGAATTTTCCTGCGAACCGGCGGCAACGATACTGCCGGTAACTCTGCATTCGAGCGTCTGCCCTTCGGCGAGATCGCCGTCGGCAATCTCGTACTCGTCGCAAGTAAGCGGCGTGCCGTCGTAGTTTTTCACGCCGTCGCCCGAACGTACGCCTATCGCGCGCTTCTGCACGGCGAGCGTGCCGGGAGCGTACTCGATAACGTAGTCGGAAGTAACGTCGGCGCCTTGCTCGTCCAGTATCACGCCGGATATATGATTGACGCTTTCGCCGACTTCGGTCTGCGTACCGCTGACCACGACTTTTGCCGTGTGTCCGCTCTTGAGTTCGCCGTCTTTGATCTCCCACTGCGTTTCCGTATGCTCTTGTCCGTCGTAGGTAAATACCGCAGAAGCCGAAGCAAACACGACTTTTTTCTGCCGTCCGTCGATAACGCCCGTACTTATCATGGCGAACAAGACGGTAAGCACCGTAAGGACGCCTATTACCGCCGAGCCCATTATATATATCAATTTCGTTTTTCTTAACATAACGAAACTCCCTATACGTTACGCGTTGTTTTTAAGTCTTAATACGTACTCTTTGCAAAGCGGCATCGCGTCGTCGCCGAACAAGTCGTCGAGGTATGCGCACAAGTCGTCCGCCGATCTCTTTACATGCACCGGGTTCTGCATCTCCAACTTGCGCATTATCTTCTTCGACAGTATGTCGTCCAGCGCCGCTACCTCTTCTCCTCCGCACCCCACGAATATCGGTACGTACGAGCGGATCTGTTTCATTATCCGGTTACCGAACGTTATGTGAAAATGCTCGATTAAATACTTATCCAGCATTTCAAGCCGCTTTTCGTTGCGCTTCGTCAGCACGTATTCCTTTTCCGCTTCCGCCGTCAGCTTCCTGAAATACTCCGCCGCTATATGTCTTCTCGGCGTTTTCGGCGCTTTGAACGGCTCGCTCTTTTTGTCAAGGTTAAGCACCATCGCGCGGTCGTACACCTTGTCAGATATCGCGAACGTTGAGTCGTCGTTGTTCGCCGTCCCTATAAACCACATATTCGGCGGCAAATTGATCTTGCCTTCTTTCATTTTCACCGGGTCGGTCGCCCACTCGTCGCTGACTACCGTCAATAACCGCTCGTTCTCGTTCGGAAGTTCCAACAGCGAGAGAAACTCCGCAAAGTAATACTCTACTCTCGCGATGTTCATCTCGTCAAGCACCGTAATATAAATATCGCGGCTGTACAGCGCTTCGTACATTTTTACGAGCAGGTCGGTTTCGTTGAAACGCTTGGTGAACTCGTTGTAATAGCCGAGTAAGTCCGTGCGCTCTTTCCACATAGGCTGTACCGGGATAACCGTCGAGGTGTTCTCTAAGAATTGTCCGAACGCGTAGGCAAGCGAGGTTTTGCCGGTACCCGACATACCTTGCAGTATTATTATCTTCGTAACCGCAAGTCCCGCGATAAATCTTCTTATATCCGATATGTCGTAGTACAGTTTCAGTTCCGCCGCGGCGAAGTTACGAAACTCCGAGCAGAGTTTTTCGAGCGTAATCGTATCGTCGTAATCGTCGCGTTTGTAACTGTCCGCTCGCTCGTCTATTTCGGGAAGCATACAGAAACGCTTGACGTTCTCGCCGTCCTCTTCTTCGCCCTCTTCCGTTTCGCTCTTCTTTCCATCAGGCGTTTCGGATTTTTCGGTCGCGGGTTTTACCGCTCCCGCGCCGGCAACCGCGATAACGCTCGCTTTAACGGAGTTTTTGCCGACGAGCGAGGCGATCGCAAGCACGAGCAAAAACACCGGCAGAATCGCGAGCAGTATTATGATAAGCACCGTCGTGTCCGAGCGGACTATCGTCGAACTGCCGCCGTCGTAGAACAGCCACGCGCTGAGTCCCAAAAGCCCCGCGACGATAAGCGTCAGTATTACCAACGCGGCTATTTTGAATTTGAACTTTTTGCTTTTCTTTTTCATTTCTCTCGCTTAATCGTTCGTTTCGTCGTTATCGTTGCGTTCGTTTTCCTCTTGCGGATCGGGTTTCGTTTCCGCCGTTTCGGCGGATTTTTCGGTCTGTTCGGCTAAAAACTGCCGTTTCAGTTTGTCTTTCGATTCTTGTCTGATCGCTTTCTTTGCCTTGCGCCACGTTTCTTTAAAGAACTTGCGGAACTCCGCGTACTGCTTTTCGATATCGTCGAAGTTGTTCTCGTCCAGGAAGTTTTCCGTGCCGTCGAACGCGCCGTATTGGCTTTTCAGCGAGTTGATTTTCGCTTTCAGCACCAGCGTTTCGGACGCGAGCGCGTCGGAGCGCTCTTGCTTTTCGCGGTTTTCTATCGTCAGGCGACTCTTTTCCGCTTCGAGCGCGAGTCGCGCGGCTTCGGCTTTTTCCGCGGCGATTCTGTTTTCCGTCGTAATGCCATCGATTCTCTTTTCGTAGCCGGCGGCGGTTTCGGCGAGTTTTTGCTCGTAACCGTCGGTCGTCTTTTGCATTTCGTCGGCGTGACTGCGGCGCATGTTCTCTAATTCTTCGTCGTGTCGGGCGCTGAGATCGCGAATGGCGCTCTCGTAAGAATCGCGCATATTAGCGAGTTCTTCCTTATGAACGGCGAGCATATTGGTGATGATTTCGGAGTGCTGCGCTTTGAGCGTTTCGATCTCCTCCGCGTGAGCCGCTTCCATCGCGGCTTTTTCGGCGGCGAACGACTCGTTGAGCGCGGCGATTTCCGCGGCGTGGCGGGCTTCCTGCTCCTTGATCTTCTCACCCATGTCCTCTACCGTGCGTTCGAGTTCGGCGATCTTTTCGTTCTTGACCTCCAGTTCGGCGGTGAGTTGCTCGTTCTTCTTTTTCTCGACGGCGAGTTTGTCGCTGTCCTCCTGTAGAGCGCGGTTGCGTTTTTCGAGCAAAAGCATGTATTCTTCCATGCCCATGCCCGTTTCGGCAACCCGACGGCGCAGATTTTCGATCTGCTCGACGAGTTTTTTCTGTTTCTCTTCCTTGCGCTTTATCTCTTCCTTTTCGTACTCGCCCTTGAGGTACTCGCGGATATCCAGTCCGTACTCGTAGGTGAGGAACGACGCTTGCCTCGCCAGTTCCGCGAAGTCGTCCGCGGCGGCGTTCTTAAAGCCCTTGATAGTGTTGGTTTCGGTGGTGAGCGTGTAGCCGTTGCCGTTGTACGCGGATATGTATTCGTACAGCGCGAGCGAGTTTTTGAAGTTAAAGTTCATCTTCAAAACGTTCGTTTTCGTGATAGGAGGTTTCAGCATCGGGCTTTTCTTGACTTCCTGCATAAGCGGGTAAGACAGAAAAACCGTGACCGTTTTGTATATAAGGTCGATGCGGTCGAGCACCGCTTTCGCCTCGTTGTGGGTACTGAGGTACTCGTCGTCGCGGGCAAGTTCGTTCAGTTCCATCGTAAAGTCGAATTCGCCTTTCGGCGACGAAATCGTCTTTTTCACGCGGGACTTGCCCTTGTAGGTATTGACCGCTTCGAGTATCAGCGAGTATCTGAGCGAAATGAAGTCGCGCAGATAGCAAAGCATCATATACAAAAATCGGTTTTCGTACACGGAGTAGTCGCTCAGTCTTTCGACCGTGTAGATCTTGTCGGGCGTGATATCGCCGTTCTCGTCGAAGCGCGTGATGAGTTCGCTGTGGCGGGCGAGATGCTCGACGGAACTCTTGGAAACGTGCTTGACCTTTTCTATCGGTACGACTTCGCCGTTCGAGCGTATGAACTGGCGTTCTTCTTTCAACGCTTTCTCGACGTAGACAAGTCCCTTTTCGATCGCTTCGACCCAGTCGGTGTCAATGGTACACTTCACCCGTTCTGTTTCGATGAAATCATTTTCGCGGTCGGCTTCGGCGACGACTTTCCGCGCCTTTACGCAATCCGCTTGCTTGTCGGTATTTTTACGATAATCGTTTATCGCTCTGAAATACGTCGTGATACACTTCATTGTTTCGTCCTTGAATTTTGACTGATTGTTTTTTTACGCGTTGTTTTTAAGTCTTAATACGTACTCTTTGCAAAGCGGCATCGCGTCGTCGCCGAACAAGTCGTCGAGGTATGCGCACAAGTCGTCCGCCGATCTCTTTACATGCACCGGGTTCTGCATCTCCAACTTGCGCATTATCTTCTTCGACAGTATGTCGTCCAGCGCCGCTACCTCTTCTCCTCCGCACCCCACGAATATCGGTACGTACGAGCGGATCTGTTTCATTATCCGGTTACCGAACGTTATGTGAAAATGCTCGATTAAATACTTATCCAGCATTTCAAGCCGCTTTTCGTTGCGCTTCGTCAGCACGTATTCCTTTTCCGCTTCCGCCGTCAGCTTCCTGAAATACTCCGCCGCTATATGTCTTCTCGGCGTTTTCGGCGCTTTGAACGGCTCGCTCTTTTTGTCAAGGTTAAGCACCATCGCGCGGTCGTACACCTTGTCAGATATCGCGAACGTTGAGTCGTCGTTGTTCGCCGTCCCTATAAACCACATATTCGGCGGCAAATTGATCTTGCCTTCTTTCATTTTCACCGGGTCGGTCGCCCACTCGTCGCTGACTACCGTCAATAACCGCTCGTTCTCGTTCGGAAGTTCCAACAGCGAGAGAAACTCCGCAAAGTAATACTCTACTCTCGCGATGTTCATCTCGTCAAGCACCGTAATATAAATATCGCGGCTGTACAGCGCTTCGTACATTTTTACGAGCAGGTCGGTTTCGTTGAAACGCTTGGTGAACTCGTTGTAATAGCCGAGTAAGTCCGTGCGCTCTTTCCACATAGGCTGTACCGGGATAACCGTCGAGGTGTTCTCTAAGAATTGTCCGAACGCGTAGGCAAGCGAGGTTTTGCCGGTACCCGACATACCTTGCAGTATTATTATCTTCGTAACCGCAAGTCCCGCGATAAATCTTCTTATATCCGATATGTCGTAGTACAGTTTCAGTTCCGCCGCGGCGAAGTTACGAAACTCCGAGCAGAGTTTTTCGAGCGTAATCGTATCGTCGTAATCGTCGCGTTTGTAACTGTCCGCTCGCTCGTCTATTTCGGGAAGCATACAGAAACGCTTGACGTTCTCGCCGTCCTCTTCTTCGCCCTCTTCCGTTTCGCTCTTCTCTCCATCAGGCGTTTCGGCGGTATCCGCAGTCGCTTCGACCGCACCCTTGACGGTAACGCCGCTGACGTCGATATCGTCCATAACTACGTTGACGGGCTTGTTGACGCTGGACGCGAGCGAGATTATCAGCACGAGTATTATGATCGCGAGAATGGCGACGTACGCTATGATCGCGTATTTCGATGACGCGATTCTGATTATTTCGTTCCAGATCGTGCCGAGCGCAATAAAGCCCAAAAGTCCGCTTATCATCGTTCGTCCACCTCCGGCGCGGTTTCACCCGTCACGACGGTTCCGCCGGCAGTCGCTTGTTCCGCAGTTCCGATAGCCTCGGCGGGAGCGTTTTCGTCAATAGGCGCGGCTTCGATTTCTTTAATCGCGGACAGCGTTTTTTCGACGTTTTCTTCGCCGAGCGCGAGGTCTACGATTTCTTTCAGCGACTTGTCCTCTTTCTTGACCTCTTCGGCATATTTCGCAATCTTCGGCACGGTTCTCTCCGCTACGAGGTAGTCGGTCATGACGTTCGGATCGCCCTCGCACGCGAGGAATACCGCCGCGAAAGTTTCCATAGTCTGCCAGTCTTTGTTGTCGAGTTTGTAGCCGTAGTCCGCGGTTGCGCGCTCGAGTTTATCCACGCGCTTCCAAGCCTCCTCGTCCACGGCGTACTTGTCTTTCGCGACGGAAGCCATGGTGACGAACTGATTGTAACCGATCTTGTCGAACGCGGTAAAGTTTTCTTCGATCGCTTTTTCCTCGATTTTCGGGAAAAGCATTTCGGCGTGGGAAAGCGTTTCGTCGGAAATCGCGGCGGGCGCGGCGGTTATAACCGTAACGGCGGCAGAGGCGAAAAAGGAGGCTTCAACCGCGACAGACGCCCTTCCGGCGATCGTTCGGCCGTGTACAAAAAGCCGGATAA
>ERZ780148.1859-NODE-1859-length-13339-cov-3.343872_pt1 | contig 13339 bp, 9 predicted proteins | sample MGYA00510984_ERZ780148 | MGnify/ENA primary metagenome ERZ780148 (study PRJEB29588, sample SAMEA2160902) | human gut metagenome | biome: human gut; feature: human-associated habitat; material: faeces | place: Denmark | collected 2008/2010 ...
CGCTTTTAAACCCGCAGCCGGGGGAAATGATTCTGGATCTCTGTGCGGCACCGGGCGGAAAATCGACGCAGGCGGCGGCGAGACTGGGCGGAGAAGGACTTCTGGTGAGCAATGAGATCCATCCGGCGCGGGCAAAGATTCTCTCGGAGAATATCGAGCGCATGGGGATTGCCAATGCGGTGGTGACGAATGAGACGCCGCAGCGCCTTGCAGAACATTTCAGCGAGTATTTTACCAGAATCATGGTGGATGCACCGTGCTCCGGCGAGGGGATGTTCCGGAAGAACGAGGAGGCGTGTGAGCAGTGGAGCACGCAGAATGTAGAACTGTGTGCCGATAGACAGGATGAGATCTTAGACTGCGCGGCATCCATGCTTGCGGGCGGCGGGAGACTGGTCTATTCGACCTGCACGTTTGCACCGGCGGAGGATGAGGGAAGCATCGGGCGATTCCTGAAGCGGCATCCAGAATTCTACGTGGAGGAGGTGCCGCTTGCGGAGGGAATGTCGCACGGACTGGGAGAACTTTCCGCGACGATCCGTCTGTGGCCGCATAAGCTTCGCGGGGAAGGACATTATGTGGCGGTGCTGCGCAAGGAGGGAACGCTTGCGGACGGCGGATCGGGTCTGTTAAAGAACGGGTATGAGAACGGAATTACGGCAGGAGATTCTAAGAGCGCTGCGGCGGGCATCCCGGAATATCTGGCATTTGCCGGGGAGACTTTCGTCGGGGACGCATTGGAGAAGTATGCAGGGCGGGAGTGCCGCTATCTGAAATTCGGCGAGCAGCTCTACCGGATCCCGGAGGGCATGCCGTCGGTAAAAGGTCTTAAGGTGCTGCGCCCGGGACTGCATCTGGGAACCTTAAAAAAGAACCGTTTCGAGCCGTCCCATGCACTGGCGTTAGCGTTAAGACCGGATCAGGTAAAGCACGTGTGCAGCTTAGAGAGCGACAGCCCACAGGTCAAAGCATACTTAAATGGACAGACCCTGAATATGGACGGAGAAAAGGGCTGGTATTTAGTGACTGTGGATGGTTACAGCATTGGCTGGGGCAAGTTAGCCGGTGGCATTTTAAAAAATCATTACCCGAAGGGACTTCGAAAAAATGGCTGATGGGAAAACAGGAAAAACTTTAAATTTAACAGAGGGTAATCCGTTAAAACTGATTTTATTATTTGCAATTCCTGTCTTTTTGGGAAGACTGTTCCAGATGATGTACAGTCTGATCGATACCAAGATCGTCGGAAGTATTTTAGGGGAAGAGGCATTGGCGGCAGTTGGCTCCGTGTCGATCCTTTATAATCTTCTGACCGGAATTTTCAGCGGCTTTACATTGGGATTTTCCATTGTGACCGCACAAAACTATGGAAGTGGGAATGAGAAACTTTTAAAGAAAAATGTGGCGTCTTCCATAATGCTGGGAATGATGACGGCGGTTGTGATCATTTTTGCAGTACTGCTTTTCTTAAATCCGATTCTTCATGCCATGAATGTTCCGGAAGAACAGTTTTGCATGGCACATGATTATATCAGGATTTTAGTGTGGGGCATGTTTGTTACACTGGCATACAATCTGTGTGCGGATATGCTCCGGGCAATCGGGGATTCCGTGACACCACTGATCTTTCTGGTCATTGCGGCGGTCACAAATATTGTGCTTGACTATCTCTTTATCGGCGGCTTTTCCATGGGCGTGTCAGGAGCTGCCTGTGCGACGGTGCTGTCACAACTGGTCTCAGCAGTATTATGCTTTCTGCGTATCAAGTCCGGTTTCCCAATCCTTCACATCTCGAAGAATGATCTGGAGTGGGAGAGAGAACGCATGAGAATTCTGTATCAGAACGGACTGGCGATGGCACTCATGTCATCTCTGGTAAACTGCGGTACTTTGATCTTGCAGACGGGAATCAATAAACTTGGAACGAACATTATCGTGGCACATACAGCGGCGCGCAAAGTGTTTGAAATCTTCAGTCTTCCGGTCAGCGTTTTTGGCGCCTCCATGGCAACTTACTGTGGACAGAATTACGGAGCCGGAAAGTATGACAGGATCCGGCAGGGCTTAAAGGCAGTGCTTGGAATCGGCTGTGTGTTCAGTGTGATTATTTTTATTTTATCGCATACGATATCACCGTATCTGATCTCTTTTATTGCAAGTTCAAAGAATAAGGAGGTCATTTACTGGGGCACACAGTATCTGGTGTACGATATGTCTTTTCAGGTGGTCTGTGTGTTTATTGTGATCCTGCGCAATTCGCTGCAGGGAATCGGAGATCAGAGGACGCCCGTCTTTTCAAGTTTTATAGAGCTGGCGGGAAAAGTGGTGTTCACGCTGGTTTTTGTGCGTAGGTTTGGTTATTGGGCAGTCATCTGGACAGAACCGGTCATATGGATCTGCATGGTGATCCCACTGATCGTGACGGCAGCAGGAAACCCGGTATTATTTGGAAAACAAAAATAGGAGCTTTCTATGGAGCGTTGGATATGGTTTCTGGGAATGGCAGTCTTTTATGGAGTGCTGTTTCTATGGTTTTTAAATCAGGTGAAAAAGCCGGATTATAAGAAAAATTATGTGCTTGTAAAGACACTGCAGAGTGCAGCGTTTGTGTCTGTGTTTCTGGCAGCAGCAGTTGTCAGTCGGGATATTCTGGATTTCTGGCTGATGCTTCCGGCGTTTGTCTGCTGCTTTGCAGGAGATGTAATACTTGCTTTTTATAATAAGATCAAAAAAAAGAGACTTTTTTTGTTGGGACTTGTCACATTTTTAATGGGGCATCTGTTCTTTATCCGGTGGCTGGACCGGATGCAGCCGCCGGCAGTTGCAGATATGGTGTTTCCGGTCATAGCGGTGATCGGGATTTTTGCAGTGACAGGAATGGGCAGCTTTCATACCGGAAGACTTCGGCCATGCATTTTAGTCTACACTTTTTTTATTGCATACCTGTTTGCAAAAAGCATGCATATTGCAGTGAGTATCCCTGACATGCGGCACATCGTCTGTGCGGTGGGAAGTTTTCTGTTTATGATCTCAGATATTTCCATTCTGTTTCTTTATTTTTATAAAAATAAGAGCCGGAAAGTCCACCTGTTTAACCTTACCACTTATTATGTGGGAATTTTTCTTCTGGCAGTCAGTCCACTGCTTTGCCCATAGGGCAGATTCTTTGTCGAAAAATGTTGTATCATGTTTAGAAGATGCCAGATAATGCATATTTTTGTGAAAAAAAACAAAAAAAACGCTTTTTTATGTAAAAATTATGTATAATAGCTAAAGAGATGATACATTATCGAATCAGGAAGGTACGAATCAGATATGAACAGACAACTGACAATGCTCATTGTAGATGACATGGAAGTGGAACGCATTTCGTTTGCAGAAATCTTTAAAGACGAATATCAGATTCTGGAGGCGGAAAACGGGAAACAGGCGATGGAACAACTGGAACAACAAAAGGTACATATTGTTCTTCTTGATCTTTGCATGCCGGTGATGGATGGATTTGAAGTGATCCGGGAGATGAAACAGCAGGATAAGTATGCGGATATCCCGATCGTCGCAAAAACTGCAATTGATGAGAAAACAGAGGTTAAAGCGTTAGAAGCGGGAGCGGATGAGTATATTTTTTCTCCGTGTGATCCGGCCATCGTGAAAAAAAGAGTTCATAATCTTGTGGAAAAATATATTCTGGAACGGGAGAAGATCAGGGCACAGTTAGAGAAAGAGCAGGAGATGGGCAGGGCAAAAGAACTGTTTCTTGCAAGGATGTCCCATGAACTCCGCACACCGATCAATGGAATTCTGGGCATTTCACAGCTTGCCCATTATAAAGATGCAGAAGTCCGGGAGGATTTTAAGAAGATCCGTTACCAGGCGGAGTATCTGTGGGAACTGGTCAATGATGTGCTGGATATGGCAGCCATTGACAATGGAAAAATGACGATCCGTCATGTGGCGTTTTCACTCAATGAGGTCGTGTCGGAGGTCTCTGGTCTTTTTTATTCCCAGTGCAGAATGAAAAGGATCTATTTTTATTTCAGGGTTGACAATGTGACACATGAATATCTGATCGGAGATGCAATCCGTGTCAAGCAGGTGCTTGTGAATCTGCTCTCAAATTCGTTTAAGTTTACCGAGAAGGGCGGAACCATTGAGGTGTGCATGTCTGAGCTGGATGTGGATGACAGCAGGACGGTTTTACATATTACAGTGCGTGATACCGGATGTGGGATTTCGGATAAAGCTTTGGAAAAAATCTGGGAACCGTTTGAGCAGGAACAGCATGAAAACGGAAAATATTACGGTGGCAGCGGTCTGGGACTTCCAATCATAAAGAGCATTGTCGAACAGATGCACGGAACGATCGATGTGGCATCCGAATATAATGTGGGTTCAAAATTCATCGTGGACATTCCATTTGAAATTGGAAAAAGTATTGTGCGGGAGAAACGTAAGTTCAGATCATTAAAAGTTTTTCTGGTAAACAATGATGAGATCGCACTGCATTATATGATGTCGACGCTGACGAGACTCGGGATCCGGTATGACAGTTCGACAGACGGGAAGGAGATCATCCGGATACTCAAAGAAGCGTATGAACGAGGGGAAGGCTACGACATCTGTTTTGTCAACTGGCAGATGCCGGGGGGATATGGCAAAAAACTGGTCAGGGAAATGCGGGAGATCTTTGACCGTGATACATTAAAAATCGTTACATCTTCCTATGATACAGAGGATTATGAGGAAGAGATGCGCGGGGCGGGTGTAGATTATATCCTGAAAAAACCGGTGCTGCAGTCTCAGGTATACAGTCTGATCTCAGAGATCTGCAGCGTGCCGGAGGCAGAGAAAAATAAAACGGAGGACTATGATTTTACCGGAAAGCGGGCACTGCTGGCAGAGGATAATGCAGTCAACGCAGAGGTCTTTCAGGGATTTCTGAAGGCAGTCAACGCAGAAGTAGAATGTGCCGACAATGGGGAAGCGGCACTTTCACGCTATCAGAATATGCCGGATTACTATTATGACATGATTTTTATGGATCTGAATATGCCGATCATGGATGGGTATGAGGCAGCAAAGAGTATCCGAGGCAGCAAAAAGCCGGACGCATCGGATATCCCGATTCTGGCAGTCACTGCAAATGCGATGGCAAAGGATATCGTGAAAGTGCATGAGGCAGGCATGAATGAAAGAATCACAAAGCCGGTACAGAGAGAGCTGTTGTATCAGACAATGGAAAAATATATTCTGTAAGAAAGGGCAGGAGCACATTGCGTGTTCCTGCTTTTTATGCAATAGGAAATGTTTGAAAAGAGAGAAGCTGTGCTTGACAACGAATCCGTTTCTGTGATAGGTTATAAGCAGACACTTTAATGTGGTAGCGTGGTAATAAACTGAAAATAAAGGATGGAGATTTTATGAAGAAATTTATGGCATTATTACTTGTTGCAGGGATGACATTGTCGCTGACAGCGTGTGGAGGTTCCACTGATACAGCAAAAACGGATCAAGCAGACGGAAAAGATACATTTACTGTTGGATTTGACCAGGATTTTCCGCCGTTTGGTTATGTGGGGGATGATGGCGAATTTACAGGGTTTGACATTGAGATGGCGACGGAGTGTGCAGCGCGTATGGGCAAAAAGATTGTGTTACAGCCGATCGACTGGGATGCAAAGGATATGGAGTTAGAAGCCGGTACGATCGACTGTATCTGGAATGGATTTACGATGAATGGACGTGAAGATCAGTATACATGGACAGATCCATATATGGACAACAGCCAGGTGGTTGTGGTAAAGAAAGATTCCGGAATTAACACACTTGCGGATCTTGCAGGAAAAGTGGTGGAGGTACAGAAAGAGTCTGCCGCAGAGACCGCATTAAACGATGAAGAACATGCAGATCTGATGGCTTCCTTTGCACAGCTCTTATCGGTAGGCGAATACAACACCGCATTTATGGATCTTGAGTCTGGCGCAGTCGATGCTGTTGCGATAGATATCGGTGTCGCACAGTTCCAGATTGAGGGAAAAGAAGATCAGTATCAGATTTTAGATGAGACGATTTCCTCAGAACAGTATGCGGTTGGATTTTTCCTTGGGAACACAGCACTTCGCGATGAGGTGCAGAGCACTTTATTAGAGATGGTAGAGGACGGCACATTCGCAGAAATATCCAACCAATATTTCGGTTATGATGTCTGCACGCTCGGCAAATAACAGCGCATTGGTTTTACAGTAGAAAAAGATAGGGGTTCTTTTTATATGAGCTTTCAGGTAATGATTTCCCAGCTTGGTTCCGGGATGATGACAACAATTCAGATTTTCTTATTAACACTTATTTTTTCACTGCCGCTTGGACTTCTGGTAGCCTTCGGAAGAATGTCAAAAAATGTTGTGATAAGAACGATCACCAAAATATATATTTCCATTATGCGTGGAACACCCTTAATGCTACAGCTTTTGGTGGTATATTTTGGACCATACTATATTTTCGGCGTGAATATTTCGTCAAGCTACCGCGCATATGCGGTTGTGATCGCATTTGCAATCAACTATGCTGCATATTTTGCAGAGATATACCGTGGTGGTATTGAGTCCATGCCGGTTGGACAGTATGAGGCGGCAAAAGTATTAGGCTATGGAAAAACACAGACATTTGTAAAGATCATCCTTCCACAGGTGATCAAGCGTATTCTTCCGTCCGTGACCAATGAGGTGATCACGCTGGTAAAAGACACGTCGCTTGCGTTTTCCATTGCTTATGCAGAGATGTTTTCACAGGCAAAGGCACTGGCAGCTTCACAGAAGAGCATGATCCCGTTTGTGGCAGCCGCGATATTCTATTATGTCTTTAACTATGTGGTGGCATTTATCATGGAATTTTTTGAGAAAAAGATGAGTTATTATCATTAGAGATACAATCGTAGTAAAATTAAGGCAAAGAGGAAATGATATGAATTTACTGGAAATGCAGCATGTAAAAAAGGGCTTCGGCGAAAACGAAGTTTTAAAAGATATCAGTTTAAGCGTTGCAGAGGGCGAGGTTGTCTCCATCATCGGACCTTCTGGTTCCGGAAAATCCACCCTGCTGCGATGTGCGACACTGTTAGAGCAGATGGATGACGGAAGCTTAACGTATATGGGGGAAAAGGCGGCAGAGAGTATCAATGGAAAAACGGTTTATGCGAAACCGGCAGATTTGAAAAAGATACAGAGACATTTTGGACTGGTATTCCAGAATTTTAACCTGTTTCCACATTATTCTGTCTTAAAAAATATCATTGATGCCCCGGTCAGTGTTCAGAAGCGGAAAAAAGAAGAGGTTGTTGCAGAAGCAAAGGTATTACTGGAGAAGATGGGATTAAGCGGCAGGGAAGATGCCTATCCATGTCAGCTTTCCGGCGGACAGCAGCAGAGGGTATCCATTGCGCGGGCACTTGCCATGCGGCCGGAAATATTATTCTTTGATGAACCGACTTCCGCGCTCGACCCGGAACTGACGCTTGAGATCCTAAAAGTCATCCGGGAGCTTGCGGAGGAAAAAATGACGATGGTCATTGTCACGCATGAGATGAACTTTGCAAAAGATGTGTCAAACCGTATGATCTTTATGGATAAAGGTGTGATCGTGGAGGAGACGACACCGGAGTTATTATTTACTTCGACAAATCAGAGAACGAGGGAGTTCCTTGGAAAATATCATGACATGGCGTAGTGGTCGCATGTTTTGTATAAAAAATCATCTGTCCTGCATGGAAAAAATATTTGACATCAAATGCGTGGATCAATATAATAAAGAACGGTAAAAAGATGTGAGATGTAATGTGAATCATAAACTCACATCTTTTTCTATGCTTTGAGAAATACTAGAAGAGAAAATGGAGGAACAGTGATGCAGAAAATCTGGGTATGTGGTGCCCGCGGTCAGATTGGCCAGGCAGTGAATGATGTTGTGGATAAATTGGAATTTGAAATGTTAGATACAGATGTGGATGACCTTGATGTGACGGATACAGATGAAGTACTTCGTTTTGGCGAGATGAACCGCCCGGACATCATCATCAATTGTTCCGGTATGACGGATATCAGTTCCTGTGAGGAAAATCCTTCGCAGGCGTTTAAAGTAAATGCACTGGGAGCCAGAAATCTGGCGATCGTTGCAGCAAAAATGCAGGCAAAAATGGTACAGCTTTCCACAGATGACGTGTTTGACGGCAAAAGCACAGAGCCTTACACAGAATTTGACATTACAAATCCGGGAACGGTTTATGGAAAGTCCAAGCTTGCGGGGGAAAACTATGTGAAAGAATTCACAACAAAACATTTTATCGTGCGGAGCACCTGGGTGTATGGAAAGGGACAGAATTTTATCAATGGTTTCTTAAAAAAAGTGGACGCAGGCGAGCAGTTATCGATTGCCTCCGACCAGTTTGGATCACCGACGAGCGCAAACGAACTGGCAAGATTTTTATTACATCTTGTGCATACAAGCGAGTACGGAACTTACCATGCGACGAACAAGGGCGTGTGCAGCCGTTATGCGTTTGCACAGGAAATTTTGAAAATGACAGGAAAGACGGCTTCCATGCAGCCGGTTCCAACTGTCATGTCGGATTTTTCCAAGGTGAGACCGGCGTATGCGGTGCTCGATAATTTTATTATGAGCATGGTTCCGATTTATGATTTCCCAGACTGGCAGGATTCCCTGAGAGAATATCTGGAAGAGAGGGGATTATATCATGCAGAATAGAGTTCAAAAGAAGAAAAAGATAAGCCTTACCACGATGATCTTTATTGCGCTTCTTGCAGGAGCTTTGGCCGGTGTGATCATCAACTATGTGATTCCATCGAACTACGTGGTGGATGATATCATTGTGCAGGGTGTCTTTTATATTGTCGGACAGGGATTTATCCGTCTGATGCGTATGCTCGTCGTTCCGCTTGTATTCTGCTCCATCGTCTGCGGAAGCATGGCAGTGGGAGATACGAAAAAGCTTGGAAGCGTCGGTGTGAAGACACTAATTTTTTATCTGTGTACGACAGCGCTTGCGATTACCGTTGCGCTGACGATCGCCAATATTTTTAATCCGGGAAAAGGACTTGACATGTCACAGATCCAGGTGACTTCCACCGTGAGTGAGACAACACAGTCCATGAGCATGACAGAAACACTGTTAGACATTATCCCGGTCAATATTTTTAATTCCTTAAGCGAGGGAAATATGCTGCAGATCATTGTGTTTGCATTGATCCTCGGTGTGATTCTCGCAAACATGGGAGACCGTGTTGACATTGTGAAGAACTTCTTTGGACAGTTCAATGATATTATGATGGAAATGACGATGGCTGTCATGAAGCTTGCACCGATCGGAGTGTTCTGCCTGATCGCAAAAACATTTGCAGAGATCGGTTTTGAGGTGTTCATCCCATTGTTAAAATATATGTTCTGCGTTCTGCTTGCACTCGCAGTGCAGTGTTTTGTGGTGTACCTCGGATTGCTGAAAATATTTTCAGGGCTCAACCCGTTTATTTTCATCAAGAATTTCTTCCCGGTTATGGCGTTTGCATTCTCAACCTCAACTTCGAATGCAACCATTCCAATGAATATTGATACGCTTGCGGAAAAAATGGGTGTTTCGAAAAAGATTTCATCTTTCACGATCCCGCTCGGAGCGACCATTAACATGGATGGAACATCGATTATGCAGGGTGTGGCGGTTGTGTTCACCGCACAGGCGTTTGGAATCCCGCTTGACATGATGGATTACCTCACTGTCATTGGAACCGCAACGCTTGCCTCCATCGGAACCGCCGGAGTGCCGAGTGTGGGTCTGATCACACTGACGATGGTATTTAATTCCGTTGGACTTCCGATCGAGGGAATCGCGCTGATCATGGGTATCGACCGAATTCTTGATATGACACGTACCGCAGTCAACATCACAGGAGACGCTGTCTGCACGACGATTGTTGCCTTGTGGAATAAGGCGGTTGACCGCGATGTTTATTACAGACGAAAATAGGGGACAGACTGTTTCAGACGGTCACGGAATAATTGCACAAAAAAGGATAAGTGAAATTGTTACTTTGCACAAAAAGCTTATGTATTATAATAAAAACATCAGAGGTACTTGTAATTCCATACATTTTCGATATAATGTCTTAGATGGTTAAAAAATTAACGAACAAAAACGAGTGAGGTATTTACAATGTACGCTGATGAAAATGTGATCAAAATTAAACACGATGTACTTTATGAAGTGGCAAAACTTGCATTTGCAGGTGAGCTTGAGGAGAAGAAAGACTACATTGCAAACCAATTAATCCCAGGACCAGCAGCACAGTTCCGCTGCTGCATCTATAAAGAGCGAGAGATTATCAGACAGAGAGTCAGACTGGCAGAAGGAAAAGCTCCTGGACCAGTAGATGACGGTAATGTGATCCAGGTGATCAGTTCTGCCTGTGAAGATTGTCCGATTTCCAGTTATACAGTGACAGAAAACTGCCAGAACTGTCTTGGAAAGGCATGTATCAATGCATGTAAATTTGGTGCGATCGAGCCGGGAAGACTTCGTTCCCACATTGATCCACAGAAATGTAAAGAGTGTGGCAAATGTGCTCAGGCCTGTCCGTACAATGCGATCGCACATTTAAAGAGACCATGTAAATTCAGCTGTCCGGTTAATGCGATTACATACAATGAGTATGGCATTTCCGTGATCGACAAAGAAAAATGTATCCGCTGCGGTAAATGTATCCACAGCTGTCCGTTCGGAGCGATCGGCTCCAAGAGCTTTATTGTAGATGTAATCAACGCACTGCGCGAGGGTAAGCATGTCTATGCGATGGCTGCACCGGCGACCGAGGGACAGTTCGGGGATGACATCACGATGGCAAGCTGGAAGAATGCGATGAAAGAACTCGGATTTACCGATTTCTTCGACGTAGGTCTCGGCGGTGATATGACGGCAGCTTACGAGTCCGAGGAGTGGGCGGAAGCTTACAAGGCGGGCGAGAAGAAAGTTACCTCCTGCTGTCCGGCATTCGTAAATATGGTACGCCTGCACTATCCGGATCTGGCAGACTGTGTATCGACGACGGTATCTCCGATGTGTGCGGTTTCCCGCCTTATCAAGGCAAGAGATCCGGAAGCCATCACGGTATTTATCGGACCGTGTATCGCAAAGAAGTCTGAGGTTGTGGATCAGCAGATTCCGGGCAATGCAGACTATGTACTGACCTACAGTGAGATCCGTGCGATCATGAAAGCGAAGAGCGTCGTACTGCAGCCGGCTGCAAACGATGATCAGATCGCATCCACCTTCGGTAAGCGTTTTGCAAATTCCGGCGGTGTAACCGCAGCTGTTCTTCAGAGTCTGAAAGAGTCTGAGGATGAGATCGATGCAAAGGTATGCGTGGCAAACGGAGCTGCCGAGTGTAAGAAAGCACTGCTTCTTCTGAAAGCAGCCAGACTGCCGGAGGATTTCATCGAGGGTATGGCATGTGAGGGCGGCTGTGTCGGCGGACCGAGTGCGTTCAACGACCAGATCTCTTCCAAGAAGAACCGCGACATTCTGATTTCCCAGGCAGATGATCGTGGAATTCACGAGAACATTGAGCATTACGAGATGAACACCATCTCCATGCACAGAGAGTAACAGGATATTTGAAATAGAAACCGCAAGTTGCCAGACACCGCGCGGGCTGATATAATGAGTTCAGCCCGCGCGGTGTTTTTTACTTATATTAGGATGGAATGTGCACCATGCGGCGGGGAGAGAATGTTTTGTATATAGCAGAACTGACTTTTACGCGAGAGAATGGGATTGGAGAGAAAAGATGAAAAAAGCAGTTTTTTTTGATATAGACGGAACCTTGTGGAATGAGCACATGCAGGTGCCGGAAAGCACAACGAAGGCGATTCGCGAACTCCGCAACGCCGGAAATTATGCGTTTTTGTGCAGCGGCAGGAGCCGGTCAAACATCCGCAGTGAGAAGATCCTTGGAATCGGATTTGACGGAATTGTGGCGGCGTGCGGCACGCATATTGAATATGAAGGAAAGAAGGTTTCTGAGAGGCTGCTTACTCCTGATGAGACGGAAGCACTTCTGCGCGTCATCGGGGCGTACCACATGGAAGCAGTGCTGGAGGGGCCGCGTTATATCTACGCGAACGGGGAAGACTTTAAGGAAGACCCGTTTATCCAGTACCTTCGCAGGGAACTGGGAGAGGATGTGCGGGAGATCCGCGGGCAGACGGAGTATGAGATCAACAAATTGAGCGCTTATATGAACGGGGCGAGCGTGCGTGCGGTGGAAGCGGAGCTGGTGCCGCATTTTGATGTGATTGAACACAATCCGCAGCTGATTGAAGTGGTGCCGAAGGGCTACACCAAGGCGACCGGAATAGCGCAGGTATGTGACATACTTGGGGTTGCCAGGGAGAATACGTATGCGTTCGGCGACAGCACGAATGATCTGGAGATGCTCACCTATGTGGGACATGGCATCGCCATGGGAAACGGGGCATCTGCGGCGAAGGCTGCCGCGGAGTATGTGACGACCGATATTATGAATCATGGAATTAAAAACGGACTGAAGCACTATGGGCTGATCGGATAGGAAGCAACGGGATTGCAGCGGGAAGAGAAGGAGGAGCGGGATGGCAAACATGATGGATTATCTGGACTGGCGGGGGGATCTGACTTTCACCGCGTCCGGATTTAACGAGGTGGATAATCTGCTTTTTGCGGAGCTGGTATATACTTCGTTTGACGGGATTGTGACCGGGCAGAGCGAGGCGGAGGCAGTCACGCTTGCGGAGGCATCCGCCGTGTTCTGGGAGCAGAACAGCAGGGAGGAGATCCTTGCGCGGGTGTCAATGACAAAGGCGGCGCCGTTTGTTCTGGAGAAGATGGCGAAAACAGAGCGGTTCCGCGATGTAAAGCTCTGGGGTTACGTCAATGACATCAGTGAGGAGGAGCAGTCACAGTTTGCGGTCATGTGCGCCGGGCTGCCGGATGGCAGTATCTATGTGTCGTTCCGCGGCACAGACAATACGATCACAGGGTGGAGAGAGGATTTTAATATGGGATACCTCTCGGAGACGCCCGGTCAGCTGAAAGCCGTTTCGTACGTGGAACAGATGCTTGGAGATGGCAGCTGCCCCGTGCGCATCGGGGGTCACTCCAAGGGCGGAAATCTTGCCGTGTACGCCGCTGCATTCTGTGATGACGGCGTGCAAAAACGTATAACCTCCGTTTTCAATTATGATGGACCGGGCTTTGACGACCGGGTGCTCAGAACCGAGAGCTATAAGCGCATCTGCAAGC
>ERZ780148.1870-NODE-1870-length-13276-cov-2.558203_pt1 | contig 13276 bp, 8 predicted proteins | sample MGYA00510984_ERZ780148 | MGnify/ENA primary metagenome ERZ780148 (study PRJEB29588, sample SAMEA2160902) | human gut metagenome | biome: human gut; feature: human-associated habitat; material: faeces | place: Denmark | collected 2008/2010 ...
TAATGACTTTGAAGAAGTGGAGGAGGAAGTACCGGCACGCGGCGGTGGCTCTTGTGCAGTAGACCCTGCTCTTTATTCAATGTTGAAAGACTTGAGGAAGAAGCTCTCTAAGAAACTGGAAGTTCCTCCTTATGTAATTTTCCAGGACCCGTCTTTGGAAGCAATGGCTACTATCTACCCGGTAACACTGGAAGAGCTACAGAATATTCCCGGTGTAGGTGCCGGAAAGGCGAAACGCTACGGTGAAGAATTCTGTAAACTGATTAAACGTCACTGTGAAGAGAATGAAATAGAACGTCCCGAAGACTTGCGTGTACGTACGGTTGCTAATAAGTCGAAAATGAAAGTGTCTATCATTCAGGCTATTGACCGTAAGGTAGCCTTAGATGATATTGCTCTATCCAAAGGTATTGAATTTGGAGAACTGTTGGATGAAGTAGAAGCAATTGTCTATTCCGGAACCAAACTGAATATTGATTACTTCTTGGAAGAGATCATGGATGAAGATCATTTGCTTGACATCTACGATTATTTTAAGGAGTCTACGACAGACAAGATTGATGATGCTCTTGACGAACTGGGCGATGAATTTACCGAAGAGGAAGTCCGACTGGTGAGAATCAAGTTCATCTCTGAAATGGCCAATTAAAAAAGCGAAAAAAATAGGCGTGCAGGTATGCGGTTTTGAATAAAAACCGTATATTTGCACGCAATAAATTTTAAACGCATAGCCCTATGTCATTTATTGCTGATAAGATTGTAATGGATGGATTAACTTATGACGACGTACTGTTAATCCCCGCTTATTCTGAAGTCTTGCCCAAAACAGTCGAACTCTCGACTAAGTTTTCACGAAACATTGAGTTAAAAATCCCGTTTGTAACTGCTGCCATGGATACGGTTACCGAAGCGAAGATGGCTATTGCCATTGCCCGCGAAGGTGGTATCGGAGTTATTCATAAGAATATGTCCATTGAGGAGCAGGCACGTCAGGTAGCTATTGTGAAGCGTGCCGAAAATGGTATGATTTATGACCCGGTGACTATCAAGAGAGGTTCTACCGTTCGCGACGCTTTGGATATTATGGCTGAATATAAAATCGGTGGTATCCCTGTGGTAGATGATGAAGGTTATTTGGTGGGTATTGTTACCAACAGAGATTTGCGTTTCGAAAGAGACATGGCTAAACATATTGATCTTGTCATGACTCCGAAAGAAAGATTGGTAACTACAAACCAGTCTACTGATCTGGAATCTGCTGCACAGATTCTTCAGAAACATAAGATCGAGAAACTTCCGATTGTCGGAATGGACGGAAAGTTGATCGGTCTTGTTACTTATAAAGATATTACAAAAGCAAAAGATAAACCGATGGCTTGCAAGGATGAGAAGGGGCGTTTGCGTGTGGCAGCAGGAGTCGGAGTAACTGCCGATACGTTGGACCGTATGCGTGCCTTGGTAGAAGCCGGAGCTGATGCTATTGTGATTGATACGGCACACGGTCATTCCAAATATGTGGTTGAGAAATTGAAAGCTGCTAAGGCTGAATTTCCGAATGTGGATATCGTAGTGGGTAATGTGGCTACGGGAGAAGCAGCTAAGATGTTGGTGGAAGCAGGTGCCGACGGTGTGAAAGTCGGAATCGGTCCCGGTTCTATTTGTACGACTCGTGTGGTTGCCGGTGTCGGAGTGCCGCAGTTGTCTGCTATTTATGATGTAGCCAGTGCGTTGGAGGGTACGGGAGTTCCTTTGATTGCGGATGGCGGCTTGCGTTATTCGGGTGATGTGGTCAAGGCATTGGCAGCCGGAGGATATTGTGTGATGATCGGTTCGTTGGTGGCTGGGACGGAAGAATCTCCGGGCGACACTATTATATTTAATGGTCGTAAGTTCAAATCTTATCGAGGCATGGGTTCTCTTGAAGCCATGGAATGCGGTTCAAAAGACCGTTATTTTCAGGCGGCAGTGAAAGACGTGAAGAAATTGGTTCCGGAAGGAATTGCCGGTCGTGTGCCCTATAAGGGAACGGTTCAGGAGGTTATCTTCCAACTGATAGGAGGTTTGCGTTCCGGAATGGGATATTGCGGCGCCAACACGATAGAGGATTTGCATCAGGCCAAGTTTGTGAGAATTACGAATGCCGGTGTGCTTGAAAGCCATCCGCACGATGTGACCATTACGAGCGAGGCACCGAATTATAGTCGTCCGGAATGATGGAAACGATGAGAAAGTTTGCGCTTTGGTGTTGCTCGTTGTGCCTAACGGGTGTCTTGTATGCACAGGGAAATGACCCTGTTGTCATGAAAATCAACGGGAAGGACGTTCCTCGCTCGGAATTCGAGTATAATTTTAACAAGAATAATGGCGAGAATGTTGTAGATAAGAAGACCGTTGACGAATATGTGGACTTGTTTGTGAACTATAAGTTGAAAGTGGAAGCTGCATTGGATGCCCGTTATGATACGCTTTCTTCTTTCAAGAAAGAGTTCCGGACTTATCGTGACCAACAGATACGTCCTTACTTCGTGTCGGTGTCGGCAGAAGAAAAAGAGTTGAAGCGTTATTATGACGGAATGAAAGCTTCCATCGGTCCGGACGGGCTGATTCATCCTGCCCATATCATGATATTGGTGGCACAGAAAGCGACACCTGAGGAACAGGCGAAAGCAAAAGAACGCATAGATTCTATTTATACCGCTTTACAGCAGGGAGCTGATTTCGCTACTTTGGCCAAGCAATGCTCTGCCGACAAAGGTTCTGCGGCACGAGGAGGTGACTTAGGCGGATGGTTTGCCAAAGGGCAGACTATGAAAGAGTTTGAGGATGTTGCTTTTTCTTTGAATAAGGGAGAAATGTCGAAACCTTTTCAGTCACCGATGGGATATCATATCGTGCTGATGAAAGACCGGAAGCAACTCGAGTCATACGAAGAGTTGAAACCTCAATTACAGCGTTTTTTGGAAAGCCGGGGCCTGAAAGAGCGTGTGGCTTCGATGGCCATAGACTCTTTAGTGAAAGGTTCGGCCGGAAAATTGACGGAAGAAGATGTGATAGAGCAGAAAGTACGGGAACTTTGTGCCAAAGACGAGAGCCTGAAGTATCTGATTCAAGAGTATCACGACGGACTTTTGTTATATGAAATAAGTACGCACGAGGTTTGGGACAAGGCTGCCAAAGATACGGTCGGACTGGAAGCTTATTTCAAGGCCCATAAGTCGAAGTATAAATGGGATGAGCCGCGCTATAGAGGTGTGGTGTACCATTGCAAAGACAAAGGGTTGGTGAAAGACGTACGAAAATTGCTGAAATCGGTGGATGAGGCTCAATGGATAGATACCTTGCGTGCATCTTTCAATCAGGATTCCGTAAAGCAAATCAGAGTTGAAAAGAATTTGTTTAAGAAAGGAGATAATGCTTTTGTAGACCATCTGGTTTTTAAAGAAAAGAAAGAACCTAAGCCGTCAGAGTATTATCCGTATACGGCTGTGTACGGAAAGAAGTTGAGAAAGCCAAAAGACTGGACAGACGTGCGTGGAGAGGTCGTATCGGATTATCAGGCAGCTTGCGAAGCGGAGTTCGTGCGCAGATTGCAGGAGACCTATAAGGTTGAAATATACAAAGAGGTTTTAAATACGGTTAACAAGCATTGAAGCAGCCTTGAATAACACTATCTTCGTAGGCAGTTTAGAACAAGTAGTATATGAATCTTTTTAAGAAGTTATTATATGCATTTGTATTCCTTTTCGGAGGGATACAAATGCATTTGTTTGCACAAAGCCCGAATAACGTGGTGGATGAAGTGATTTGGGTGGTGGGCGATGAAGCAATTTTGCGTTCCGATGTGGAGGCAGCCCGTATGGATTTCGGAGCGAACATTTCCGGTAATCCTTATTGTGTCATTCCCGAACAGTTGGCTATACAGAAATTATTTTTGCATCAGGCACAGTTGGACAGTGTGGAAGTCGAGAACTCCCAGATTTCCGCCAACATGGAGGCACGTTTGAATGAATTGATCATGCGTGCCGGTTCGAAAGAGAAGTTGGAAGAATATTATCATAAGACGATGACGCAGATTCGTGAGATGATGTTCGAATCTCTTAAAGAACAATACACAGTACAAAGAGTACGGGAGAACTTGACTTCGGATATCAAGGTGACACCAGCCGAGGTGCGGCGTTATTTTAAAGATATGCCGGAAGATAGTTTGCCGTGGATTTCCGATCAGGTGGAAGTGCAGATTATAACCCAGCAACCTCGTATCCCACAGGAAGAAATAGAGAGGGTAAAGGCGGAGTTGCGTGATTATACCGACCGTGTCAATAATGGAGAGTCCTCATTTTCCACTTTAGCCATCCTTTATTCGGAGGATCCGGGTTCGGCTCGTTATGGAGGAGAAATGGATTACGTGGGGCGTGGAGAGTTGGATCCGGCTTTTGCCAACGTAGCTTTCAGTTTGACCGACCCTAAGAAAATATCGAAAGTAGTGGAGTCAGAGTATGGTTTCCATATCATTCAGTTGGTGGACAAGCGTGGAGATAAGGTAAAGGTACGTCATATATTGCGTAAGCCTAAGTTAGCTCAAGCTGATATTGATACGACGATGGTGCGTATGGATTCCATAGCCGAGGATATCCGTAAGGAGAAATATTCCTTTGAGGAGGCCGCTACTTTCTTGTCCGATGATAAGGACAGCCGTAACAACCGGGGGCTGATGACGAATGTGAAGTTCGACCAATCGGTGGGCGACCAAATCCGTACGTCTCGTTTCCAATTACAGGAATTGCCGGCCGAAGTGGCTAAAGTGGTTTCCACGATGAAGACCGGAGAGATTTCCAATCCTTTCTTGATGGTTAACTCTAAAGGCAAGGAAGTGTGTGCCGTGGTAAAATTGAAAACGCATATTAAAGCACACCGGGCTTCGATGTCGGAGGATTTTCAAGTGCTGAAGGATGTGGTCATGGCCAAGTTGCAGGAACAGAAAATCAATCAATGGATAAAAGATAAGCAGAAATCTACTTACATACGTATTAACGAAGGTTGGGGGGATTGTGATTTTGAATATCCCGGATGGATAAAATGAAGGATAAAAAACAGAATAAAAGAATAAACGGCGGGCATAGATTACTTTTCTTTTGTATTCTATGCCTGTTTGGGCTTTATGTTGCGGTGTCTTATGCTGAAGAGCAGCCGCAGCGGGAGCAGTCGAAGACAAAGGTTATTTTGTTGCATACGGATAACCTTACGTACGACCAGTACCGGCATCCCGGTGCACAAATATTGACCGGAAATGTACAGTTCCAACATGATGGGGTGCTGATGTATTGCGACAGTGCTTGTTTTTATGAGGCCACGAACTCATTCGATGCTTTCGGGCATGTGAAGATGGTACAGGGGGATACGTTGGATTTGGTTGGCGATATGTTGCTGTATAACGGTTTGGACCAGTTGGCCCGTGTCCGCCACAATGTGGTACTGACACATCGTGAATCCAAACTCTATACGGACAGTCTCGATTACGACCGTCTGTATGAATTGGGATATTTTTTCGAAGGGGGAAAGTTGGTAGACAAAGACAATGTGTTGACTTCCGATTGGGGGCAATATAGTCCGCCTACGCGTCAGGCCGTGTTTAATTATAATGTGAAGTTGGAGAATCCGAAGTTTACGTTGATTTCCGATACGTTGAACTATAATACCCTGACGAGTATGGCAGAGATTGTCGGTCCTTCCAATATCGACAGCGGCGACAATCATATTTATTCCGAGTCGGGCTTTTACAATACCCAGACAGAGGAAGCCATCTTGCTCGACCGTTCCATTGTGACCAACAAGGGGCGTAAGATGGTTGGCGACAGTTTGTATTATGACAGCAAGTCCGGTGTGGGAGAAGGTTTTCGTAATGTGGTCTACACCGACGAGGTGAATAAAAACATGCTGACGGGAAACTATTGTTACTATAATGACAGTACCGGTTATTCCATGGCGACGGATAGTGCCGTAGCTATAGATTATTCGCAACGTGACACGATGTACATGCATGCCGACACGTTCAAGGTGTACACTTTCTATATGGATACCGATAGCATGTATCGCGAAGTCCGGGGGTACCACAAGGTGCGCTCTTATCGTATGGATGTCCAGTCGGTTTGTGACTCTTTGGTGTTCGATTCGCGTGATACTTGCATCACGATGTACCGTGACCCTATCGTATGGAACGGCGGGCAGCAAGTATTGGGAGAGGTGATTAAAGTTTATTTGAACGATTCTACCATAGACCGGATTCATGTCATAGACCAGACGCTTTCCGTGGACCGGATCGACTCGGTGCATTATAATCAAGTGGCCGGAAAAGAGATGACTTCCTACTTTCGTGACGGGGAGATGTATGAGACGTGGGTGAACGGCAACGTTTATGTGGATTATTATATGTTCGACGACGACAGTTTGATGATAGGGTTGAACTATACGGAAACCACTGAACTTAAATTGTTTATGAAGGACCGGAAAATGGAGAAGATATGGATGCCGGCCTCTACGGGGGTAATCTATCCGATAGTCATGATACCGCCCAATCGGCTTTATCTGTCCAATTTTGCCTGGTTCGATTATATCCGTCCGTTGAACAAAGACGATATATTCGTATGGCGCCCCAAAAAGTCCGGGACGGAGCTTAAGGCGTCTTACAAGCACAAGGCACCTTTACAATCTTTGGATCAAATCAAAAAGAAATAGTTTATGGCACTCTTTAAGACACGAGAACCTCGAAAGTTCCATCATCCTTATATATATATAAATGAACGAAAAGAAAAACTGAAGGCCATAGAAGAGCGTGCCAAACGAGAGTTGGGCATGCTGCCGCCGAAGGAGTTCAATCCGGAAGATATTCGCGGAACTTTCGTGAAAGGGACAAAGCATTTGCGGCGCAGGAAAGAAAGCGGGCGTAAGCCTATGAAATGGGGAGTAGCATTGATTATTATCGGTGCGTTGCTTTTCATTTGGCATTATTTATTGACTGGAAGTTTTCGGTTTTAAGCATATTCTGAAAGATGAGTGATATTATACATTTGCTGCCGGACTCGGTAGCAAACCAGATTGCTGCCGGTGAAGTGATACAACGACCGGCCTCTGTGATAAAAGAATTGGTTGAAAATGCCGTGGACGCCTCGGCCACACGGATTGATGTAGTGGTGGAAGATGCGGGCAAGACTTCTATTCAAGTAGTGGATGACGGGAAGGGGATGTCAGAGACTGATGCGCGTCTTTCGTTCGAACGTCACGCTACGTCCAAGATACGTGAAGCCGGTGATTTGTTCGCTTTGCGTACGATGGGCTTCCGGGGAGAGGCATTGGCTTCTATTGCGGCTGTGGCCCAAGTAGAATTGAGAACCCGTCAAGCCGGGAGCGAATTGGGGACGTGTGTGAATATCGAAGGTTCCCAACTGGTAGGACAGGAGCCGGTTTCCTGTGCGCCGGGAAGTAATTTCCTGATACGGAGTCTTTTCTTTAACGTACCTGCACGTCGCAAGTTCTTGAAATCCAATCAGACCGAGCTGAGTAATATATTGCAAGAGTTTGAGCGCGTGGCTTTAGTGCATGAAGACATAGCTTTCTCTTTGACACAAAACGGCAGTGTCGTGCTCAGTTTGCCAAAATCCACATTGCGCCAACGTATCATCAATATTTTCGGTAAGAAACTCAACGAGCAACTTTTGGCTGTCGATGTAGAGACTTCTTTGGTTCGTTTGTCCGGTTTCGTGGGTAAACCGGATTCTGCCCGTAAGAAAGGAGCCCATCAATACTTTTTCGTGAACGGACGTTATATGCGTCATCCTTATTTCCACAAAGCAGTGATGGAGGCTTTCGAACAGTTGATACCCGTAGGTGAGCAGGTGTCCTATTTTCTCTATTTCGAAGTAGACCCTGCCAATATCGACGTGAACATTCATCCTACGAAGACGGAAATCAAGTTTGAAAACGAACTGGCCATCTGGCAGATTATAGTGGCAGCGGTGAAAGAGTCGTTAGGGCGCTTCAATGCCGTGCCTACGATTGATTTCAACACGGAAGGTGCTCTGGACATTCCTGTATTTGGCAATGCTTTCTCTCCGGCAACCGTTGAAGCTCCGGTATTGGAAGTGAATCCCGATTTCAATCCTTTTAAGTCCGGCTCTTCTTCCGGTTATAAATCGCAGCGGATGGATTGGGAACCTTTGTATGACGGAATCGAGAAAAGCGCGTCTCCTGCAGTGACGAACGATTTCGGGGGAGGAGATTTTTCATCCTCCGTCCCCGACGATCTGACTTTGTATGCGGATACAAAGGATACCTTTGAAAAATCGACCCAGCATTATCAGTATAAAGGCAAATATATCATGACGGCGGTGAAATCCGGACTGATGATTATCGACCAGCATCGTGCACATATCCGTGTGCTTTACGACCGTTATCGTAAACAAATGGAGGGAAGCAACGGACAGTCTCAAGGACTGCTTTTTCCCGAAATGCTACAGTTGCCGCCGTCAGAAGGTATTGTGTTGGAGCATCTGACAGACGACTTGCATGCCTTGGGCTTCGATTTGTCCGTGTTGGGCGGCGGAAGTTTCTCCATTAACGCCGTCCCTTCCGGAACAGAAGGATTGAATCCAGTGGAAATGGTGCGCGGCATTGTGCATTCTTCCATAGAAAAGGGATGTAATGTAGAGGAAGATGTACGCCATTATATCGCTTTGTCGCTGGCTCGAAGCGCAGCCATTGTGCAGGGGCAGGTGCTGTCCAATGAAGAGATGGAGGCTTTGGTAGACGATTTGTTTGTCTGTCGTAATCCCAATCAGTCCCCTGACGGCAAGGTCGTTGTGGCCATATTGGAGCAGGATGATTTAGACCAGCTTTTTGGATGAACCTCATTGTTTCTTCAGGGCATTCTCTGTGTCTTTTCATAAAATAGGCGGCATCTCGGCAAATATTCCAAGCGAGCTTGATATTTTGCTCTCGATTTGCACTATCTTTGCAGAACTAATTATACAGACAGAAAATGAAGCAGGAAAAAATTGTATTGACGGGAGACCGTCCTACGGGAAAATTGCATATCGGCCATTATGTAGGCTCTTTACGAAGAAGAGTGGAGTTGCAAAATTCCGGTCAGTTCGATAAAATATTCATCTTTGAAGCAGATGCCCAGGCCTTGACGGACAATATAGACAATCCGGAAAAGGTACGGCAGAACGTGATAGAAGTAGCGCTCGATTATTTGGCCTGCGGCATCGATCCGGCCAAGTCCACCATCTTCATCCAGTCGCAGATACCGGAGTTGTGCGAGTTGTCTTTCTATTTCATGGATTTGGTGTCCGTGTCGCGCCTGCAACGTAATCCTACAGTGAAGACAGAAATACAAATGCGTAACTTCGAGGCGAGCATTCCTGTGGGGTTCTTCACTTATCCTATCAGTCAGGCTGCCGACATTACGGCTTTCAAAGCGACGACCGTGCCGGTGGGAGAGGACCAGGAGCCGATGTTGGAACAGGCGCGTGAGATTGTCCGTCGTTTCAACTATATCTACGGGGATACGCTTGTGGAGCCCAATATCCTGTTGCCGGAAAATGCCGCTTGCTTGCGCTTGCCGGGTACTGACGGCAAGGCTAAAATGAGCAAGTCTCTCGGTAACTGTATTTATTTGTCGGACTCGGCAGACGAGGTGGAGAAGAAGATACGCACCATGTACACTGACCCCAACCACCTGAAGGTGTCCGATCCCGGACAAGTGGAGGGTAATACGGTGTTTACTTATCTGGATGCTTTTTCCCGTCCGGAGCATTTCGGCCGTTATTTGCCGGATTATGCCGATTTGGAGGAGCTGAAAGCCCATTACCGCCGTGGAGGTTTGGGCGACGTGAAGGTGAAAAAGTTCCTTGCAGCCGTGATGCAGGAAGAACTGGAGCCTATCCGTCAGCGTCGTAAGGAGTTCGAACAAGATATTCCGGCGGTATATGAGATGTTGAAGAAAGGATGTGAGGCGGCTCGCGCCGTAGCGGCCGACACCTTGTCGGAGGTGCGTAAGGCCATGAAGATAAATTATTTCGACGATGAGGCCTTGATAGCCGAGCAGGCAGCCCGTTTTAGTGGAAAATGATATAGGCTGGGAAGGAATGAATACCGTCCGTCGTGGGGTTTTGCTCCTACGACGGATTTTTTTATGAACAAGCCACACTCCAAAATGCAGGAATGAGCGATGCTGGGGCGTAAATACTGTTACTCAAAGGGCTATGGTACCGTCAATGTACTTTATCACTTTAGCCGGTACTCCTCCTGCTATGGCACGTGCAGGAACGTCCTTGTTTACCACCGCACCTGCCGCTACGATAGCGTGGTCTCCAATGGTCACGCCCGCCAAGATGGTGGCATGTGCGCCTATCCATACACCTTTTCCGATATGGATGGGCGAATGATAAAGGTTCTGACGGTCGTCGGGGGCAAAGCCGTGATTTAGCGTAGCCATCACCACGCTATGCCCAATCAAAGCACCGTCACCAATGAAGATGCCACCTTGGTCTTGAAACTGACAACAGGAATTGATGAAGACATTCTTTCCGAGATGGATGTTTTTCCCGAAATCGGTATAAAAGGGAGGAAATAGGCGAAAGGAATCGTCCACCTTGTTATCGGTAATCCGGCTGAACAGGGCGACAATTTCTTCGGGAGAGTGGTAAGAGCCGTTCAAGTCGAAGAGCAAACGGCGGGTGGCATCGCTCTGTTCGCGCATGAAAGTAATCATTTCCTCGCCGGCCAAGGGCTTGCCTGTTGCAATCATCTGTTGAAATCGTTCTAATGTCATGTCCGTTCTGTTAAAATGATAATGCAAAGTTATCGGTTTCTCTCCATTGTAATGGTATATAAATTACGGAAAAGAATACCCGAATTGCTGTATCTTCAGGTCGGGGGTGTGGTACGTTTGGGGTGGGGATTTTAGTAGCTATCCGCTCTTTGAGGATACTTCGGGCGGATAACTTTACCTTTTGGTGCAAAAAAAGTGCGTCAAAAATTTGCAGAAACGAAAAAAAGGCGTACCTTTGCATCGCTTTTGAAACGAAAGAGAGGGGCGCTTAGCTCAGCTGGTTCAGAGCATCTGCCTTACAAGCAGAGGGTCGGGGGTTCGAATCCCTCAGCGCCCACCATGCAGGAAGACACTCGGAAGGTGTCTTTTTTGTTTTATGTCATCAATCTTTGTTTTTTCGATAACTTTTCTCTATTTTAATATGTGCGAATCGATAAAATGAACTATTTTTGTAGCATAAATAATACGTATTACTTTTATGGAATTGGATTTGTTGACGGCCATTTCTCCGATAGACGGCCGTTATAGAGGTAAAACAGAGGCTTTGGCTTCCTACTTTTCTGAATACGCGCTTATTCGCTATCGCGTGCGTGTAGAGATTGAATACTTTATTACTTTGTGCGAATTGCCTTTGCCGCAGTTGGCTGATTTCAATCATGATTTGTTTTCCCGTTTGCGTGACATCTACCGGAATTTCACGGAAGCGGATGCCGGACGGGTGAAGGAAATAGAGAGCGTGACGAACCATGACGTGAAGGCTGTGGAGTATTTTATCAAGGAAGAGTTTGATAAAATAGGAGGCCTTGAGGCTTATAAGGAATTCATTCATTTCGGCCTGACATCCCAGGACATCAACAATACATCGGTTCCTTTGTCCATCAAAGAAGCTTTGGAGGAATGTTACTATCCCCAGATGGAGGAACTGATAGCCCAGCTTCGCGCGTATGCCGAGGAATGGAACGACGTGTCCATGTTGGCCAAGACACACGGACAGCCTGCTTCGCCTACCCGTTTGGGGAAAGAAGTTATGGTATTTGTCTATCGTCTGGAACGCCAGTTGGAGATGCTTAAAGCGTGCCCCATTACAGCCAAGTTCGGCGGAGCGACGGGGAATTACAATGCCCATCATGTGGCCTACCCCCGTTACGATTGGAAGTCGTTCGGCAATAATTTTGTGGCTGATAAGTTGGGGTTGGAGCGTGAGGAATATACGACCCAGATTTCCAATTACGACAATTTGGGAGCGGTTTTCGATGCCATGAAGCGCATCAATACGATTTTGATAGATCTGGACCGTGATTTCTGGCAGTACGTGTCTATGGAGTACTTCAAACAGAAGATTAAAGCCGGTGAGGTCGGTTCCAGTGCCATGCCTCATAAGGTGAACCCGATAGATTTCGAGAATAGCGAAGGTAATTTGGGTATAGCCAATGCCATATTGGCACATTTGAGTATGAAGTTACCGGTGTCGCGTCTACAGCGCGACTTGACGGACTCCACAGTCTTGCGCAATGTCGGTGTACCTATGGGGCACATGGTAATTGCCATCCAGAGCACGCTGAAAGGTTTGCGCAAGTTGTTGCTGAACCGTGAGGCCATCAATGCCGATTTGGACAACTGCTGGGCGGTCGTGGCCGAAGCCATCCAGACGATTCTGCGCCGGGAGGCATATCCTCATCCTTATGAGGCTTTGAAAGCTTTGACTCGTACGAACCAGGCTATAACGGAAGAATCCATTAAGAATTTCATAGAGGGGCTGGCTGTCAGTGAAGAGGTGAAGCAGGAGCTTCGTGCCATTACGCCCCACTCTTACACGGGAATTTAAAAATGTTGACCGGAGATGCGACTGGCCCGCGAGGGCGAACGCAGTCTCCTTGTTTTAATTATTATATAGAAAGGAAAAAAGTATGGAAGACGAAAAATGGCAGGATAATTTTGCTCCTGAAGGAACAGAGCGTAGCCGTGAGGGCTATAAGCCATTCGACAGTGAGAACAACAATCGGAGTTTAAATCGCACAGGACGCGAAGGCCGTGTCATGAGGCCGCGGATTCAGCGGGCCGAACGGGCTTATACGGCCAATGGTGCCGATGGCGCACAGGAGGGACGACCTTTCCGGCCGTCTTACAACCGTGAAGAACGTGGTTTCGGTGGCGAACAGCGTAGTTACGGTAGTGGCCAGCGTCCTTATCGCAGTTATCAGCCCCGTCAGGATTATAATCGTGAAGGCGGATATGCCAACCGCGAAGGAGGCTATAACCGCGAGGGCGGTTTCCGTCCGAATAATGGAGGGTATCGTCGTGAAGGCGGATATGGTAACCGTGAAGGAGGTTATAACCGTGAGGGCGGCTTCCGTCCGAACAACGGTGGTTACCGTCGCGAAGGCGGTTACGGTAACCGTGAAGGAGGCTATCGCGGCTACCAAGAAGTTTGTTACCGAGAAGGGCATC
>ERZ780148.1871-NODE-1871-length-13262-cov-4.846748_pt1 | contig 13262 bp, 10 predicted proteins | sample MGYA00510984_ERZ780148 | MGnify/ENA primary metagenome ERZ780148 (study PRJEB29588, sample SAMEA2160902) | human gut metagenome | biome: human gut; feature: human-associated habitat; material: faeces | place: Denmark | collected 2008/2010 ...
TGAGCTACCCCTGCCGCGTAATGCTGGTCGCGGCGATGAATCCCTGCCCCTGCGGGAATTTCGGCAGTCCGGTGAAGAAATGCACCTGCACACCGCAGAAGGTCACGGCGTACCTCAACCGCATATCAGAGCCGCTGCTTGACCGCATAGACCTCCAGGTCGAGGTAAAGCCCGTCGAGTACGCCGACCTGAGCCGCCGCGCTCCGCAGGAAAGCTCCGCGGCTATCGCGGAACGCGTCCAGAAGGCGGTGGAGATACAGAAAAAGCGCTTTGCCGGAACGGATATCCGCAGCAACAGCGGTATCACCTCCGACATCATCGGGGAGGTCTGCCGGCTGACTCCAGACGCGGAGGAAATGCTGAAATCCGCATTTGAGAAACTGGGGCTTTCCGCCCGCGCCTACGACCGTATCCTGAAAGTCGCAAGGACCTGCGCCGACCTCGCAGGCAGCGAGGATATCGGGAAATCCCACATCGCCCAGGCGATAAGCTTCCGCAGCCTTGACCGCAAGTACTGGAACAGATAGCACAGGGGTGACAATATGGAGCAAAGCATTACTTTCAGAGAGCTTGACAAACATGAAATCGGAATGGCTATGGAGCTGGCATGGGAAGTCTTTATGCAGTTTGAAGCTCCGGAATACTCTGACGAGGGCATAAACGAATTCTACCGTTCAATACACGACGATGATTACGTTTCCAGACTCAGAGTTTTTGGAGCGCTTTCCGGAAACGAACTCGTCGGAATGATTGCCACAAGGAATGAAGGGACGCACATTGCCTTGTTCTTCGTAAAGGGAAGCCGTCACAGACAGGGCATCGGAAGAATGCTGTTTCAGACAGTCATGAAGAATCGTCCTTCTGGGAAAATGACCGTAAATTCCTCGCCCTATGCTGTACCGGTGTATCACCGGTTCGGCTTCACGGATACGGACATAGAACAGGTGGTCAGCGGTCTTAGGTTCACACCTATGGAATTAAAGTAAATTCCTCTTCCGAAATTTCAATAAATTATTGTTTTCCACTTGAAAAATAGCGGAATTAATGGTATAATTAAAAATAATGCGGATTTTTCCGGTATATCAAAAGAAAGAAGGAACTATTTATATGGCAGACACAATGCAGGGTCTGAGAAGGACATGCTTATGCGGCGAAGTTACGCTGGAAATGGGCGAAGTCGTTGTAGGCGGATTCACACAGAGAGTCCGCGACAAGGGCAGCCTTATCTTCATAGATCTGAGAGACAAGTCCGGTATCGTTCAGCTCGTTTTCGATGAGACCACCGAAAAGAGCGTGTTCGAAAAGGCGGAGAGCGTACGCTCGGAGTATGTTCTGCTGGCTAAGGGTACTGTGCGCGCGCGTGAGAGCGTCAACACCGAGATAAAGACCGGCGGCATTGAGATAGTCGTAACAGAGCTGCGCATTCTCTCCAAGGCGCAGACCCCTCCCTTTGAGATAGTAAGCAACACCAAGACCAACGAGGAGCTCCGCCTCAAGTACCGCTACCTCGACCTGCGCCGCGAGCCGCTCCAGAAGAACCTCATGATGCGCCACGAAATAGCAAAGGCAGCCCGCGAGTACTTCTACGCAAACGGCTTCACCGAGATCGAGACCCCGATGATGATAAAGTCCACCCCTGAGGGCGCACGCGACTACATCGTGCCGTCCCGTATCCACAACGGCAAGTTCTACGCACTGCCGCAGTCCCCGCAGATGTACAAGCAGCTCCTGATGATCGCGGGCATGGACAGATATATCCAGCTTGCGCGCTGCTTCCGCGACGAGGATCTCCGCGCAGACCGCCAGCCTGAATTCACGCAGATCGACCTCGAGATGTCCTTCGTTGACGTTGACGATATCCTCGAGTGCCTGGAAGGCTTCGTAAAGCACCTCTACAAGACCGTTCTCAACGTTGATATCCCCACTCCCCTGCCCCGCCTGACCTACGACGAGGCTATGACCCGCTACGGCTCCGATAAGCCGGATACCCGCTTCGGCATGGAGATAACCGACATCTCCGATATCGTAAAGGACTGCGGATTCTCCGTATTCAAGGACGCTGTTGCAAACGGCGGCTCCGTCCGCGGTATCGTTGCAAAGGGCGCCGCTGCAAAGCTCACCCGCAAGGAGATCGACAAGCAGACCGAATTCGTACGCGGCATCGGCGCGAAGGGTCTCGCTTACGTAAGGTGGGTAGACGACGCTCCTAACTGCTCCTTCGCAAAGTTCATGGGCGAGGGCGAGCTTGAGGCTATCCTCAAGGCTCTCGGCTGCGAGAAGGGCGACGTTGCCCTCATCGTTGCAGATAAGGACAAGGTAACGCTCCCCGTGCTCGGCGCGCTCCGTCTCAAGATCGCAAAGCAGCTCGACATTATCCCCGAGGGCTGGAACTTCCTGTGGATCGTGGAGTTCCCGTTCTTCGAGTACGACGAGGAATCCGGCGAGTGGCTCGCTATGCACCACCCGTTCACAATGCCGCTTGACGAGTGTATTCCCTACCTTGACACCGACAAGGCAAGGGTACGCGCAAAGTGCTACGACCTCGTGCTCAACGGCATCGAGCTTTCCAGCGGCTCCATCAGAATCACCGACCCGGAGCTCCAGCAGCACATGTTCGAAATGCTCGGCATGACCGACGAGGAGATCAACGCGAAGTTCGGCTTCCTTGTCGACGCATACAAATACGGTGCGCCTCCCCACGGCGGCGCCGGCATAGGTCTCGACAGACTTGCAATGCTGATGTGCGGCTGCGACAGCCTCCGCGACGTTACTGCCTTCCCGAAGGTTCAGAACGCAAGCGAGCTGATGAGCGAGGCTCCCTCCACTGTAAGCGAGGAGCAGCTTAAGGAACTCGGAATAGCAATTACCAACAGCGAGGAATAATTCAACAGGCGGTGTAGTGATGGATAAGCGGGAATACAAGGAACTTTCAGAGCTTGCTGCAAACGGCGGTACAAAGGCGTTCGCGCGGCTCTACGAGACGGTCTACCGCGAGATGTACTACACCGCTTTTTATACGCTCTGCGACGACGCCGACTCGGTGGAGCTGGTCACAGCCTCCGCCCGGGACGGTATGACCACGGTAAATAAGCTGCGCAGCGAGGATGCTTTCCGGGCGTTCATGTTCCGGAACCTCTGTGCACGGATACGTACAAAGCTCCGGGAATCCCCCGTTCAGCCGATTCCGGAAAACGGCGGATTCGACATACGCGCTGAATTCTCCAGACTCAGCGACGCAGAACGCCTTGTGGCAAGCATGTACATCGGCGCGAAGCTCCAGCCGGACGAAATATCGCTTTTCACCGGTATGAACTCCACGGCGGTAAACAAGACCCTCGAAAAGGTGCTGACCGCATTCGAGCTTGACTGAACGGCAAATACAGAACAGGAGGTGAACGCCGGTGACGGTTTCCGAAATACGCAGCCTTATGCTTGAAAAAGTTATCCCCGAGAGCCTGCTTCCGCAGAACATCGCGGTGTGCCTTATGGACGAAAACGCCGCCCCGCCGGAGCTGGACGCGTTCACATTCCTGAACCGCCTGCGCTCACTCGGGATAGGCTCGGCGGACTTTCTGTACCTGCTCAAGGGCTGCGGCGCTCCCGAGGAAGCTGTCTTGAAAATCGAGCAGCACCCGGATATGAACCTGCAAACGCTCATCGTCACGCTGGAAAGCTCCGGGCTTACGCCGAAGGACTACACCCGTATGCTATACACGGCGCGTCAGCTCTGGGAGCACACCATAACTATGCGTATAGACTCCGGCGAACTGGAAGCGGCGGCTGAGTCCCGACAGGAAGAACAGCCTGAGCCGCAAGATCCGGCTGGATCTGAGGAATCGATTGTACAGGAAGCCCCCGCATCGGAGAAATCCACACCGGAAGAGTCTGCTGAAACCACTGAGCCTACTGAGCCTTCCGAACCGCCCAGACCTGTCCGGACAGCGCGTCAGAAGAAGCGCCGCACCGAGGAATCCTACGAGGATGAATCGCCCGAGCAGGAAGCTCCGGTGCTGACCGCACGTCAGAAAAAACGCACCATCGACGACCTCGCGGAGGAACTCGGAATAGCGGCAGAGATTGAGGACGAACCTGAGGAAAAGTACACCGCCCGGCAGAGAAAGCGCCGGAAAGAGGAGACGGCTCCAGAAACGGAGCCCGAGCAGCCGGCAGAGGTCAGGGAGGATTCCCCGAAAGCGCGCAGGAATGCGATCATAGTCGCAGCCGCCGGCGCGGCGGTTCTGTTCGCGATTGACCCGCTGATGGATATTCTCGGCTTCACAGCGCCTGGAAGCTCCGGAGGAGAGTTCCAGTTCGCCTCTGATAATGCGGCGGTTTTCTCGGAAATTTACACCGCGTACACAAACGGCAGAATAAGCAGCGAAAAAACGCAGAAGCTGTCGGAAAACGAGCAGATTTTCGGCGATATGCTGATAAACTCCGGCAAGGAGCTCGGCGTATTCAGCAGCGGAAACACGCTGTGGTCTGCGGAGCCTGACGGGATAAGTGTTTACGCGTTGGATTCCGGGGGGCTTGCGGCTCATGTGCTCCCGCCGGAGGGCGCGGAATTCGTTAAGGTCGTGCAGACTGATTCCGGCGTTACCGCGGTGTACTCCGGCGATGCGGAGTGCGGTCTCATAGGCGTGGACGACAGCGGCGAAACCTGGAGCTGCGGGCAGTCCGGTACGCTCACGGATATTTTCTGCGGCGAGGACGTCATTCGGCTCGGAAGCGTTTACACGCCGGGATTCACGAAGTCGTTCACCGTGGACGACGTACTTGAGTACCTCCCATACGGATCTAAGAACGGTCAGCTCACCGCGTTCTCCCCTGCTGAAATCGCGGTGAGCGGCTCGGCGGACGGTTGCAGCTACGCAGTCTGGGGCGAGTACGCCGCTGAAAACGGCGAACAGAAAAAGCGCCTTGCCGCGCTCGGCTCCCCGATATACAGCGGCGCGGAGAGCTTCACCGCCGCAATGACCCGCGAAAACGGCTCCGCTGAACTCACATCTGACGGCGGCAGCCTTGTAAGCGCCGCGCTCCCGGAGATCACCGCCTGCGCGGCAGGAAACGGAGTCATCGCCGATGCCGAGATATACGACGGAGGCGTTACCGTGTACCTCAGGGACAGCGCCCTGAAGCCGCTCGCGGCGTTCACCACCGGCGGGGAGATAGATCATCTCCGGATAAGCGGGAATGTCGTGTACGTAGGCAGCGGCGGCTCCACTGTTATGGCGGTGGATATCTCCGATACGTCCTCCCCGAAGGCGCTCGACCTCACATCGGCTGACGGCGTGGTAAGCGGAGATTACGCGCTCTGCGGCGCGGTAAGCAAAACGGGTATCACGCTGACCCTGTACAAACTGGAAAGCGGAAAGTCAGTCCAGGCGGACAGCTTCGCCAAGGCGCTGACCGCTTCCGAGCTGGAGAGCTTCCGGTTCAGCGGGACAAACTGCTTCGTGATAAACAGCACGGACTGCTCCGGCGCGGCATACCGCTACTTCGACGGCGTTTCAGTCGTCGATGAATTCGCGGAACTGGGACGTTCCCGCAGCCTGCACACCCTCTACGACGACAAGACAGGCTACACCGGCGCTGCCGTTGTTGACGGCAGTCTGAAGCTGCTCAGCGGAGATAAAATTCTGAATTGAACTAAAACCGGGGCGGAATGCTCCGGTTTTTCTTTGAAATATTATACATAAGCGAAGGCACAGATTTTGTATATCCTACAAAAATATGAAATCTTGTTGACAGAAAATAGAGAATAGTATATAATTAGTGTATGAGAACTGATTTCCCGGAGGTGCTTTGTTGTGAAATTCAGGCAGATCTGCGCCGCGGCACTCGCAGCTGTAGTGCTGGTAAGCGGCTGCTCCAAGCCAGGCACGGAAAGCGTTGACAAATATACCCGCGACGGAGAGGGACGCGTTATCCCGATCTCCGATGAATATATCCCCGCGAATTATACCCCCCGCTCCGACGACTGGAGCGTTATGCTCCGCGAGATTCCCGGCAGCTTCGGTCAGGAGACCGACAAGCTGATACCCGCAGTCTACCTCACTACCTCCGCCCCGTCGGCGATCAACAAGGAGGAGTACGCCGACTGCACGGTCCAGATAGACGCCGGAATGACAAACGGAAGGTACGAAAGCACAGAAGTGCTCACCGGAAAGATACGCGGCAGAGGCCACTCCACCTGGGAATGGCCGAAGAAGCCCTACAAAATCAAGCTTGACGACAAAGCGTCACTGCTTGGAATGTCCGAGGCGAAGCGCTGGGTGCTCCTCGCGAATTACGCCGACGAATCCCTGCTGAGGAACACCGCCGCGTTTGAAATGGCGCGTTCCCTCGGGAGCTTCCGTTTCGTGCCGCACGCTATCCCGGTGGACGTCTATATGAACGGGATATATCAGGGAGTATACACGCTCGGCGAGCAGCTTGAAGTCAAGACATCTCGGATTGCGATAGACGACAGCCTCGCGAATGTCGAGACCGGATACCTTCTTGAGATAGGCGGCGCAGACCCCTCCACCGATAAGGAAGGCTGGAATTACTTCAATCTGCCCTCCGGCTGCGGAGTGAACATCAAGATAAAAAGCCCCGACACCGAGGAGGATCCACAGGCTGACTACCAGTGGACGCAGAAGCACTTCGACTTCATCTACGACTATATGTGCAAGGCCGACGCCGCAATAACCACCCTGGACGGCTACGAAAAGTACATCAACGTTGACAGCTTCATCGACTGGTTCCTGGTGCATGAACTGAGCTACAATCTCGACTCCTGCTTCCGCCGGAGCTGCTACATAACAAAGCCTACCCTCAGCCGTCTTGAAATGGGGCCTATATGGGACTTTGACCTGGCCTTTGGCAATATGTACATGGATAATCCGAAGTACGACGACTGGGCTACGATAGGCAGCATGGACAGCAGCAGCTACATCGGCGTTACATGGTTCAACTATCTCATGACCGACGAGGATTTCCGGAACAAGGCGCGCACACGTTGGAACGATGTCCGCGACACGATGGTGAACGCAGCGCTCGGCACCATCGACGCCTACAAGCCGATGGTGATACCCTCCGCTGAGGAGAACTTCGAGATTTGGAACACCCTGGGCGTGGCAAACGGATTCCAGCCGCTGACGATGAAAAACTACAACACCTATCTTGACCAGGTGCTGTATCTCAGGAAGTTCATCAACAACCGCGCAAAGTGGATCGACGAAAATCTATAAGCATATCCCCGCAGAACACCTGCGGGGATATTTGTGTATTTTTCACAATTGACAACCTCCGTATTGTATGTTATAATAAGCGACGTAAAATTAAGATGTGGATTTTTCCGGACGCGCTCCCCTTTTCGCCACACAGCATATGCTGTGTGGTTTTTTTGTGCGATTTTCCGGGTAGGAGGTAAAATGGACAACACCTTTATGAAGGAAAAACCGGTGCTGCCGCTGCTGCTTTCAATGGCGCTGCCGATGGTAATTTTAATGCTTGTGAACTCGCTGTACAACATCGTGGACAGCCTGTTCGTCGCCAAAATAAGCGACAGCGCAATGACCGCGCTGTCGCTGGTGTTCCCGGTGCAGAATTTCATCAACGCCGCCGGGATCGGCTTCGGAGTTGGAATAAACGCCGTGATCGCATTTTACTCCGGCGCGGGCGACAAGGAGCGCGCAGACCGCGCCGCTACGCTCGGAGTGCTTCTTGCCGCGATCCACGGAGTTATACTCACCGTTGTCAGCATTCTGATAATGCCGCCGTTCCTCGAAGCTTTCACCAACGACCAGGAGGTAATACAGCTCGGACTTCAGTACTCTAATGTCGCGTTTCTGTTCTCAGTAGTGATAAATCTCGGCATGGCGTTCGAGAAAATATTCCAGGCGGTAGGCAGCATGAAAACCTCAATGGTGAGCCTGCTGTGCGGCTGTATCGTCAACATTATCCTCGACCCTATGATGATCTTCGGCTGGGGATTCCCCGAAATGGGTATCAAGGGCGCCGCGCTTGCCTCCGGAATCGGCCAGAGTATTTCTCTTGCAATTTATATCGTCGTGTACTTACTGCGGCCGATAAGCGTGAAACTCAGCAAAAAGCACCTCTCCCCCGACGGCAGAATGATAGGCAGGCTGTACTCAATAGGTGTTCCCGCGGCGCTGAACCTCGCTCTGCCGTCAATACTCATCTCCGCGCTGAACGCAATTCTGGCGGCGTTCTCCGAGGTGTACGTCCTGGTTCTGGGAATATACTACAAGCTGCAAACCTTCCTGTATCTTCCCACAAGCGGAATAATCCAGGGAATGCGCCCGCTTATCGGATACAACTACGGCGCCGGAGAGTATAAGCGCGTCAGCCAGCTTTTCCGCATTGTTCTGCTAATGAGCTGCGGTATAATGACGGTCGGCACCGCCATCTGCCTGCTGATACCCGGTCAGCTAATGGGAATGTTCACCGACAGCCCCGACGTCATCGCCGCTGGAGAGACCGCTCTGCGCATAATCAGCGTGGGATTTATCGTGTCGTCGGTGTCCGTTACGGCCTCTGGTTCGCTTGAAGGGCTTGGCAAGGGAGTTCCGTCGCTTATAATCTCGCTGTGCAGGTTCATTGTGGTGATAATTCCGGCGGCGTTCCTGCTCAGCCGCGCATTTGAAGCAAACGGCGTCTGGAACGCATTCTGGGTAACTGAGCTGATAACCGCCGTTATCTCGCTGTTCATTTATAGGAAGTCGGTAAAACTGCCGTCGGAAGCTAAGAAGTAAAGGTCACCTCTAAACAAAATTACAGGCAGGAGCATTATGGCTCCTGCCTGTTTGTCGTTTGATAATATAACTCCGCTCACTTGACCGGAAGCCCCGCCGAGCATTGCGTTATTTCTTTTCAGCGTCGCGGTGGAGAGTTCTGACCCTCAGCCCTTTCTCCCGGAGGTACGCCGCGGTAAGCTCTGCAAATGTAACGCTGCGGTGCTTTCCGCCGGTGCAGCCGAACGCGATGACAAGACGGCTTTTGCCCTCGGTGACGTAGTGCGGAATCAGGAAGGATATCAGGTCGAACAGCTTGTCCCGAAGCTCCTGCGACTGCGGGAAGCTCATAACGTAATCCTGAACTTCCTTTTCAAGCCCGGTCTTGTGCTTAAGCTCCGGAACGTAGAACGGATTCGGCAGGCAGCGGACATCGAAAACAAGGTCAGCCTCCTGCGGGGAGCCGTACTTGAACCCGAACGACATGCAGCTAACGATCATTCCGTCAGAAGCCTTCTCGAGGAACAGACCCGCGATCTGCTCCTTGAGCTGCCCCGTGCTGAGCATCGTGGAATCAATTATGTAGTCTGCATTGAGGCGTATCTTGCTGAGAAGCTCCGCTTCCGCGTCGATAGCCTTGCCGATGTCTCCGCCGGATACCTCGTCGAGCGGGTGCTTGCGTCGGGTCTCCTTGTAGCGCTTCATCAGCACCTCGCGGGAAGCCTCCAGGAACAGCACCTTTACGTCTATTCCGCGGATATGCAGCTTAGTGATGCACTCTTCCAGCTTGAAGAACATCGCGCCGCCGCGTATATCAGTGACTATCGCGACCTTTGTTATCTCGGCGTTTTCATTGCACATCGCGGCGAAATCCGGAATAAGCTGCGGAGGCATATTATCTATGCAGAAAAAACCGATGTCCTCCAGCGCCTTCATCACCGAGGATTTACCCGAGCCGGAAAGCCCGGTCACTATAACGAATTCCATCTGTTGCTCCTTTTCTGGGTCAGGTAACTGCTATTGAAGGATCAGCATTTCGCATTCCAGCTCAACGCCCTTCTTCTCGAGGACTACGCGCTTTACTTCGTTCACCACCGCCATCACGTCCTCAAACGTAGCGTGGCCGCGGTTGATAACAAACCCGCTGTGCTTCTCGCTGACCTGCGCTCCGCCGATGGTGAATCCCTTCAGACCGCACTCCTCGATAAGCGCGGCTGCAAAGTATCCCTCCGGACGTTTAAACGTGCTTCCGCAGCTCGGGAAGTTCAGCGGCTGCTTGTCGCGGCGGCGCTGCATAAGCTCCTCCATACGGGATTTTATCTCAGCCTTGTCGCCGGGGACGAGTTCCATCGTGACCGAGGTTATAACCATGCTGCTCCCGCTGAAAACGCTGTGGCGGTAGGTAAGCTGCATTTCCGCAGCGGACATCTCGTGTATCTCCCCGTCGCCGCCGACGTACCGGCATGAGGTCACGACGTCCTTCATCTCGCCGCCGTACGCCCCGGCGTTCATGTAGAGCGCTCCGCCCAGTGAGCCGGGAATGCCGTACGCGAACTCCAGCCCGGTCAGCGAGTGTTCCAGGGCTGCGGAACACAGCGCGTACAGCGGAACTCCCGCCCAGGCGGTGAGGCTGTTCCCGCGCGCCTCGACCTCCGGCTTCTCGCCGGAAAGCAGGATCACAGCCCCGCGCCAGCCTGCGGAGCTTACCAACAGGTTGCTCCCCCTGCCGAGGATAAAGTGCGGGATATTCTCGCTGCGGCACAGCCTGAGCACGGTCAGGAGCTGCTTCTCGTCAGCGGTTTTTACGAGCAGGTCGCAGGCTCCGCCTATCTTCATGGAGGTATAGGGAGCGAGCGCCGCGTTTTCCTCGCAGGGAATGCCGTCGTTCCGGCAGGCGGCGATCAGTTGGGAATAGTTCAAGGTGTGACCTCCGGTGTGTAGTAGAATTTTGCCGACGCCGCACAAACATGTCCTCCGCGCAGCGCTGACCTGATATAGATTATGCCGGTAAAGCTGCTGTCATTCCGCGAAGGAGAAAACTGCCTCGCTGTCCTCAATGGCGGCGTACACGCTGCGGAGCGCTTCCTGCGCCGCGCCGTAAAGCTCGAAATGTGCAAGCTCCACGTCCTCGCCGCCGTTTATCACGGCGAAGATGGAGCTTTCGTTTATGTAGAGGTGGCTGCTCTCGACCAGCCGCATGCCGTCCTGTGAAAGAAAGAACATACTGTCTCCTTACTCAGCGAGGGTGTAGAGGAACGCCGCGCCGATTATACCTGCGTCGTTTCCGAGCTGGCAGATACCGAGCTTTGTCGACCTCTTGGGGTCTACGCAGTAGCTGTCCTCTGCGATTATCTTCTCAAGCGGCTTGGTGAGGTTGTCGCCCTCCTTGCAGATTCCGCCGCCGATGAGGAGTATCTCCGGCTGGAATGTGTTTACGATGTTGGTAAGTCCGCAGCCGAGGTAGGATATGTACATATCAACGACTCCGGAAGCGCTCTTGTCGCCTGCGCGCCAGCCGTCGAACGCGGTCTTGCCGTCGACGTTATTGATATCGCCGGAGCATATCTCCCACATCTTGCTGGACTTGTCGGCTTCCATAGCTTCCTTGGTCATGTTGATGAGCGCGGTAGCGGAGGAATACGCCTCGAAGCAGCCCTTACGTCCGCAGTTGCAGGGTCTGCCGCCGTAGTGGACAACGGTGTGTCCCAGCTCGGCGCCGCAGTAGTTGAATCCGGTGTAGATTCTGCCGTCGATGATGATACCGCCGCCTACGCCGGTTCCGAGGGTGACTACTACAACGTCCCTGCAGCCCTTGCCTGCGCCCGCGAGGACCTCGCCGAACGCCGCCGCGTTAGCGTCGTTTTCAACGTAGACCTGCTTGCCGAGGCGTGCGCCGATGAGAGAACGCAGGTCGGTGTTGCGGAATCCGAGGTTGCAGGAATACAGAACCACGCCCGTATCGCGGGAAGCGGTGCCGGGGGTTCCGATACCGATGGAGTTCAGCTCGTCGATAGTTACCTTCGCGTCGTTAAGAGCCTTCCAGACGGTCTCTGCGATAGAATCCGCGATCTCCTCCGCCGGACGCGGGAGGTCGGTCTTGCAGGTTGCCTTGGCTACGATATTGTAATTTTCATCGACCAGACCGACTTTGATGTTAGTTCCGCCGAGGTCGATACCTATATTGTACTTCATTAAAATACACCTTTCTTTTAAATTCGGAATTATGAATTCGGAATTCGGAATTTCGGTGTCCGCTCCGCGGACTGATTTCAATTATTCCAAAATCGGACAACAGCAAAGGAAACGGAAATGTCCGTTATATATTGCTTTTGGAATCCGTCCCGCGAAGCGGGACACATTTATTCCGAATTCCGCATTCCGAATTCCGAATTAATTTTAAATGTTGAGGTCTGACATGATCTCCTCGCTGTCGGAGTCGATCCCGAGCTGATGGAGCAGGTCCTTTGCAGCGTTGTAGCCCATCTTCTTCATACGGTTGTTCATAGCGGCTACCTCAAGAATAACTGCGAGGTTACGACCGGGCTTTACCGGGATAGTGAGCAGCGGCACCTTAACGCCGAGGATAGTCATATAGTGGGTATCCACGCCCATTCTGTCGTAGGTCTTTTCGGGGTTCCACAGCTCCAGCTCGACCACCATGTCGATCTTCTCGTTGAGCTTAACAGCGCCGACGCCGAAGAGCTGACGCGCGTTGATGATACCGATACCGCGCAGCTCGAGGAAGTGACGGATATTGTCCGGAGAGCTTCCCACCAGGGTGATGTTGGACGCCTTCTTGATCTCTACCGCGTCGTCGGCAATGAGTCTGTGACCGCGCTTTACAAGCTCGATTGCGGTCTCGCTCTTACCTACGCCGCTCTCGCCGAGGATAAGGACGCCCTCGCCGTAGATCTCAATAAGAACTCCGTGGCGGGTGATACGCGGAGCGAGCTGAAGATTCAGGAAGTTAACCAGCTTAGATGTGAAAACCGATGAGGATTCGTCGGTGCGTAGCAGGGTTGTCTCATGCTCCTTCGCGCTCTCGACAAGCTCAGGGAACACGTCCAGGTCGCGGGTGATGATAAGCGCCGGGAACTTGTAGCTCAGCAGGTTGTCGATACGCTCGCGGCGTACGTTAGGCTCCAGGGTCGAGAGGTAGGAATGCTCCGTTCTGCCCATCACCTGGATACGCTGCTTGTCGAAGTACTCGTAGAATCCAGCGAACTGCAGACCGGGTCTGTTTATCTCATGGTCGGAGATAAGGGTATTGCCGCCGTCCTCCGGCATGTATATAACTTCCAGCTTATATTCGTCGATTATTTTCTGAAGGGGGAACGAAAATTCCCGGTTGATTTCATCAAAAGGCATAAAAATGTTCCTTTCCCGTATTTTGATAGCGGCGCACAAAGCCACGATTATATTATACAACGATTCGCTGATTATTTCAAGGGATTTTGTGAAATTTATATGGGAACCTCTAAAAACCGGTTTGAAGAGGGAAAATGGGTAGAGTGCGCCGAA
>ERZ780148.1879-NODE-1879-length-13220-cov-2.532093_pt1 | contig 13220 bp, 5 predicted proteins | sample MGYA00510984_ERZ780148 | MGnify/ENA primary metagenome ERZ780148 (study PRJEB29588, sample SAMEA2160902) | human gut metagenome | biome: human gut; feature: human-associated habitat; material: faeces | place: Denmark | collected 2008/2010 ...
AATGTTCGTGAAATAACGGTCGGTGGGATCTCCTGTTTGCAACCATACCGTCCGGCCTGTGGCCGGCGTAAAGACACCCACCGTCACTTTGTGCATTTTTTCTCCTGCCATAGGATATTTGCAAGGATAAGTGGTGGCTATGCGTGTCGTGATATCCACTTGCGGATAGTCGGGCACCATACTTTGGTCCATCCGATAGAAAGCGAGTTGTTTCCCGTCCGGACTCCAGAATGTTCCTTTGGTAATGCCGAACTCGTTACGATGTACGGTTTCTCCATACACCAAGTCGTTGCTACCATCGGAAGACACGGCCATCGTTTGCCCCTCTTTCGTCGTGACATATAGGTTGTGTTGCCGCACGAAAGCCAGGCTATTGGAAGACGGGGAGCGGTCCAATGCCGTGGCATCCGCCGGATATTCCTGTTCCCATACCTTCTTTCCCGATTTAAAGTCTACTACAGTGTATATGGAGGTCGGTCTACCCCCGTTTTTTCCTTTCCCGGAAACGACGGTGGCTACCCATGGTTGTCCTCCATCGGGGAACTCCACATTGTAGCAGCTCCGCACGACCGATGAGTCTTCCCCGGCTCCCAGCCATTGGTTCAGTTGCGATAAGGTGAACAGCACCTTCTTGCTTCCGTTCTTGGGGTTTATCTCATTGCAGCCGTCCAAGTCCGTTTCCACCAACCGGTTACCCCACCAAGCCGTGTACAGGTTTTGGGGCTGTAATTGATGGTACGTACTTCCTCCCGGAAGCAAATCATCCAACGTAAAGCTCTTTTTTCCTTGTGCCATGGCGAGGACGGACAGAAGTGAAACCATTATGAAAAGATTAATCCTCTTCGTCATAGCGGTCGAATTTACGGTTTTTTCCGAATGGCTTCCGTTCGCGGTCAAAAGGTTTCCGCTCGCGGTCGAACGGCTTGTTTTTGCGTTCGAACGAGCGTTCTCTGCGTTCAAAAGGTTTTCCTTCGCGTTTAAACGGTCGTTTTTCGTATGACCCTCCTCTGTCCTCACGGTCTTCCCGTGGACGGCGGTCGAAAGAATGACCTCCGCGCGGTCGGCCGTTGCGGTCGTCGTAATCCCTTCTTCTGGGGGTGAAGTCTTCTTCATCGTCATCAATGGCCCTTTTAAACTCGCGGTGCATCTTGAAACGTCGTTTTTCCGCCATTTGCCGACGTTCTTCGTCGGTTTTGATTTCCTTGCCTTCAGAGCGTAGTTCCTTGTATTTTCCACTGAATATTTGGTATTTGCGGAACTCGCATTCCAACGAACCGTTGTACAAAGGTATTTTGATGGAAGGTTTCAGGCCTATCTGGTCGAAACATTCTTCGCGGTAACTCAAAACCCAGGCATCGTTATCCAGGAACTGGTGTTTCAGCCGTTCGCCGATGGTCCGGTACAGCCCCAACAAGTCGGGCGTGGAGATACGTTCGCCATACGGCGGATTGGTGATGATGATGCTTTTCTCGGCCGGTTGCGTAAACTTGTGGAAATCTTGCTGGGCTATTTCGATCTCTTTGCTCAGTCCGGCAGCTTTGACATTCCGTGTGGCGATGTCTACGGCGTTGCGGTTAATGTCGTAACCATAGATCTTATGTGTGAATTCACGTTCTTGCGACTCGTCGTTGTAAATCCGGTCAAACATCTCCTTGTCGAAGTCAGGCCATTTCTCGAAAGCATATTCCTTGCGGAATACGCCCGGTGCGATGCCGCGGGCGATAAGTCCCGCTTCGATGGCTATCGTTCCCGAACCGCACATCGGGTCTATCAGGTCGCATTCGCCGTCCCAGCCCGTCATCAGGATCATGCCGGCGGCCAATACCTCGTTCAACGGGGCTTCCACGGCTTCCTGCCTGTAGCCGCGCCGGTGCAACGATTCACCGGAACTGTCTAACGACAGCGTACAGTCGTTTTCTGCAATATGGATATTCAGTTGCAAGTCCGGATGAGTCACGCTGATGTTGGGGCGCGAACCGGTTTTCTCGCGGAAGTAATCCACAATGGCATCCTTTACCTTATAGGCCACGAACTTACTGTGACGGAACTCTTGGGAAAAGACCACGGAGTCTACGGCAAAGCTGGTTTCATTGTTCAGATACTGATTCCAGTCGATGGCCTTGACGGCATCATAAACCTGATCGGCAGATTCTGCCTTGAAATGCTTGATAGGTTTAAGGATGCGGATGGCCGTACGCAGGGCAAAGTTGGCCCGGTACATGAGTTCCTTGTCGCCGGTGAAAGACACCATTCGGCGACCGGTCTGGATGTTGTTTGCTCCTAAGTCGGTCAGCTCTTTGGCCAAAACATTCTCTAATCCCTGGAAGGTTTTGGCGATGAGTTCAAATTCAGTTTCCATTGTGTAAGTTTTGTTGGATAAATCGCTCATGCTCGGCAGACTCGAGCAGGCTCGGTCTGCGCTCGCTTACTCGCGATTTTCGATGGATGCTTGTTTGCTATTGGTTTATTTATATTTCTTTTGTACGAGTCGGGCACCGGCAGGTACGTCCTCCGTCACCCAGATGTTACCGCCTACCGTCGCACCACGGCCTACCGTGATGCGCCCCAGAATGGTGGCGTTGGAGTAGACAATCACGTCGTCTTCCAGAATCGGGTGGCGCGGAATTCCCTTGATGGGGTGTCCGTCGTCGTCGAGCGGGAAGCTTTTGGCTCCGAGCGTGACTCCCTGATAGAGCTTTACGTGGTTGCCGATGATGCAAGTGGCCCCTATCACGACGCCCGTGCCGTGGTCGATAGTGAAGTGGTGGCCGATTCGGGCGGCGGGATGGATGTCGATGCCGGTCTCGGAATGCGCCATTTCCGTGATGATGCGCGGAATCAAAGGCACGCCCAATAAAAGCAGTTCATGGGCGATGCGGTAATTGCTCAACGCCTTGATAATAGGGTAACAACTGATGATTTCGCCGTAAGACTCGGCAGCCGGGTCGCCGTTGTAAGCCGCTTCCACATCGGTGGCCAGCACTTCACGCAGGGCTGGCAGGCGGCTGATGAACTGTCCGGCCAAGTCGATGGCCTTTTCGCGTTTGGTGTCACATGCACAGTCGCCTGTTTCCTTGGCATCGAAGCATAGTCCGGCATGTATCTGTTCGGTCAGCAGATTGTACAACCGTTCGATGTTGACACCGATATGATAAGTGATGGTATGATGGTTGACCGTGGATTTCCCGTAAAATCCCGGGAAAAGGATGGCACGGCACAATTCGATAATTTCGTGCAGGACTTTTCCCGAAGGGAGGGGGTCTCCGTCTTGATGTTCATGAAACAAACCTTTCAGAGACGAGTCTTCGGATAATTCCGTGACGGTTTGTGCCAAAAGGTGAGTGAAATTCAACAAACTCATTAAACTTTAAAATGTGTGATATTCTCCGTGCAAAGATAAAAAAATCAGGCTTCCTTCCCAAAAAAAAGCCTGATTATTTGTTACGGGCCTACGCTTTGCCCCGATATTACGACGCGTCATGCTTCTTTCGCGCTTTTCACCAACTTATACAACTTGTCGTTCGGCCTTATTTTCTCCGGCACTTTAAACGACACGCGCATGCCTTTTCCTACGGTTTCCACCGGTTTCAGGTCGTAACGCACTTCTTCCAAATCCATGAACAATGCCCCTGTCGTAGGACCGGTGACGAGCAGACGGTCACCCACGCTCATGTCCGCCGCTTCGATTTGGAACTCTCCCACGCCAAGTTTGGAAAAGTATTTGATGGCCTTGCCCACGTAGACCTTTTTTTCCGTGGCGGCCGAACCGTAGTTCGTCGTCCATTCGCCTAAAGTCTGTCCCTGGTAGTACCCGTCCCAGAAACCACGGTTGAACACGCGGGCCAACCGCGCGTCCCATTCGTCTTTTTTCTCTTCGGTGAACGTCCCGTCCAACACGCTTTGTGGCTTCTTGATAGCAGCCCACGACGGTGGCCACATATTCCGGTCCCCGGGCACGTCCCTCTATTTTGAACACGCGTACGCCCGCCTCCATCATCCGGTCGATGAAGCGTACGGTCTTCAGGTCTTTCGGGCTCATGATGTATTTGTTGTCGATTTCCAGTTCCGTGCCCGTTTCGCGGTCTTTCACGATGTAGCCCCGGCGGCAGATTTGCATGCAGGCCCCCCGGTTGGCCGACCGACCCGTGTTGTCCAGACTGAGGTAACATTTCCCGCTGACGGCCATGCAGAGTGCTCCGTGACAGAACATCTCGATACGTATCAGCTCTCCGCCCGGACCGCAAATGCGTTGTTCCTCTATTTGCCGGTGTATGTCGGCCACCTGCGTCATATTCAGTTCGCGGGCCGACACTACGACATCGGCAAATTGGGCATAGAATTTCAACGCTTCGATGTTGCTGATGTTCAGTTGGGTGGACAGGTGTACTTCCTGCCCTATCTGTCGGCAGTACATCATGACGGCTACGTCCGAAGCTATGACAGCGGAGATGTCGGCTTCCTTGGCTGCATCTATGATGGTACGCATCAGCGGAAGATCCTCGCCGTAGATGATGGTGTTTACCGTCAGATAGCTCTTGATGCCGTGTGCGGCACAAGTTTGTGCCATTTCCTTCAGGTCGTCAATGGTGAACGTACTGGCCGAATGCGCCCGCATGTTCAGGTTTTCGATGCCGAAGTATATGGAGTCGGCTCCGGCTTTGATGGCTGCGGCCAATGATTCGCGCGAGCCTACCGGTGCCATGATTTCAAAATCTTTTCTCGTCATGGTGTGGGGTTTTGTTTGCAAAGATACGCCCTTTTCTCGATACATGGGATTTTTGTGCTGTTTTATTTTTCTTGTGGCGATTAATTGCAGGGTAGTGATGGTTTTACTCATTGTGTTTTTGTTTTTTGGGGTGGTGCGTATAGGTCTCCTTTCCCCTCATGTTTATAAGGGAATGAGGCCGACACGTTTATGTACAAGTTACTTTGTGGGCCAGAGTATTCTATCTCTCCCTTTGCTTTATGATATTTATGCTATTGTATACGCCAACGGGCAAAGACTGCAAGCAAGTCTTTGCCCGTTGGCGTTGTATAGGAACAACTGTTTTTAATTGACGTATTTACGTTTGTTCTTGATGTAGACTCCTCATAGAATGTTTTCATCTCAATACTTTCTTGCCATTAATGATGTAGATTCCATGAGAAGTTCTGTCTACGCGACGGCCTGAAAGGTCGTAGATTGTTTTGGGAGTGGTTACGGAAAGTCGTGGGGGAGATACGGTGCCTATTGCAGTAGGGTTGTTACGCTCCTCACGGGTTACGAACTGCCAAACATCGGTATCTTTCAGATAGTTGGTGCGTACGCACATCATGTCGTGTTGCGTGGGATCGTAGCTCCAATGCCCATTATTCTGACCTGGGACAATGATGGCATAGGGGGCAATGAGGTTGGATTGCTTTACTTCCTCTATTTCCACCGCTTCGGCATGGTTTACACCGGTGAAAGGCACATCACAATACATGGAACCGTTTTCGCCTGCAACTTCGGCTTCGTAATAATATGCTGCTCCAGAGTTTTTGGGCACACTGCCTTCATACCAACCCCAGTAGGTGTTGTGACCTATATCGGGTGTTTTGATGTACGTCTTGCCCTCCTTGCGGTAAATGGAAACCAGCATTCCGTCCTCGTCTAAGCCAGCCTGTGTGCCCCAGGCACCGTGCCCTGTATTGAGCCATAGTCCCATCTTCACGTTATAAAGATAATATTGTTCTGATTCTTCAGGTGTTGAGCCTGTATAGGGGCTTTCCATAGTCGCTGTCAGCCGCACTTGTTCTGTGGCATCGTTCAGTTGCCGGGTGAGATCGGCAAAGACGATGGGGTTCTGTAATTTTGCGGTCAGCATTGTCTGTTCCTTTACGAGGGCAAGGAGTTGGGTGCGTGCCTTTTCATCGTAGCGCGTTTTATCGGCCACATTTTGTGCGAGCTTTACCGCCTGTTGCCATGCAGTGCGTGCGGCGTTGATTTGTGCTTCTGTGAAGTTGTTGGTCGGCGCATCAGGCCCATCGTAACCTTCGGATTCGGCCAGCGTGTCGATATACTCTTTGTCGCCAATGACAAAGGTGTTGTATGAACGGGCCGGCAGAGTGGCTGTCAGATACTTGTCTTCGTCAATACCTATGCTTAGCAGGCGTTCGCTATTACTCTCGTTGCCTGCCACTACCACGTATGTTCCGTTTCCTGTCTCGGTTACAAGCACAAGGGGCTCTTTGCTGCTTTTGCGTAGCACTTTGGCACCATTGCCGATGAAGTGGCTATAATGTTTGTAGGCATAAAACTCGGGGGTGTAGCGCGGCTTTAGTGTGGAGAGGTCGAGATGGACAAGTGCATTCTGCCACCAATTCATGAACGGTCCACGTCCATTACCGCCAAGAATGCTGTTCCAATTGGTGTAGGTTACGCAACCATGGTTCAGATAATGGTGGATGAGTTCAAAGGTATGTGTGCCGGCAGCCCAGTCAAAGGTGCCGCTGCCACATTCGCTCTCTGTCTGGATGAACTCTAAGTTCGGGAAACGTGCCTGGTATTCGTCAGCAATGGTGGCGATGGCATTGCGCCCCTCCCATTGGAAGCCCACACCATCGAACATCTCGGCCAGTGTCTTACCTTTGTAGTCGGGGTGCTTGCTTGGGTAATCCAAGATGGTACGGAAGGTAGGCAAGTCACCTGTGTTCATCGTACCCAGCCAAACCTTCACGCCGGGATGCGTCGCACGTATGTAAGGTATGAGGTAATCGGCATTGAAGCGGGCCGTCGAGGTGGCCTCCCACGAAGTATTAGGGTAGTAGTTGCAAGTGTAGGCTTCGTTTTGGTAACATATGCCTGTAATGTTGATGCCCTCTTCGGCGTAGGCATCAATGAAACGGCCGAAGTACTTAGGATAGGCCTGTAGGTACTCTTCTTCCATGATGAACTGCGTGGAGGTATAGGCGGGGTAGGTGATGTCCAGTCCATTTTCGTAACCCGCACGGTTGCTGTAATGATGGCTGTGTTTCATCCACTGCGGGGGACTCCAAGGCGAGCACCAAAAGTCCATGTCGGGATTCTGTTCCTGCGCCTTTTTGATGAAAGGTATGATGTTCCTCTTGTCGCGTTCGATGGTAAAGTGCTCCATTTCGAAATCTGTCTCGCCCTCAGGCATCTCGTCGCATGAATACCATGCTCCGAGGCGGTCGATGGGATGGTCTTCCTGATGGTACACGTCTTCATCATAGAAGTTTTCGGGGCCGGCATAATCACTGGCGCCTAAAGGGATGCGTCCCAAGGCGAAACGCAGGTCGCCCGTGGGAGAGAACATACGATGGAAAAATTCAGCGCGTTCTTCTTCGGTGAGTTTCTTTAAGGCGATCCAGTCTAATTCGTTGAAACAAGTACCCCAAGCGCGGAATGTGGAGCGGACATCGGTGGTATGGAATGTGGCGGAGGGAGTACCTACAACCTTGTCGCTCATGGCTACACGTTTCATCTGCCATGCCTGTGCCTCGGTGGTGGTGAACTGTAGTGCCTTGTAGCGGCAGGTGTCCTCCACCACAATACCTGGGTTACGCTCATCCTCGGACACCAGCTGCCATAGTGCGTCTGCACCGGTGATGCTGGCCGATACGCACATTACGGTGGGATATTGTGCATCGTAGCCCAGCATTTTGTTGTTGTTTTCAGGCAGTGAGATACGGTAGGCATTGGGGATGTTTTCGTTGGCTACGGCAGTCAGTTGTACGGTTTCTTTGCTTGTCGAACTGTTTAGATAATACTGTGCATCCACGCCCGTTGGTAGCTTTTCGTTGCTTCCGCCCTTGGTGTCCAGCCAGCCCCAATGGCAATTCTCACCCAGCGAGGGGACATTTATCCAATAGCGGCCTTCGCCGTCGGCGGCCACCAGGCGCACTTCAATGCCTTCGTCGTTCCAGCCGGCTTGTGTACCCCAATAACCGTAGCCGCCCCAGCCCATGAACTGCGCGTGTCCCACATTATAAAGATAGTAACTGTCACCGGCATGCACCTTGCTGCCATGATAGGGTGACTTGGGTTCCGTGAGGTTCTTCTGTGCTACCTGTATTAAGGCAATTGCTGATACCAGGCGATGCATGGCTTCCTTTTTTCTTTCGGCATCGAGCGATGCGTAATCTGTATCCATGGCTTCTTGCAGAGTTGCAATCTTTTCCTGTGCCAGCCCCGTGAGGTCGAGGCTCTGGGCTATGGCCAACTGTTCCTGCCAAGTCGTGGAAAGTTGGAAGTGGTGGAGCGTACAGAGTGATCCGTTTTGGGTTGATTGGAAAACGAGATATACAGCTTGCTTGCCCTTTAGTTGGGAGAGGCCCGACAATGTGACGTGGCAGGGGATGATGGTTTGTGACATATCGCTCGTCAGTTCCAGCGTACCCAATACCATGCCGCCACGATCCGTCCATGGGCTGCCTGCTAAGATAGTGATGCTACCGTCCAGTCCGCCCGGTTGCAGGGTGAACACGGCATCTATGTGGTCGCTTTCAGGCAGAATGTCGAAGTTGAAATACTTGTAGCCCACCACAGAGCCTGAAGTGTTGTTCACTACCGGGCAGCTGTGTAAGTCGAAATCTGAGGGAGCCTCTGCAGGATTACCCTCGTAGTATGTGGGCTGCACGTAGGAACCTGAGTGGAAGAATGTGGGAAACGATTCCCACGAACCGTTGGGTCCTGTGTAGTAGCAGGCTATGCCTGCCATCTGTCGTTGGCAGGGGTTGAGACCATTGGTAAGAAAACCCATAGAAGTGTATTCAGCCTCGGAAATGGTAACCTTACCGCCCGGTCCTTCTTCTACCTCGACGGTGATAGGCTCTACAGTGGCTTGGCGCGAATATTCGCTGGTACCTGTCTGGCGGTGGTAGAACACCCACCATTGTCCGTCTATTTCAATGATGCTACCGTGGGTATTACCATCGGGGTGTGCGGTATAAGTGGGATTACCATCATGGTCTACGCCACGTGCACGGCCGTCGATTATGGTACCGCCATAAGTGAAAGGGCCGAGCGGGCTATCGCTGTAGGCGTAAGCTAGTGTGTAGTGGCTGCTACCTAAGCCAAATTCGCCGTTCCGTGTCTGGCGGCTGTAAATGAAGACGTACTTGTCCTTTATCTTACGTATGGACGAAGCCTCGAAAAACCTGAATGTGTCGTCTTGTCCAAGGTTGGGGATGAGATCGGTTACGATTTCCGTGCCTTCTTTGACGGTGGCCATGGTTACGGGGTCAAGTTCGGCACCAAACGACTGTTGAAAGCCCCAATAGCCATACACGCGTCCGTCATCATCGATGAATACTGCGGGGTCGAAGCGTAACACTCCGTCGGTCTTTTGGGCCTCGGTCGTGCTCCAGTTGATTACCTCAAAGGGGCCGTCGGGGCGCAGGCTTTTAGCCACCATCCCTTCGCGCCCAACCTCTTGGTTGTTGGGGTAAAGGTAATATACTTTTTGTCCGTTTTCCTCGCGCATGGTCACGTCGGGTGCATAGAGCAGGTCGCCACGGCCGTCGCTATGCAACAGGTTGCCATCGCGGTCTTTCACAGAGGTGAAAATGATGCCGTCATAGCGCCACTGGGTGAGGTTGTCAATGGGGGCTGACCACACCACTTGTTCCAATCCGCAATAAGCGTCGCGTAGCGAATCGTGCGAACCGTAGATATACAGACGGAATTTTCCCGGGTGGTCGGGGTCTTCAAACACATAGGGTTCTGCATCGGGGACATACTCCCATAAAGGGAGATAGGGGTTTTGTGCTTTGCTTGTCAGCATTGACAGCAAGAATGCTGCCAGTAACAGGAATTTGTTCATAGTTATTGAAATGTGTAATTGTTTGTGGGTTACCATGGTAATGACTTTTTTAGCGTTCACAGTACACGGGCTATGCCCGTCTTATATGTAGAGTTTATCTTTGATGGAACTCTTTCTGTCGCAAAGGTAGGACGAATGTAGCGACATTCTATAAATACTTTAAGCACAATCAATAAAACATATTAGCAATAGTACGTGTTGCAACATTTATTGCTCTAAAATTCCGCATTTCTTGCATTGTCTTCCGTATTTCTGCGATTCGCGTACTGCGTGGGAAGTATGCCGAAGCGTTTCTTGAAACACTTTGCGAAATAACTCGGCGTGGCGAATCCCACCCGTTGGGCGACCTCGCTCATGGCCAACTTGGGGTGTTCGGAAATCATCTTGGCTGCATGTTTCAGACGGATGTCGCGGATGAACTCCACAGGTGAAAGGCCTGTGAGCGATTGTATGCGACGAAGCAGATTGGAGCGGCTCATGCAGAGGTCGGAGGCAAGACCTTCCACGTTATATTGTGGGTCAGTGATGTGCTGCTCCACATGGTTCTTGGCCAATGCGAGGAACTCCTTGTCTTTTTCGGCAATCAACTCTTGTTGCGAAGGTACGGCAATCTCGCGAAGTGCCAAGTCCTGACGTTGCCGTTGAATCTGACGTAGTTTGTGTACCCGCGTACTGACCAGCCAAAGGCAATAAAGCGGCACGGCGGCGGTGGCGGTGAGAAGAAGCACGGCCCACCACTCTTGCCACCAGAACGACTGGCGATGCAGCAGAATGACACTCTCCCCCTCCTTCCAGCATCCTGAACCATCGGTGCTACGCAGGTGCAGTTTGTGATTGCCTTTTGTCAGGTTGTTGATATAGAGCGTGTTTACACCTTGCGGCAGATAAATCCAGTCTTGGTTGATGCCTTCGATGCGGTAGGCGAAGCAGATTTTGTCAGCGTTGAAGATATCGAAGGTGGAGAGATACAGGCTTACCGTGCCGGAACCTGCGGGAATGTCGATGCGGTCAGTACGGCTGTCCACGATGCTCAGGCTATCGCCATACAGGAAAGCCGTCACTCTCGGCATCTGTCCGGAAAAAGACTGACGGTCAAGTTCGGGTGAAGAAGGGGCTATGCAAATAGCGCCGGTGCCGTCTATGCCGATGCTGTCGCCCTGCATCTCTTCCAAATGATAGAAAAGGGAAACATTGATGGGGCTGTCGGTGGTACGGATGGTACGGAAGGCTTGGTTTTCCGGGTTGTATTCCCGGACACGTTGGTTGCTGAGTATCCATACGTGTCCGCGGCGGTCGCACATCACGTCGATGAACACTTCGCCACTGTTGCTCATCATGCCATCCCGGCTCAGTGTGTCGTGGCGGAGGCTGTGCACATTGCCATCTTTCCCTACGGTCCATACCGTGCCGTCCGCGTTGGCTGATAATGCTGACAGGAACGGAGACATGGCCAGACAGGAGGGTGTGCCGCCTTTTGTCGGTATCTTGAACAGGCCTTTCTGCCGTGCGATGAAATAAAGTTGGTCGCCGCAGAGCGCGATGTCTTCCACTGGTGCTTGTGTGCCGCATAACTTCTTTGTCCGTTTTCCTGTCAGGGAATACTCATACAAGCCGCCGTCTGTGCCGATGTGAAGGATGCCTTTGCCATTGTCTGCGATGTGTGTGATGGTCTCTGTCAGTTCGGCGACGGGTGTTTCTTTGATTCCTTGGTTATGGACAAGACGGACCAGTGAGTTGCCTCGTGCTGCCCACAAGCCTTGTCCGCTTTTGTCCGGCTCGATGCACTTTCCGTAGGCCCCATTGCCCACTGTTTTGAGTTGCCGGGTTTTACTGTTGTAATGCATCAACCCCACACGTCCCTGGTGTATCCAGTAGTCTGCCCCGTTTATTATCATGCGGTCGGGCAGTAACGGATAGCCAGTGAGGTCGCGCATGGCGTTCACTTCCATTCTCTTTACCTGTGTTTTATTGGAGCTGACGACAAAGGTCGTGGGGGTGAATCCCGATACCCATATGTTGCCTTCGCGGTCTTCGTACAGAATATCCAGTATCTTGTTTCCTTCCGGCAGGAAGTGCGTTGTTTCGTAAGGGAGAAGTTCTTGTCCGCTAATGCGATAGACCCACAGGTTGTCCTGTGTCGTCACCCACATCAGTCCATGGCGGCTGTCGATGAGCATGGACAGACAGCAGTCTTTGTCGCGGGTGGTCCGGGTGACGGGCTGCTCGGTAATTTTGCCTGTGGCCGCGTCGTAATGCACCACGCCTTTGTCCCACGTGGCAATCCAAAGGCCTCCCGAGGCGTCTTTGGCCATGGCCATGGGATTGACGGGCTGGCTTAGCATCACTTCATTGAACTTCCTGTCCGCGCCTCTCTTCATGAGCTTTCCATTCAAAAGCGCGTAGACTCCGTTGGTCTTGTCGGCATAGAAATTGTTGACGCGCTGGCAAGGAAGGCCGTCGTATGTTTCTTCCATCTGGCTTCCGTCTGCAGAGAAGCGGTAGGCGCGGTTGTCCATCCCTACCCATAGCTTCCCTTGGATGTCCCGATAGATGGCGCTTACCACACCGCGCAAGTCATAAGGCATGGAGAGGCGCATTGTCTCGTGGTCGAGGCGGAACAGCCCCACGTCTGTCCCCATCCAAATGTTGCCTGCCGTGTCCTCGTTGATGCAAAGTATGTTGTTGGCGGCGGGCAGTCCAACCCAATTGGCAGGTTGGAAAGTGTGTATCTGGTAGCCGTTGTCGCGGCACAGGCCGCCACCTATCGTGCCGTACCAAAAGAAACCGTCGCTGCTTTGGAATACGGTATGTACGTTTGCCACGGGAAGTTGCGACTGTGTGGGCAGCATCTGGATCGAGAATGTCTCATTGTCGGGAGAAGGTTGTTGCGCGAAGAGATTCATACATTCGCCCAAAACGAACAATAGCCCCAGTATCTGGTATTTCTTGTGATATTTCTTGCACATGGCAGAACATGAATTAATTTTCATTATTGTTTCGGTTCATTTAGTCCTCAAACAAATCTTTTCTTGTTATTTTCCAATCTGCGGAATTCCTTTTTTCTTCCGGAGATTCTCACCGGCTGCCAATTTAATGAATATATTCGAATAATGACTCCTTGGCTGACGAAAAATTAAAAGTAAAGGACGAAAATGTACTGTTCTGTTTTCAGCAAGGCGTTCTCTTTGTTTTTGTGTAAGGGAGCCATTCCCTCTGTTGTTCTTTCTAAAAAAATAGCGTTTTCTTTCTCTCTTTCCTTGTCTTGCCGTACCTTTGCATCTATGAAAATAGGAAATGTGGAGTTCGGGCCTTATCCCGTGTTTTTGGCCCCGATGGAAGATGTGACGGACATTGGTTTCCGTCTCTTATGCAAGCGTTTCGGCGCGGCGATGGTATATTCCGAGTTTGTGGCGG
>ERZ780148.1889-NODE-1889-length-13148-cov-2.501948_pt1 | contig 13148 bp, 13 predicted proteins | sample MGYA00510984_ERZ780148 | MGnify/ENA primary metagenome ERZ780148 (study PRJEB29588, sample SAMEA2160902) | human gut metagenome | biome: human gut; feature: human-associated habitat; material: faeces | place: Denmark | collected 2008/2010 ...
CCTGTTCTTTTTCTTGAATATCCGCTTCAAGTGTTTGTCCGGTCAGCGCGGCGCTTTCAATCTCGCCATTTAATCTGCGGATGGTCTGCTGCTCGTGCAGAATATCATTTTCAAGCACCGAAACTTCTCCCTCTTTACGGGTGGCGAGTTCATCGGCTTCGGAAGCCTTCAAACAGCGTTGCCTCGCTTTGGACGAAGGCGGCACGATGCTCTGCCTTAAAAAACTGTCGCCCACACGTCTGGTGCGGAATGGGCTGTTCGACAAAGTGGCCGAAGCGGAGGCCCGCGGGGCTAATTCGGAAGAACTGCGCGACATTTTAGGCAAAGCGGCCTCCAAGCGCGGTATTTTCGAGGGGGACACTGAACAAGGCGAACTCGAAATCGGACAAATCGCATCGTCCGTAGATGCCATACGTCCCGCCGGAGACATCGTGCGGCAACTCGTGGAAGACTTCCGGAAAGCGCAGAAGGACGTGGCCGCCATCGGCTTTTGAAGAAGGCCGGAACGCGCCTTGCCCTACCGTAGGCACAAAACCGTACAGAAACGGAGGGTTTCCGTGTCGGTTTTTGAAACTTTTTCCTAACTTTGACCCGTCAATCAAACGCATAAGAAAATAAAATGTCATTATTCAGAGTTCTCCTTTCCATCATTTTTCCGCCTTTGGCCGTACTGGACCAGGGTTGCGGCTCGGTAGTCATCGTGTTCATCCTCACCCTGGCCGGTTGGATTCCGGGAGTCATTGCGGCTTTGGTCATCCTAAACAAAAAATAATAATCCGTCGCGGCCATGAAGATTACCCTACTCGTTGTCGGCAAGACGAACGACCCGCATTTCATTGCAGGCATAGAAGAATATGCCAAACGTATCCGGCACTACCTGCCTTTCGACATCGAAGTCATACCGGAATTGCGGAACACCAAAAGCCTTTCGGAAGAACAACAAAAGGAGAAAGAAGCGGATTTGCTGTTGAAAGCGTTCCAACCGGGCGACCATATCGTCTTGCTGGACGAACACGGACGGGAACATCGTTCGGTGGAGTTCGCCGCATGGATGGAAAAGCGGATGGCAGCCGGACTGAAACGGATGGTGTTCGTCGTGGGCGGTCCCTACGGTTTCTCGCCGCGCATCTACGAAAAGGCAAACGAGAAAGTCTCGCTTTCGCGCATGACATTCTCGCATCAAATGATCCGTCTGATTTTCACCGAACAAATCTATCGGACCATGACCATCATCAACGGTGAACCTTATCATCATGAATAACCTTTCCAGGCAGACATTCATTCGGGAAAACGCCACTCGAAATCCAGCGTCACCGGAAAATGGTCGCTGTATCCCCCTTTATACAACGGGCCTTGATAGGTGCGAAACGGACGAACGCCGCCATACGTCTTTTCCCGTTCGCACATAAAAGGAAAGGCCACTATGGCGCGACATCCGTCGGACGTATGAAACGGACGGCTGTTGTCCATCAACACCGGACTGACCAAGATATGGTCAATCGTTTCCCATATCCCCCGGTAGCGGTAGGAGCCTTTCACTCCGTCTGCGCAGAAGGGAGAAAGCCCCGGCTCACGGAAATACGGGAAAACCACCTCGCGGAACACTCTATCCTCCACATCGGCATTGAAATCGCCCATCCACAAGATACGGGCATCGGACGTAGCCGTACGCAACGAATCGGCTACAGCTCGCACCGTCCGTGCGGCCAGCATCCGATAACGGCGCGAAACACGGGTCGCTCCCAAACGACTGGGCAGATGGCATACGAGCACGTGCAACGTATCTCCCGAGAGTACTTCTCCTTTTACGTACAAGACGTTGCGCGTGGGCCGGAATCCGGCTTCTGCGGAAGGGACAGGAATTTCATGGGACTCCAATAAACGGAAACTACCCGGCTGGTAGAGCAGGGCCACGTCGATGCCCCGCACATCGGGGGAGTGGGTCGCCACGTAACGGTAACCGAGCGCACGCAGGGACGAACGCCGGGTCAAATCGAAAAGCACACTGTCGTTTTCCACCTCGCACAACCCGACCAAATCCGGCAAACGTTCTTTTCCCACAGCCGCAACGACCTTGGACAAGGCGTCCAACTTGCGCCAGTAACGGGACGGTGTCCATTTCTTCTCTCCGTCGGGCAGAAACTCACGGTCTTCCTTCAGGCTGTCATGACGGCAGTCAAACAAGTTTTCCACGTTGTAGAACATGACCCGGAAAGGTTGCTGCCCTTTGACCGGAAGCCACGCGCTCCATCCACAAAGCAATGCCGAAAGCCAAACAACCGGTTTCATTCTTCGGGCACGAATTCATAGCACCCGGCATCCGGTGTAGGTTCCGTCAGACGGTCTGTCCCGTAACGGTCCGTCGGATAACGGGCGACCCACTCCGTCGAGCCTTTGCCACGCGCCACGGAAATGTCTTTCAAGCGGAAATCGTACAGATAGTTATCCGTATCAAACAACCGGAACTGTTCTTGGCCGGTACCCTCCTCGCCTTTTTTTTCATACACCACGCCGACGAAACGCGCGGCATCGTCTTCCGCCTCGACCGTACGAAGTACGCAATTCCCGAAATAGTAATCCACATCCTTGTTCTCGTCTTCCAGATTCCCTGTCACTACATCATCGGCATACCCCGTCACCAGACAGTTCAGGAAATGAGCATGCTGGAGGGGATAATCCAAAGCCAACCATTTGTTGGCCAAATACAAGGCATCGCCCCGCGCAGCATCCCAAGGATAGAATTGTGCCAACGTGCAATGCACGAACTCGGCCCAACCGCCCACCACGGCCACACAATGCCCCAACGTATTGCTGATTTGGGTGTTGCCCACCGACGCACGGCAATGGTACAGCCCCAATCCTTCGCCACCTACGTTATGAATCACGCTGTTCTCCAACGTTAGTTTCATCACGTCTGTGGAAGAGCTGTCGCACGCAATACCGTAGGAAGCACTATGGATGTCCACATGGTTCAGCCGGTTGTCCGTACTCGTGGCCTTCAACCGTATGCCCCCCCAACGGGAAGGCGTATTGTCGTATGGCAGGTAATCGAACATCCGGTCTGTACGGTCGCCACGGAACACCACCGGACGATCGACCGTCCCTTCGGCCACGATACGACCGTGCACCCAAAGGTTGGCTCCGTCGTGGAAATACAACTGTACGCCTGCGGCCATGGACAATGTCACTCCCTCTCTCACGGAAAGACTGTCGTACACCACAATCGGACGTCCGGCCTCCAACAAAGTATCGGCTTCTATCACCTTGCCACGCCACATATAGGCATCCTGCCCCACGGCTGTAAGAATGACATGCTGCTCCCCCCCACTCTCCAAAGCAAAAATCAGGGTGTCGTTCAGGGCTACGGGGGCATCCTGCCCGTTTTCGGGCATTGTCACCTCTGCAAAAACCCGGATACTGTCTCCCGTGCGTACCTCGAAATCGTATGCCCGCGCCCCGCTTTCCGGCTCCAGATAGGAACCGTCCACATTCACCCGAAAGGGAGTGGCATACGCTTGTTTCAGACGTACGGACGCAATACGCAGGCCATCTGCGTTACGGTTGTAAACCATCAGTTGGCGCGTGCTCGACCCTACGGTGGAAATCACAGTGTCGAACCTCACCGTATCGGTGGAAAAGGATAACAGCGCACCGCGGTCGGTCGTGAACGACATGGAGTCGTCACAAGACGTAAAACCGGATACGACCACGACGCCCCACGCAAGGACTGAGCCACAAAAGACGGATATTTTTCGCATATTCATAAATTCAAAAAAGGCATATCTGCTTTGTTATAACGCAGATATGCCCCGCTTATTTTAGGCTTTCGCCGGAATATTCTTCAAAATGGCTTTGATATGGTCCCAAACCATGGCAACCGTCGGTATCAACAAACGTTCGTCGGGCGAATGTACTCCACGCAACGTCGGGCCGAACGACACCATGTCCAGACCGGGATACTTCTCGCTGAACAATCCGCATTCCAATCCGGCGTGTATCCCCAACACTTTCGGTTCTTTGCCAAACAAGGCTTTGTAAGTTTCCACTGCAATTTTCAGAATGTCCGATTCCGGATTCATTTTCCAACCCGGATAGCCTTCGCCCACTTCCACACGGGCACCGGCCAACTCAAAAGCGGCTTTCACCATATTGCTCATGTGGTGACGCGCACTCAGTATGCTGCTGCGCTGACTGGTTTTCACCTGAATCTTATTGCCGTCCGTCAGACGGATACTGGCCAGATTGGAACTGGTCTCCACCAAATCTATATCCTGCGACATGGAAAGAATGCCGTTGTGCACGGCCTGTAAAGCCCAAATGAGCTTGCGGGCCACTTCGCGCTCCACAGCTTCCGACCTCGCGCCTTCGCTCTGCAACTCGAAGACCATAGTCTTTTCGGTCACACTGTATTCTTCTTCCACATCGGCACTGAACAGGTTCCAATCCACACGGATGCTCTCCTTGTCCTTCATCGGGATGGCACAAACCGCCATCGCTTCACGAGGTATGGCATTGTGCAGACCTCCGGCCTGAATGTCGCATAAATATAAATCGTATTTAGCCCAGGCATTATATAGGAAACGCGCCAGAATCTTGTTGGCATTCGCCCGCTTCTTGTTAATGTCGTCACCCGAATGTCCGCCCGTCAATCCTTTCACCTTCACTTCGAAGAAGAAATAATCCTGCGGAACATCCACCGGCGTAAAGTCGAATTCAGCCGTAGTTGCCGCTCCCCCGGCACAACTTACGAACAACTGCCCTTCGTCTTCCGAGTCCAAGTTCAACAAAATATCACCGGACATGAAACCGGGCTTCATCCCGAAAGCACCGCTCAAACCTGTTTCTTCGTCACGGGTAAACACACATTCTATCGGGCCGTGGGCAATATCCGAAGCGTCCAACAAGGCCAGCTCCATCGCCACGCCTATCCCGTCGTCGGCACCCAACGTCGTCCCGTCCGCACGCAACCAATCTCCATCAATCAACGTACGAATCGCGTCTTTTTCAAAATCGAACTCCACCTCACGGTTCTTCTCGCAAACCATATCCATGTGGCTCTGTAAAATCACCGTCTTACGGTTTTCCATCCCCGGAGTCGCCCCCTTACGAATCAATACGTTTCCCGTCTCGTCCACCTTACATTCCAAACCTCTTTCACGGGCAAACTGCTCCAAATAAGCTATCATCCGCTCTTCTTTTTTGGAAGGACGGGGTATCCGGTTGATTTCTGCAAAAAACTTAAAAACCTCGGCAGGTTTCAATGAATTCATTTCCATATCCATAATTTTATATATTCATTCTACTAAATTTGGTTAAAAGCGAAAATACGGCTCAATTCCACGCTTTTAAAGTTTATCTTTGCAGCACAAATATACGCAAAAATGTTGAAGACACTATTGTTTACTCTGATAATTGTGGCCATAAGTATGGCATTCTTTGCCATAAAAATCCTTTTTAAGAAAAACGGCCGCTTCCCAAACACCCACGTAGGCCATAGTGCGGCTATGCGCAAACGGGGCATCACGTGCGTACAAACCATGGATGCCTTGGAACGGGTGGAAAATCCACATAGAATCAATGAACGCAGTACAAGAAAATCATAAATAAGGAAAAAATAATGAAGAAAAACAGTATCATTGGCGCAGGACTTATCACCTTGGCAGCCACATTCGCCCTGACGGGATGCAACAAGTCGGCACCGGAAGAAAAAACAAACACTCAAGCTACGGAAATCCCCGCAGGCGGATTGAAAATCGCATATGTGGAAATCGACACATTGATGTCGCAATACAATTTCTGTAAAGACTATACGCTCCTGATGAACAAAAAGGGAGAAAACATCCGGGCTACATTGGCCGGCAAAGAACGCGCTCTTCAGGCTAAAGCCGCAGAGCTGCAAAAGAAATATGAAACCAACCAGTTCACCACCAAAGAACAAGTGGAACAGGCTCAAATGACATTGGCCAAACAACAGCAGGACTTGCAAGCATTAAACGACCGATTGATGAATGATTTCGCTGCAGAACAAGCAAAATACAACACCGAAATGCGGGATTCCATTCAGGCATTCCTGAAAGAATACAATAAATCTAAAAAATTCGATTATATCATCAGCAAGGCCGGAGACAATATTTTGGCAGCCAATGCTAAGTACGACATTACAAAAGACGTAGTAAACGGCCTGAACAAACGGTATAAACAGAATCCGGAAATGGCCGAAAAAATCAGCGGTAAAAGTAAGGAATAAATATCCATTTAAATAAGGGAGGTTCAAGGGCCTCCTTTATTTTTGGAGAACCTTTTACCATTATTTTTCCAAAGCTTCTTTGTTACTTAATATATTTTTCATATCTTGCCGACACTAACGAATGAAATTATCCGGAAAACCATAGTCAAGTAAAATCACAACCACCAAAAAGCGAAAATATGAAAAGAATAAAATTATCAGTATGGAGTATTATGGTCTTGTGTTTAAGTTTAGCCCTGGTATCTTGTGGAGACGACGACCATAAAAATGATCACCACGGAATGAGGACGGGTATTCATAAAATCGTAGTAGAACAGTCTGGGAACACCGAAGATTTTGAGGTGAACCTCGTATTCGGAGCTACAAACGTAAACGGACCGGCAAGACTATATGACGAAAACGGGGAATACTTGGGTGATTCGTATTCGGTAGGCAAAATGAAAAGTAACAGAGTGAGTTGCCAAACGGGACAAGACGGTTTTTTCATGACTTGTTCAGGCTCGACAACAAGTACTTCCGAGGAATCGGGAAAACGGTTAAAAGTAACTATTATCGCTTACGTAAATGGAGAAGAAACCAATCGGCTCGTAAAAGAATACACCACTCAAGGAGAGATTCTGATGGAAAACTTCAGTCTTTCGACCACGAGTGTGGAATGAACTTTATTCCATCCCTATCCATAAACGAAGCATCCTCTCACTCGAAAATGAGAGGATGCTTCGTTTTAAAGGGGGATACGGATTCCCATCTTACGGATGTATCTCATAATCCCAATCCTTAAGGGCATATCCCCAATTTTCATTCACCAACTGAATGGTACGGGGCTTATACTCATATTTGTTCTTTTTGTAGCCTTTCTTCCGGTCTGTATACTGGCGTATGGCAGCCTCGGCACAATCAAACTCACGAATACCTAATTTTTCATACGCAAGCTTCGTGGTTCCGAATGCATCAGCCTCAAAATCCTCGAATTTCACTTCAAAAAGATTTCCTTCCGGCACATACTTCTTCTGCTCCTCATAAGCGCGGTAAAGCTTCGTATAGGTAAGAAGGATATTCTTCTCCATCTCCTCGTCGCTGATATGCTGCAATTCCAACGGTTTGATGGTATTGGTGAAGAAGCTGCGTGTGCTCTCGAACACCGTATAGGGGTTACGCATCAGATAAATGAACTTGGCATTGGGGAACATCTCGACCAAGGCTTTTACGCGTCCCGTATGGGGCGGGTTCTTGGATAAATACACATCTCCTCCCGTCGTACAGTATCTGGAAATTTTCATCAACTTCAAAAACGTTTCCTTGAATACCTGAAGTTCCTCTTTCGTAATGTCCTCGAACGTCAGATACTTGTCGCAATATTCCTGCCATTTCTGAGGAAAGAACCAAAAGTCATAGAAGGAATAAGGCATCATGTTCGACAATGCGAATTCTTCCTCCTGCGGCAGGTCGGGAGCCAACTCCATATTGTCCGTCGGACGTTTGTTCGGCATAAGCCAACCCATCGTCTTCTTGAAGAAAGGTTGCCCGAACATCATCAGATGGGGGAATACGGTCTGGTACGTGGTCGTATAACAGAAATTATCGTCCTGCGCAAAAATGTTGTGCACAAAGGTCGTCCCGCTTCTCCAATGTCCGAGAATGAAAACAGGATCGTGGTCGAATTCGTACGCCCCCAACTTCTCCTCAAACCTGCGGTCTTGGATAGGTGCCAACAAACTCAACAGCCTGCATACGCTTTTCGTCAGATAATACTTGGTACGCTTGTCCGGAGCTATCTCCTGACCACGCGTCATTTCTTTAAACGTTTTCCAATCGGCACCTACCAACGTATTGACCGGAAGTTTGCTGAACTCTAATAATCCCATGAAACTTTGATTTTTAATTAAGGTTATTCTTTAATGATTTCTATCGCGAGACCTTGGCGTCCCAAATCTTTGACGGCTTTCTCTATGGCTTCGTAATGCTCTTTTCCGATACCCAATTTGGGCAGGTTCAACTCCGGAAGGCGCTCAACGTCATTCTCCTTGGCATCCACCGGACCAATAATCATGCCCACTGCACTCGTGTTATTCGTAATCGGATCTATCAATATGAAGGAACCGGTCGCACGATACTTCTGATAGGCATCGAAAAATATGGGTTTTGCCGTCGTGATATGCACTTTCCCGATTTCATTCAAACGAAAACCGTCCGCCGGACGCTGCTCCATCGTATTCACATCTACCTGATAACAAATCTCACCTACCGTGGCACGAGTCGTATTCGTATTATGCTTCAGATAAAAATGCTTGTTACGATCCATCGGTTCTTCGTCCATCCATACGAGCATCGTCTCGAAATAGCGCCCTACTTCCGGCACATTGTCGGGATGTACTAACATTTCACCGCGTGAAATGTCTATCTCATCCTCCAGCGTCAACGTCACACATTGCGGGCAAAAAGCCTCTTTCAAATCTCCGTCATACGTCACAATACGTTTCACATGAGACTTCTTACGCGACGGAAGAGCCATGATTTCATCTCCTTCCCGCACCACACCGGAAGCTATCTTCCCGCAGAACCCACGGAAGTCGAGGTTAGGGCGCAACACGTACTGCACAGGATAACGGAAATCCGTCATGTTGCGGTCGGTATGAATAGGTACGGTCTCCAAAAAGTCCAACAGGCTGGTGCCTTCATACCAAGGCGTACGCTCAGACTTCTCTACCACATTGTCGCCATCCAAAGCGGAAAGGGGAAAACAGGTCACATCCTCTATACCTAATTTATCCGTCAAAGCCTTGTATTCCGCTACAATGGCATCGAACACGTTTTCGTCGAAATCCACCAAGTCCATCTTGTTCACGGCCAACGCGATATGTTTGATTCCCAACAAGGAAACAAGAAATGTATGACGACGGGTCTGCGTGATGACTCCCGTACGGGCATCCACCAATATAATGGCTAAATTAGCCGTGGAACCGCCGGTAATCATGTTGCGGGTGTATTGTTCGTGTCCCGGAGTGTCGGCAATAATAAATTTGCGTTGGTTCGTCGAGAAATAACGATAAGCCACGTCTATGGTGATGCCTTCTTCGCGCTCCGCTTTCAAACCGTCGAGCAACAAAGCATAATCTATATGGTCGCCGGCATTCCCCACACGTTTGCTGTCACGCTCCAAAGCCTGCAACTGATCTTCATACAGTTTCTTACTGTCGAACAAAAGCCGGCCTATCAATGTGGATTTTCCGTCATCCACCGAACCGGCCGTCAACAGGCGCAACAAATCTTTTTTCTCGTCTTGGTCTAAAAACTCCTTTATATTTAATGTAGCCATATAATACCCTCCTGAATTAAAAATACCCTTCACGCTTTTTCTGTTCCATGGACGCCTCCTGGTCAAAGTCTATCACACGGGTCGTACGCTCGCTCTTGGTGGTAGTCATCATTTCCTCCACAATCTTCTCTATCGTGTCGGCTTCGCTTTCGATGGCACCGGTCAACGGCCAACAGCCCAACGTACGGAAACGAATCTTTTTCATCTCAATCTTGTCGCGGTATTTTTCCGGCAAACGGTCGTCGTCCGGCATAATCAGTTGCCCGTCGATGTTCACTACCGGACGTTCCTTGGCATAATACAGCGGAACGATAGGAATGTTTTCCAAACGGATGTACTGCCAGATGTCCAATTCGGTCCAATTACTCAATGGAAACACCCGAATCGGGAAGACACGGATACTTTCGCCCTTGTGGATCTTTGTGTTGTAAAGCTTCCACATTTCCGGACGCTGGTTTTTCGGATCCCATGCCTGTGCCGCATTTCTGAATGAGAAGATACGTTCCTTTGCACGGCTTTTCTCTTCATCGCGACGCGCTCCACCAAAAGCCGCGTCAAACTTATACTTGGCCAGAGCATCCAACAAAGCCTTGGTCTTCATCAAATCCGTATGCACCTTACTGCCGTGCGTAAAGGGGCCTACCCCTGCCCGAAACGCTTCCATATTGGACTCCACTATCAGGTTCCAACCGTATTTCTTAGCGTACTCATCGCGAAATTGTATCATCTCCTTAAACTTCCACTTGGAGTCGATGTGCATCAAAGGGAAAGGAACCTTTCCCGGGGCAAAAGCCTTCTCAGCCAAACGAACCATCACGGACGAATCCTTTCCTATGGAGTAAAGCATTACAGGATTCTCAAACTCGGCCGCCACCTCACGGATAATGTGAATGGACTCTGCCTCCAACTCCTGCAAATGACTCAATTTATATTCAGACATAATATTGTGATTTATTTATTGTTCAATATAAGTTCCAACACTTTATTCACCGATTCTTCCAACGTCAGAACGGAAGTATCCAACGTCAGGGCCGGATGTTCCGGCACCTCGAAGGGGGCACTGACCCCTGTAAAATCCTTAATTTCTCCCCGACGTGCACGAGCATACAAACCCTTTACGTCGCGTTGCTCGCAAACTTCCAACGGTGTGGACACATAGACTTCTCTAAAATCGTCCGCCCCGATAATCTCAGAAGCCATGCGACGGGATTCGTTCGTGGGACTGATAAAGGCAGAAAGCGTCACCACTCCCGTATCTACGAATAATTTTCCGATTTCAGCAATACGACGGATATTCTCTTTCCGGTCGTCGGCCGAGAAACCTAAATTCTTATTGATACCGCTACGAATATTATCACCGTCCAAAATGCGGCACAAGATACCACGCTTATGCAACTCCCGTTCTACACCGAGTGCCACCGTACTTTTCCCGGAACCGGATAAGCCGGTGAACCAGACCATCACCCCACGTTGTCCAAGAAGTTGTTCCTTGTCCGAACGGGTCATCATTTTTTCGTATATCGGATAGATATTTGTCGCCTCTCCCATAAACTGCTTACTTCTCTTTTAAAAATTCCAGAACAAAGGTATTAAAAATACAGATAACACAAACACAATTATGTTCAAAGGCAAGCCTATTTTAACGAAATCGGTAAATTTATAGCCTCCGATACCTTGTACAATCAGATTGGTCTGATAACCGATAGGTGTAGAGAATGAAGCCGATGCAGCCATACAAATCACTACAAAAAACGGAGTCGGACTCACGCCCAAGTGATTGGCCACCTCCAAAGCTATAGGAAAGGACAGGGCCGCCGCCGCATTATTCGTTATCAACTCCGTAAACAAGTTCGTGATAATAAATACCATTGCAAGCAACACATGCGGGCCGTAATCATCACTCAACCCGATAATAAACTTCGCAACACTATCCGCCACACCAGAGTTCACCATTGCCTTACTGATAGCAAAAGCACAGGCGATGGTAATCAACACGTCCCATGAAATGAACTTCGTATATTTCTTAGGATTAAACATTCCCGTCCAAGCCATAATCACCGTCGTGACGCAAACAAAGAAAAACATATCCAACTTCAGTCCGGGAAGGGCCTGCTCCACGACCGGAAGCTCGCCTACCGTTGCCCCGATAATCATCACCAACAACAGAATCATGGCCAGATATTTCTTTTTCTTTCCCATTTCGGGTTCCGCATCCAACACCGACAACATCAAAAACACACGGCTGTCTCCCCATGTCGGAATAAAGGTGCCGTCTGCATCCAGAATCAACGTATCATTCTCCGACAGACGTACATTCATCCAATCCCCTTGGAGACGTTCACCATTGCGATGCAGGCTCTTTACCGTAGCTCCATAGTGACGGTGAAAATCAAATTCGCGCAACGTTTTTCCGTTTCCGGGGAAACGTGCTCCCAACACGGCCTCCACGCGCACAACATCGCCCGAGTCGCTACTTTCTTCTATGTCGTCATCTTTCAGGGTTCGGTCGGGCAATAAACGTTTGGCAAAACAAACCAAATAGATGATGCCCGCAATGGCTATAATCACCCCGACCTGCCCCAACTCGAAGATGGAAAAGCCTTTAAAACCTGCATCTTGTATCATTCCGTCCACCACCAGATTCGTAGAAGTTCCTATCAACGTACAAATACCGCCAAGGATAGTGGCATACGAAAGAGGAATCAGAAACTTTGCAGGTGGCAGTTTCATCCGTCTCGCCCAGTTCTTGATGATAGGCGCAAAAATAACCACCACCGGCGTGTTGTTCAGAAAAGCCGAAATGAAAGCAATGACCGGCAGAACGCGTAGATTAGCCCCTGCCACCGTAGACTTCTTTTGCGGCAACATGGCAAAAATCAAACGTTCCAACACTCCGCTCTTACGTATTCCCTCACTGACCAGAAACAAAAGAGCCACCGTAATCATGCCTTTGTTCGAGAAACCTTCCAACACTTCCTTGGGCGTAAGTATTCCCGCACAGAAAAACAGGATGACGACAGAAAAAAGTATCATGCCCGGACGCATACGGTCGTAGATAAGTGCTACGACCATAGCGGCCAGACAGATTAAGACATAAACAATTTCAAAATTCATGGTATGGTATGATTGTGTAGTGTTTACTTATATTCAGACCAACTCTTTATGGGCAAATCATCCATATCAATATGGCAGAAAGCCTGGATAAAGGCACTTGCCAAACGGGAGTTCGTAATCAAAGGAATGTTCAAATCCACCGCAGCACGGCGAATCTTGTAACCGTTACTCAATTCGCTTACCGTCAAATCTTTCGGGATATTGACCACCATGTCTATCTCCCGATTATGCAGCATGGTAAGCGCCTGAGGCGTCCCCTCTTCGCTCGGCCAATACACCAGGTTGTTCTCTACACCGTTCTCCGTCAGATAGCGGCTCGTCCCTCCCGTAGCGTAAAGCGTATAACCATGCTCTTTTAAAGTACGGGCTGCTTCCAGCATGTCGGCTTTCTGTTTAGCACCACCGGTAGACAAAAGAATGTTCTTCTTCGGAATACGATGCCCTACCGAAAGCATAGCCGTAAGCAAAGCG
>ERZ780148.1899-NODE-1899-length-13104-cov-3.216415_pt1 | contig 13104 bp, 10 predicted proteins | sample MGYA00510984_ERZ780148 | MGnify/ENA primary metagenome ERZ780148 (study PRJEB29588, sample SAMEA2160902) | human gut metagenome | biome: human gut; feature: human-associated habitat; material: faeces | place: Denmark | collected 2008/2010 ...
AGTTCCGCCGGTCAGTGATAGAAAAAGCCAGACGACCGACAGAAGCGACCGGGTCCCCGAACACGAACACCGAAGACGAATAAGTAACGACAGAATAATTCTACTTTTAAATTAGTTTATTCGATCCTTACATTTAGCTCCACCTTTCCCGGTGGCATGCAGATATAATCATTGCAACATTGATACTCCACCGTGCAGTGAACCTCTCCTTTGCCTTTTCCTTTGATTTCCTGACGGAAAACAACTTCTCCTTCATAATACCTGGTTCCCGCCTCATTCAGCTTTTTACTGACAGGCCACAGCAATTTTTCTGCTTCTCCCCATCCTTCCGGAAAAGTAAACTGCAAAGCAGTCGGCATATACGGATCTGTAGACGCCACCCGGGCATACGTATGATACCCCGGATGAATATTCATCTTTACCACGACCCACTTATTACCGTTTTCCGCCTCTTCGGTTTTCATTTCCATATATACCGGATTTTTATCACTGTTCAGGGCAGCTTCTGTTTCCGGAACTCTTCGTTTCTCTCCCCGGTAATCTTCACCCGGAATCTTTTGTCCCCTCATCCGATAATCATTTCCCGGCACACTCAAATCCCTCGTATTTACCATAAAAAACCAACCGCCGGATTCGGTAAAAAATATCCGGTCTTTATTGGTTTCGTACCAATCGCGCCATTCCTGCGGTGTAGCGAAACGACACAGCGTATAACGGGTAAGTACCCGTTTGGCCTTATCCACTTCCTCTCCCCGTTCCCAACAACCGATAGCCTTGTCCAACAAACGGATATCATTATTGGGAATCCCCCAGCTTTTCACATCTTCATCTACCATCCAATAAATCACTTTATCGCCACCGTAAAAATAATCCCGGTTGTCATCGAAATAATCCTTGTAAGCCTGTTCATTGTCCCCGAACTTTTCAAACAAAACAGGTTCACGGGATTTCAGCCATTCTGCATAACTCTGTAGTTTTACGGTACTCCTTAAAGCTGCTTTTTCTTCACTTGTCAGCTTCTCCCCTTTGGCCTGCTTCGCCAGAGCCACTTTTTTGATTTCTTCCGTTTTTTCTATATACTGTTTCTCCACGACCATTCTTTCCTGCCATCTTTTATAGGAAATAAAATCTTTCTGCTGTACGGCATATTCACGGGTGGCTATATCACTTTTATATCTCCGGGCGATAGGTGTCTGGCCCGCGAATTTTGAAATATATGCCACGGCATTGGCAAAAACAGTCTGTGCTTCATCCGTCATATTCTCCGGGGAGGCAGAAAATCCCCAAAAGAAGAAATTACCATGCCTTCCCATCGCTACGGCATCGATATCTTTAGCACTGACACCCCCTGAGATGTATTCGGCATCCGGCGAATCCGCAAATCCCCAGGGTCTGGCGATCATTCCGGGGCGGAAACCTTCTTCAGTTTTATATCCTTTTGTCTGTACCCGCCACATTTCCAGCGAATCCGGCAAAGGTTGCCCGTCAGTCCGTACAAAACGGAATGCCTCCGAAGGAGTCGGTTTTAGTTCCACTGAAATATTCACCTCAAAAGGTCCGTGAAAAATAGGATGTTCTTTATTAAAATGATGCGCATCTGCATCCAGACACAAACAATACCAATCTGTTTTTACACCGATCCGTGTCCCAACGATATCGCCTGCTTCAGCGATAAATACCATCGGACGGTCGAAATCCTCCGGCAAATAAGCAGGATTCCGGGCTCCATTTGGGATATTTTCTGTAATTTTGCACAAAAATTAATTGTTTATGAAACACGTAGTTAAGAATATAGTCTTTGTTTTTATATTTGTCTTCATCATTTTATTGGTAGGGTGCAATTCTACGGTATCAAGAAATCAAGAATTGATTTCTGCAGAGCAACTTATGGAGGAGAGACCAGATTCTTCGCTGATTATACTACAAGGCATAGACACAATGTCCCTTAAGTCCTCTGCAGACAAGGCTCTCTACTCTGTGTTATATGTTCAAGCGCTAGACAAAAACTACATTGACACTCAGGATATATCTCAAATTCAACGCGCTGTTGATTTTTATAAAGACCTGGATGATGAGTACCATAAGATGTTATCATATTATTACCTGGCTCGCATACAAGAAAATACTAAAGAGTACTCTAAAGCTATTATAAATCTTCTTAAAGCCGAAGTATCTGCTAAGAAAATCAATAATTATTTTTACTTAGGACTTATATGCCGCTCTTTTTCTGACATCTACAATAACGCATACAATAGTGTAGAAAGTCTAAATTATGCTCAAAAAGCATATGAATATTTTCAATTGTCTGGATATACAAATTATGCAGATTGGGGACTTTGGGATATTGGTAAGGCATTTCATAATAGTACGGATTACAATAGTAGTATTGAGATTGGACAGAAAGTGGTAAATATAGCTTCAGTTAAACAAGATACACTTTTATTAAGCGATGGGCTAAGACTATTAGCAACGTCTTATGTTGCGAAAAAAGATTATACTTTAGCTCAAGTATATTATAATAGAATTAGAGAACTTGATAATAATCTACTTACAATAGATGACTATCGCAATATAGGAGTGTCTTATTTTGGAACAGGAGATATAGATAGTGCCAAATTCTATATGGATATGTTGATGTCTATTGATACTACTCAAAAATGGTTATCTTATCAATGGAATAAGCATATTGGGAATTACAAAGAAGCTCTCAATGCTCTTGAAAGTGAAAATGCAAATAATAATAAAATATTACACGATGTTATTAATCAGAATGTAACAGAAGCTGTATCAATTTATAGAAACCATGAAATATTAGCCAGAGAAAAAGACTTAATCCATACAAAACGGACTAAGAACACATATATTATCGTTTTTGCGACAATAGCTATTTTGATTACTATTATTGTGACTCAGCGTAGCCGTTCTCAAAAAAAAGAGATTGAGAACAATATGCTACTAGCATCTAATCTTCGCAATATGTTGCAGATTAAGGAAAGCGAGGCGCAAGAAATGCAAGATGTGATAAATAGTACAATGGAACATCATAAAGCAGAGAATGAAGCGATGCAAAACGCAATTAGTAACTTATTTGAACAGCGTTTTGCAACTATTGATAGACTCAGTAGTACATATTACGAATATCAAGGAACGGTAAATGAAAAGCATAAAATATATACAAATGTCATGGAATTGGTTTCAGGATTAGGATCCGACCAAAAGACACTTAAAGAATTAGAAAGCTTCGTGAACACATATAGAGACAATCTAATGTCTCGCTTCAGAGAAACTTTTCCTGAAATTAAAGAGTCTGATTGCATATTATATTTATATTCAGTTGCAGGCTTTTCGGCACGAGCAATAAGTATCTTTATTAATGAGAAATTAGAGGTCGTATATAATAGAAAGTCGCGTCTTAAACAGAAAATTAGTCGTAGCTCTTCTATAGAAAAAGAAAAGTTTATGTCATATATGTAGTTAATGTATTGATTATCAACAACCTATCACCCCCCCATTTGAAAAGCGAGAAAATGGGCTGATTATCAACAGTTTACGGATTTATTAAACAGCGGATAGAAACTAAAATCTATCCGCTGTTTAATTTATTGATTATCACATAGATATAAATTCATGCAGATAGTTTATTTTATTACTAAAATGATAATTGTTTGATTTTTGCCCTCTACCTTATGCAACTGAAATCAAACATTATCGCCTTATGAAAAAGTTTTTATTCTGCCTAATCATCTTGACTGCGATTGCAGTTCCAGAATCGTTTGCACAAGAAACGACAAGTACTACCACAACGGATTTACCCTTAGCACGTCTGCATATAACGGGCTCAAAAAATAGACCTAGAACGGTGGTGCCATTATGGATTGATTGTTATTATGATTCTGGCATAATGTATTTCGATTCATCTGAGGGAAACTGCAATGTTGAAGTTATCGTAACAGACCTTAATTCGGGCATTAGTCGCATTTTTTATCTCTCTAACAATGACAGCCCACTATTAATTAATCTTGAATCTGGAACATATAGCATTCTATATGTAGCAGATGAGAATGAATATGAGGGGATTTTAAACCTATACTAAACTGTAATGAAGAAGTCTTTGATAACCCTATTAATCATCTGTTTGTTTGTTCCAACGATTTTGTTGGGACAAACAAACACACATATTTCCGGAATAATAAGAAATGTATCAGGAAATGGTGTTGCAGATGTTAATGTCTATGTGTCACGAGTAGAGCAGAAATATAGTGTATTTGCCTCTTGCTTAAGTGGTACAGATGGTTCTTTTACATTATCGTTCAAGGCTCCTGTTGATAGCATATGTATTAATGTCTCAGGATTGAATATCACACCGACTAGCGTTATATGTGACAACAAGTCGCAGAATAGAGATATAATTGTCGATGAAAAGGCGCAAGAAATAGATGAAGTGGTAGTTCGTGCCCCTAAAATATATTCTAAAGGTGACACAATAAGCTATTATGTGGCATCATTCCAATCTAAGAATGACATCTCCATTGGCCAGGTTCTAAGACGCCTGCCGGGTATAACTGTATCAGATGCCGGACAGATCTCATACAAAGGACAACCTATCAAAAACTTCTATATCGAGGGTCTTGACCTTATGAAAGGACGATACGGTATTGCTACAAACAATATCGATCCAAACAGCATCAGTACGATCGAGGTTTTGGAAAACCATCAGGACATCAAGGCATTGAAAGACCTTAAACCGGAAGAGAGAGCATCAATAAACCTCAAACTCAAAAGCGGCGTAAAGGGTGTTTTCAATCTTATTGCTACTCTTGGAGGAGGATATGTAGATAAACTGCTTTGGGACAATGAACTTATAACTACATATTTTCAGAGAAACAGCCAATTGCTTGCCACATATAAGGGTAATAATTCTGGAACTGACCTTGAAAGTGAACTACGTTCACACACAGATTATGACTATTCCAGGACATCTACTATTTCAGATATTGCAATGCCTGCCACTCCAGGAATAAACAAAAGATACTATTATTTCAATCAATCACATTCTGCAACATACAACCAAGTATTTCGTGTAGGCAAGAATGGTGAACTTGGAATTAATGCAGCTTATCTAAATGATCGAGATGAACGCAGCAATCAATCTGTGACTACGACACTGCTTCCTGATGGGTCAAAGAATGTGGTTGACGAAAGCTTCAATGGTATTCTCCATAGAAATATTGCCAATGGTAATATTACCTATATGCAGAATACCGAGAGAAACTATATTAAGGAACAGTTGAAATTTGATTGGCTATCAACCGATGGCTATAGTAATATCTATGCTGGAGAAGATATTATACAGGAAAATAATGTTGAGAACTATCGACTGCATAACCTATTTCATTTGACCAGTAGAACAGGAAGCGACAAAGGTGTTGAGTTTCTGTCAAAGATTAATCTTGAAAAGAAACCACATAGTTTATCAGTCGCTCCCAATCTGTTTCCTGATGTAATTATGTCTGAACAAATGTTTCAGTCTGCTGAACGTAGAAATATATCAACTGAAAATCGGCTCGATTTCTTATCTGCAATAGTCTGGGGTAATCTCCAAATTCATCCTACTATATTCTTTGATTATTCACATAATGGATTGACAAGCTATTTGGATACATATAAAAATGATTTGCGTTTGACTTCCATCAATACTGGTATTGGTATTATTGCGAATTATAGGATAAAGAGATTCTATGCGGACTTATATGTTACTGGTAACTACAGATATTTCAATCTGAATAACAAAGATACTTATATTGACACGGACAAACACCGTTTTGTTGTAGAACCACATCTTACTTTGAAATATGATATAGATGGAACAAATGAACTTCGTTTTAACTCAAGTCTAAGTCACTCAAATCCTGCAATAGAGAACCTATACGATCAATATATCCTAACATCATATAGACAATTATCTGTGTATGAGAATAACGAACTATACCAGTCTCAGGTGCAGAATTACACATTGTCATATGATTACAAAAACATCGTTTCAATGCTGTTCTTTGGAATTGATGTGAGTTGGACTCATAATCGTCCAGATGTTCTATATGGTAGTTATTATGATGGAATACCGGAGAGAATTACCAGCATCAAAACCAATGAGACAATGGATGTCTTCTCTGCAAAGTTACGAGCAAGTAAAGGCTTTGACTGGAAGAGACTCAAAATTGGTGCAGAATGCGGTTATGGTTATTACGACAGTCCAATTCTGCTGCAGAATGAGATTGTTCGATATAATGGCAATTCACTAAATGCAAAGTTGGATATAAGTCTAACGCCATTCCAATGGCTATCGTTCAGTTATAATGGGTCATATTCTCAGTCTCAGACGCGAATGAAAACAGGTGAAGATATGCCTTTATTAAGAACTATAAGCAATAATGCGTTATTGGAGTTCTATTTCCCGTATGATATAACACTTGGTGCAAGTGCCTCGCATTATTATAACAATTTGAACAATGATGATGGATCATTCTTGCTTGGTGAAGCCAACATCAAATACAAATTTAAGAAAGACTCATTTGACTGGTTTTCATTTAATGAGCAACTTGTCAAAGAGCACCTGCATGGTACAAGAAAGGCAATTGCCATAGATCCGTCCTATATATCCAAGTCCGGAAAGAAAATCCCTTGGTTGGGATATTTCTGGTCAGGTTGTGCAGGAGAATACAAGCGAGGTCTTGAAATCATGGGAATCGGAGTCATCGATGTAGACAATCACGAATGCATGACTTTAGGCTCGGTTCAAAGTCCCGACACCAAAACCCTGAACAATATTGACAAGACTCTTGTCGATTGGTACGCAGGCTATCTGATAAACAGAAAAGAACAAATTCAACGTATATCCAACATTGTTGTTGCAGACGCTTTCTTTTCCAAAAGCACATTCGTCACACCTATGTGTGATAACGGCTACAATGTTATCAGTCGTTTCAGGAATGATGCGGTTCTTTTTTATCCGACAACGGCAAAACATACTGGAAAGAAAGGACGGCCAAAGCTATACGATGGTACAATAGATTTCTCCAGCCTTGACATCTCCAGATGTACGGAGCATAAAGTTGACAAGGGAAAGCTATATGGGCTGAAAGCCTGGTCCAAAGCCATGAGACGCATGATTAGCCTTGCCGTCTGGTACCCTGAGGAAAACAGTACTGACAAGTGGCAGCTGTACTTCTCGACAGACCAAAACCAATCGGCGATTGATGTCTTGGAATATTACAGGACACGATTCCAGTTGGAGTTCTGCTTCAGGGACAGCAAGCAGTATGCAGGAATCACAGACTGCCAGTCAACAGACTTCAGAAAACTGTCATTCCACTTTAATGCGTCACTTACGGCTATCAATCTGGCAAAAGCAGCTTGCAAAAGGATTGGAATACCTTATTCCATCTCATCGTGCAAGTCGGTAATACACAATGCTTATATGCTTGAACGATTTATTTGCGTGTTCGGCATTCAACCGGACACAACATTAATTGACAAAATTTTCAAAGAACTGATTCTATTTACTGCCAGAGCCGCTTAGGCTCAGCAAATTTTTAACGAACTATTGATTACAAGTTTATCAACAGAAAGTCATTTCCATCATACGCAATAATTCTTTTATCATCATCGCTTACACAGAATGCCTGTAGTCTTTTATTTATCACATATGTCTCAAGGATATTACCTTGCCAATCGCATTTTACAACTTTGGTCTCTGCCGTACCATCAGAATGCTTCTTATCCATATCAGATGCTTTTAAACCCCAGTATAAAGCATAAATATAGTTATCGGTTGTGCTAATATCTTTAAATTGGATTGGGTTTGCCTCCCAAACATCAGCTTCAGATATTGTAGTATAGTCAAAAGACTCTATTGCTACTATAACTGTTTTATCCAGACTATTAATAAAATCATATATTTGAATAGCAGGAAACATTTGAAAAGCGTATACTCCCATTTTCTTCTTGTGATTATATGAGAATTTTCCATGATTTAAAATCCAAGAAGGGTATCGTTCATCAAAGATAAGTTTCCTTATTTCGGTAACAATCGGCTGGCTGTTATGATTATCTGAGTGATATATAGCTTGTATGCCTGACATTGGCTGTCGTCCTATGAAATAATACTCATCTGGAGATTTGTAAAATGCTTGCTTTGCCTCCAAGACCATTTCATATGGAGTTCGCGCATTATTGGACATCAATGCTTTAGATGTTCTAAGTATAGTATCATTAGAGATAATGTTGATATAGGGTTGATCACGTTCAACTACATACATATTTCCATTATTATCCCAAAATGATACAGGAGCAAATATGCTGTAATAATTATTTTCTTCTCTGAAAAAGGTTTTGCGAAATTTTAATAAAGTGTTATTATAATCAATATCATAAGAACAAAGCATTTGATGCCCGTAACCCCCAACATAATCATAAGTAAGATATAATGAATGCTCAATAATTCTTAAATCCTGAATATTCTTGATTTGCAGGGTGGAGTCAACCACAAAAGGGGTTGAAGAAACTCTTGAAACACTCTGAGCAGTGGTATTACCACATGATACGACACTTAACATGAATAAGACGAGACAAGTGGCATAAGTTAAATTTTTCATAATTCATTATAATTTATGTGACACATTTTTATTTGATTAGATTGAATTTCAAAGATTGACACCGGTGGGCAAACAAAACGATACGGACATAATTTGCATTTAGTGCAATCACGGGTTAATCTCCATGTTCGATTTTCCTTAAACTCATCTATGACTACATCAACCAAAGAGAACCCTTTATCGTTTACATTTGCTATACTTTTTTTTGAACCGTGGGCATATACATTCCCATCTGGAGCTATATCTATCAATCCATAGAAATTGGAGTTTAATTTTTTATTTCTAAAAAGAGCATTGAGATTAATTTTGGTTTCCTCTATATCACTAAGTTCCGTATAGACATATTTGCTAAACATCTCTTGATTGTTGCCCGTCCATACAGGCAAAATAACGCCCATATTAAACATTATGTCCTGCTCATCATATGCCAAATATTTTTGGTCACAATTGTATGCACTATTAAAAGTATAAAATTTATCATTACTACTAAATCGATCTTGATAAACAATAAATGATAGATTTAATTTAATGTCTATTTTATTTATCGATGTTACTATGGTTTCATAATCTTCGGAGTACAAATGTACTCTATATGCGAAATTGTATTTCGATAGCAATCCAACAAGTTCCTCACACGAATAGCGCTCCAAAAAATTGTTTGAAAAAATTATATCAATAGTAGCAACACTAGTTAATTTCAAATTGTCTATTAGAATTCTCAATTGGTCTAATGTTAATGAAGCTGCAGAGTCTTCGTATGATGGACAAGGATGCTGAGTAGCCGCGATGCTTCTTAATCTTTTTAATAGAGAGTTGCCTTTATCTATCATATTCGAGAGTCTTATAAAAGCACCTGAAATATACTTTAATTTGGAACCAATTAGCTGTAGCCTGCTTTCAATTCCATTATCATTGAACTTATTTATATCTTTCTGTAAGTTCAAAATTGGTAGACAGATAATTGGTTTAACATCGCTTTCATCAATGCCTATTACGCCATTCTTTAACGCCCAATCGATGTCACGAGATTTATACTTATCTAAAATCTCATATTTAACAACCCCAAGATTTATAGGTGTATATAACATCTTTATTAGGTTGATTAGTTTTTCATCACGAGAAATCTTGACAATGCCACCATTTGTATTATATAATAATATCAAACTGTCGTTAATAATATCAACGAAAACATTTGGCGACATCGTTAGCCATTTTGTATGTTGCGAGTCTAACATCATAATATTACTTCGTATTGCTGCATTATATATGAGTACGCTTCTGGATATTTTCTTAGGAAGTCATTTACCTCCATTTGCATTGATTTATTGTCGATAGAAGTTACAAAGTACGAACATCGAGCAAAATGAGATTCCAATTGGCCATTATTAAATATACAACATAAACAACCTTTGTGATTAAAGCACTTCCGACAAGTCTGTCGAACTCTGTCATAATATGAATTATACATTTGGGCAATAGCCTCAAAGTCTATATTTACTTTTTGGTCTTTAATTGTGCCTAACTGATACTTATAACTAATTTTCTCACAAGGCATAATTTTGCCGGAAACAGTAACAAATATCTTTTTGGTAAACGGAAGACATGTGCCAGTAGGAAGTTCTTTTCTTTCCTGTTGTGAGTTAAACAATAATTCATTATAGTCCATATATGCATATGGTGAATGCATTAAGATATAACGGGCAACTCTCTCAAAATTAGGGTTATTCCAAAATGGCAATTCTGACAGATCCTTATTCATTTCCATCGTTGATTTCCATTTATCTTGAAAAATGGACTTAAAGAGTTCTATCTCATCTAAATTTATTCCATCTGTATTTATTTCGGATATAGTCGGAGATTTATGATAATGCGTGTATATATATTCAGTAATATCTTTAACCGAAGTTCTATTACTTAAGACAGCATTAAACTCAACAGATGATTCAAAATAATATGGATATTTATCTTTTAATTGTTCAACAGCGTCAGTTATTTTGCCGAATGCAGGTTGACCATTAGGAAACACTCTTAAAGATGACCCATTTTCATCTCCGTCCAAACTGATAAGAATCTTGAATCTTTTTTTAACGAGATAATCCATATAACGTGGCAACAATATAGCGTTTGTTGTCATAGAGAATACAAAGGTCTTATTATATTTAGATAGATTATTCTCAATGTAATCCACCACACCATAAATAAATGGCATATTCAAAAGTGGCTCGCCTCCATAAAAACTAATTATAATGTTACTATCCCCTTGGGTGTCGTAACCAGCATCCCACAAATTTTGTAGATATTGCAACAATGTTATGGCATTGTCCAAAGGCAATTCTCTGCCTTTTCTCATATCTTTGTTAGAGTACAACTTTCCATAACCACAATAAACACACGACAGATTACACCGTTCTGTGATTTCGAATGTAATTTGTGGTGTGTTCGCCAAATATTCGGCTATATTATTGCCATTTAAGTAATTCATATCATCTTAATTCTATAGGTTCATAAGGCATTCCCTTTTCGTCTTTTGCAGGAGAACCAAAAGAACCGTCGTTTTGTCTGACCAACACTCTTGATCCAGCTGAACTTAGAAATGTCATTGGTGTTGTCATCATTCTGTGAATTGTACGAGCTGCACTCTCTTCGGTACATTTCTGTTCTTTCTCATATTGATATATATGTATAGGCGTTGCTGACACGCTTAAACTATACATTTCCCAGATATACATTCCTGTAGACTCTTCAATCTTAATGATGAGCCCTGGCAATCCAAAAAATTTATATGGGCCATAAGAAATAGGAACATCCAGAGTATACCAGGCCGTATATTCTCGTCCAGCATATTTTGTCGTTGCTTTGTTGCATGTGTAATTATACAACACCATTGTCTCGTCCAATGAGTATGTCCAATTAAGATCTTCCCACATAGAAGGATAACATAATACTCCGGCATTTAATATCATCCGATATTTTTCATGTCGTCTTTTCTCCAAAGGATAGCTGTATATTTCACAAGGGTATGTAATATTAGGATTGTTGCTTGTTGATAATCCTTTCTTAAAGTTCTCTGTTGCCAAAGAATCATAATGATAGATTATCTCACTATAATCTTTGATAACACTTCTACCAACTTGAATAACTCTTCGGTCCTCATTATATTGTTTCTGGGATGAATGGTTTTTAGCCGTAGTTTCTATTATTAGTTGATTATCAGTATCATACGCTCTAAACGGTAGAAAAGTGACTGTGTGAATTCTATATAGATACGAAATGGCTAAAATTTAACGTATTTAACTTTCAGTTACATCAAAATTACATAGATATGTATTGGATGGGGCGTTTGAACCGACCCCGTAATATGATAAAAGGATACAAAGAAGGCCATGTAAGGGAGTGAGTGATCAGTAGCCATTCCACATGTTATTACCTCCATAATGGTTCCGTTTCCCATCCCTGCGGAAAGCCGAGAGCTTTTAAGTCAATTTCAGGAAACCGAATGAACAACCATGTTATTTTGGATTGCATATCATTATTGGGGGATATAACATTAAGAAAGTACTTGATGATGCAGAGATCAAAGTAAGCACGCATGGAATCAGTGTTATCCATTCTCCTTCTGGATTATTGGGAATTGCTGGCTGAATAGCATTCTGCTTGTTCCATACTCTTGAATGATGGCCACAGGCATTTCGAGTAACAGCAATAACCGTAAGCCATGACTCAAACACATTTATAGGTAAACCAAAACGTTTTGCTATGCGTTTGCGTATGCGATTTTGTTTGATGTTGCGATAAATGGCATTGACGTTTCCAATAGTAAGCAGTTCTCCTAAAATCCACGATGGTGGGTAAGGCTCTGAGTAGGTTCGTTTGAAATGGAGAATGAACTCCTCCTTAGATTTGCTGTATTCCTTGGATATAGCTCGCATTGTTTCATTAAACTTTGAACTATCCAAGAAATAAGAAGAGTCAGTAAGCCAGAAAGGATTGCCAGTCATATCTGCTGTTATTTGCATCACCGCACGTCTGATAGCAATTTCAATTTTTTCTATTTCATTGAACATGAGCAGTCTCAGTTTTTTGTCAAAGCGATAAAGCATCATCACCTTTTTGAATGTTGAACCTTCCTTATACAAATGGGCAGTTTTGGGCATCTTCAACAAAGGGTACATATAAGCAGACAATCTGTAATAACCAATATTGTCAAGGTATTGTATGGCTTTGTTTCTATCACAAATTTGTAAACCTCGAGATTCAAGCAAATCAACGAGATTTTCTGAAGATTCAAACCGTTTTGTAAAGGGAATAAGACTCGCCATATTCAAATGTGTATAAACAAAAAACGCCTCGCACGATTTGAGCATTGTTAAGAGGCTTGGCGAGGACTGACACTGCAAAGATACGAATAATCATTGATAATACAAACTTTTCAACAAGAAAAATACGCAAA
>ERZ780148.1903-NODE-1903-length-13084-cov-5.337555_pt1 | contig 13084 bp, 8 predicted proteins | sample MGYA00510984_ERZ780148 | MGnify/ENA primary metagenome ERZ780148 (study PRJEB29588, sample SAMEA2160902) | human gut metagenome | biome: human gut; feature: human-associated habitat; material: faeces | place: Denmark | collected 2008/2010 ...
AGGTATACATCGAATTGCATGCAAGCATGCATCGATGATACATTTTGACCCTTTAATCATATAGATTGTAGTATCAAACATTATTTTTAGCAAGGGTTAAAATGAAAAATATGAATAAATACGAGAATTGCTTATTGTGTCCCAGAAAATGTGGCATAAACAGAAGAACCGGACAAACAGGCGTATGTGGCGTTTCATCTGAAATAAAGGTGGCGCGAGCAGCACTTCATTATTGGGAGGAGCCGTGCATATCAGGAAAAAGAGGAAGTGGGGCAGTTTTTTTCTCAGGCTGCAGCCTGCACTGCGTGTTCTGCCAGAACAGGGAAATATCTGACGGAAAAGAGGGAAAGGTAATCAGTAAAGAGCGGCTGAGTGATATCTTTATGGAACTTGCTGACAAAGGCGCAAATAATATCAATCTGGTCACACCGGGGCAGTATATCCCTGATATAGTGTGGGCGGTAAACGATGCAAAAAGCCGCGGCATGAAGCTTCCTATTATATACAATACGAGCGGATATGAAAATGTGACAGAGCTAAAGCTGCTTGAGGGTATAGTGGATGTGTACCTTCCGGATTTTAAATATATGGACAGTACGCTTTCGGCAAGGTATTCAAGGGCAAAAGATTATCCGTCTGTCGCAAAGCAGGCGCTTTCAGAGATGGTCAGGCAGCAACCGGATGTCGTGATTGACGATTCGACAGGACTCATACAAAAGGGAGTTATTGTGCGACAGCTTCTACTGCCGGGACATGTGAATGATGCAAAGGATGTACTTAAGTACCTGTATGATACATATCATGATCACGTATATATAAGCATGATGAGCCAGTTTACGCCGATTGCACTAAAGGATTATCCTGAGATAAACCGCACAGTGACAAGGAGAGAGTATGAAAGGCTTGTTGACTATGCCCTCGAAATAGGAATCACGAATGCATTTATACAGGAGGGGGACGTGGCAAAGGACAGCTTCATTCCGGCATTTGACTGTGAGGGAGTATAATATTTACCGTTTTTCTTAATAAAATAGTAAGAATTGGCAGGCAAAAATGACTGGATTTTGTGACGCCGGTGTAGTACTATGGTTATGTGATATTTTTTAGCTGTGAAGGTACTGAACAGTTACGATATTTTGTTATTACTCACATCCCGGTGTGACAGACGATAATGTTTTTAATCACACAGGATACATTATTCAATAGAGGATACATTGATGAAAAATATAGGAGAACAGCAGATAATAATTGAATGTCCGAATACTATCTTTCATCTATACATTGACAGTGAGGATGAGCTTTCAAAGGTTAAGGTGTTTATGAACAATATGAAGAATGTTGATTCGATAAGTCTGCATGATATATACAACTGGTGCAACAGACAGCATGTGCAGTACACGACGACATTTAATTATGACAGTAAAATGACCTGGACAGAAATGATAAAATCCTACATATTTTACTTCAGACAGAAGCTTAGATATGTAAATAATAGTGATAGGATGATAGAAACATGAGATACCCTGAATTTCTAAAGGATAGAGGAACAATAGGCTTTGTGGCGCCTTCGATGGGCTGTACAACAGAGCCGTACAGGAGTGCCTTTGACAATGCCATTAAAAGGTTTCACAGCATGGGTTATAAGACGATAGAGGGACCTAACTGCAGGTGCGACAGTGGCATAGGTATCAGCAATACACCTAAGAAGTGCGCAGAAGAGCTGAACGAGAGCTATGCTTCTGTTGACAGTGATGTGCTTATATCCTGTGGTGGTGGCGAGCTGATGTGCGAGGTAGTGCCTTATATTGATTTTGAGCGCGTGAAACAGTCAAAGCCGAAATGGTACATGGGCTATTCCGACAACACAAATTTCACATTTTTGGAGGCTACTATTGCAGATACAGCAGGTATTTACGGGCCGTGTGCGGGCAGCTTTGGCATGGAGGTGTGGCATGAGTCACTTACCGATGCATTTAATCTGCTTTGTGGCAGGAAGCTTTCATTTACCAATTACCCTATGTGGGAGAAGGAATCGATAAAGGATGAGAATGCTCCGTTTGTGGGCTACAACCTGACTGAAAAGTCGTGTATCAGCTCTATTCCTGCGGTGGCAAAGGAAAGCAGGCTTACCATGAGAGGCAGGCTGCTTGGTGGCTGCATGGATTGTCTTATCAATCTGCTTGGTACATCGTTTGACCATGTAAGGGAATTTAATGAGCGCTACAGTGATGATGGTATCATATGGTTCCTTGAGGCTTGTGACCTTAATGTGATGGGCATGAGAAGGGCTATGTGGCAGATGAAAAATGCAGGATGGTTTTCAAATGTAAAGGGCTTTCTTATCGGACGCCCGGCGCACTTCGGAGAGGAAATGTTTGGCATAGACCACAGACAGGCGCTTTCATCACTGCTTAGAGAGTTTAATGTGCCAATCATCATGGATCTGGATATAGGTCATATGTCACCAATGATGCCTGTGGTATGCGGAAGCATGGCAGATGTCAGCTTCGACGGAAGCAGCTTTACAATTTCGTATGATATAGAGCAGTAGATTGGAGGAAAAATGATTAGATTAATAAAGAAAAAAGCAAAGAGTATTGTATGTAGCGTGCTTGCTGCGGTGACATTGTTTACAATGAATCCGGCTGTATTTGCAACAGAGACAGCTACGCAGACTGATACAGTTTCAAGCGTTGATGTATCAGGCAGTGACAGCAGTGACGCAGCTGATAAGAGTAACACAGACAGTACTGCAGACAGCACAACGACAGCCGGCAGTGAGGCAAACGACAAGGTGACCATCAGCAATAATGATAAGCCATACTTAAGTCTTGGAGCAGACCTCACACCGGATCAGAGAGCGACAGTGCTTGGATTTATGGGAATCGAGCTCACCGATCTGGACAAATACGATGTGGTCTATGTAAATAATGATGAGGAGCACAAGTACCTCGATTCATACATCAGCAAGAGCGAGATTGGCACAAGGTCACTTTCCTCAGTACTCATTACAGAGGATAAAAAGGGTGCGGGTCTTAGTGTTTCCACACACAATATCAATTACTGTACGGTAGGAATGTACAAGAATGCGCTTGCCACAGCAGGCATAGCTGATGCTAAAATCATAGTCGCAGGACCATTCCCTATTTCCGGAACGGCAGCACTTGTAGGCACGCTAAAGGCATACGAGGAGATGACAGGCAAGAAGCTTGACGACAAGGTGACAGACGCAGCGATGGATGAGCTTGTCACAACAGGAGAGCTCAACAAGAGCATTGACGGCGATTCGCAGGATATCGAGGCAATGATTGCAGACCTAAAGAAGCAGCTTGCCGATGGAAGGCTCAAGGATGAGAGCCAGATAAAGGATGCGATAAAGGAGGCTGCAAAGGATTACGACCTGAAGCTTTCTGATGATGATATTGCAAAGCTGACATCGCTTCTTATGAAGCTTAAGGATGCTAATATCGACTGGGATTCAGTCATCAACCAGGCACAGGACTGGGCATCAAAGCTTGGCGATAAGATAAATGACCCGGGCTTCTGGGAAAAGATTGGTAACTTTTTCATGGATTTATGGGATAAGATAAAATCCCTGTTCAGCTAGAAAAGCTACAGGAGACAGTAAGAATAAGCAGAATATGAATCAGGTAACTCCCTGAAACGTAAGCATGAGCTGCACGTTTCAGGGAGTTTTTATATCATTAATAAAAAAATAATAAATTTCTGCCGAATACATTGATACAAAGGTCATATTCTATTATAATTAAATGGATAATGGATTAATGTAAACAATGCACATAAGAAAGATGGGATTTGATGATAAAGATAAATAAATTTCTGGCAGCCTCTGTCGTAACATTGTCATTAGCCGCATGTGACCTGGCACCATACAGCAGCATAGCAGTCTATGCGGATCAGGCGGCTAAGGTTGTGTGTGATGAGAGATACTGGGTAGCGGCGAGAAGCGGACCGGGCACAGAGTATGAGCTGGAGCACAAGCTTTCAAACGGCAAGGATATTACTATTCTTGAGCAGACCACAGGTGCAGACGGCAAGGTGTGGTACAAGGCAAAGTACAATCTGGCAGCAAATAACGAGGAGTGTGTAAGCTATATCAGGTCTGATTTTGTATCAGCAGGTACCGGCACAGCTGCATCAGACAATGCGCAGACAGGGGATGCTTCAGCAGACACCGGCAATGCGGATGCCATACAGCAGAATAATGAGGAACAGCTTGCCCTTGCAACCGCATCGGGAGCATATGCTACAGGTACGATTACAGGTGGCAATGTGTATGTCCGCAATGCAGCAGGCACATCCGGAACTACCAAGGTTGTCTCACTCAACTGGAACCATCAGGTTGACATAATTGGAGAGACCAGGGTAAACGGTGTGGTCTGGTATAATGTCAAGGGTACTTTAAACGGCAAGGCATTTACGGGCTGGACTATCAGTACATACATAAAGGTGACATACAATAATAGCGGAGACAATACTGATTTTGTCACGGCTATGAAGAATGCAGGCTTTCCTGACAGCTATATTCCAAACCTTACAGCTCTTCACAATAAGTATTCAAGCTGGACATTTGAGGCTGTAAATACAGGTTTGAATTGGGATACGGTGATTGAAAATGAAAGTGTAAACGGACTTAATCTGGTATCCAAATCAGCAGACAATTCCAAGAAATCCACAGCTGCCGGAGCATATAACTGGTCAACAAATACGTGGGTTGAGTACGAACCGGGATGGGTGTCAGCAAGCAGTGCCTATATTGCTTATCTCATGGATCCAAGGAATTTTCTTGATGAGACCAATATTTTTCAGTTTCAGAGTCTGGCATACAGTCCGAATGAGGCACTTGAAGGTGTCAAGTCCATAGTAAAAGGCACATTTATGGAGGGAACAAAGACCTATTCCAACAATGGTGAGAAAATCAATTATGCAAGCACATTCATGGATGTGGCAAAGAGCAGTGGAGTAAGTGCATACCATATAGCATCGCGTATAAAGCAGGAGCAGGGACAAAAGGGAACGAGCCCTCTTATTTCGGGTACATATTCCGGATACGAAGGATATTATAATTATTTTAATTTTAGTGCAACCGGAAACACGAAGGATAAGATTTATAAAAATGGTCTGTCTTTTGCCAAGAAGCAGGGCTGGAATACAAGAGTAAAGTCCATAAGCGGCGGAGCTGTAAAGGTGGGCAGCAATTATATAAATAAGGGTCAAAATACACTGTATTTTGAGAAGTTTAATGTAGTAAATACAAGCTCGCTGTATTTCCATCAGTACATGGGCAATGCCACAGCGGCTCTTACTGAGGGACAGAGTCTGGCTAAAGGATATTCAGACAGGAATCAGGCTTTTGTATTTAAAATACCTGTATACAACAATATGCCATCGTCAGCAGTGGGCTTCGATAAAGCTGGCGATACCAATAACTATCTGCAGTCGCTTGCGATAAGTGGTGTAACACTCACACCGGCCTTCAATGGAGCGACAACAAGCTATTCAGCAGTTGTTTCAAATGCTATAAGCTCAGTGACTGTTTCGGCAGATGCAGTTTCAGGAAACAGTGGTGTTTCAGGCACAGGAAGCTATTCGCTTGCTGTCGGAAATAATACAATTAAGGTAAATTGCAAGTCGCAAAGCGGTGATACAAGAACATACACTATCAATATAAACAGGCAGGCGGCATCTGCAAATAATGCAGGTGGCAATAATAATCAGAACAATAATAACCAAAATAATACAGATGTAAACATAACATCAGGTAAATACAGTATAGGTACTTATATTACAGGCATTGAGCCTGGAACCGGTGCAGCTGATTTTGTGAAGAATATAGCAGTATCAGCATCAGGTACTGTAAAGCTTCTGACAAGCTCAGGCTCAGAAAACAGCGGAAAGATTGCAACAGGCAATAAAGTGGCTGTTTATGATGCTTCAGGTAATCTGAAAAAGACATACGATATTGTTATATATGGAGATATCAATGGTGATGGTGCTGTAAATGCTCTTGATATGATTAAGCTCAACAGACATATCTTAGGAAAGGGAACACTCACAGGTGCTTATCTGGAGGCAGCTGATGCTAACAGAAAGGGTGATGGTGGAAATGCCCTTGATATGATAATCATGAACAGACACATACTGGGCAAATCAAAGATATCGCAGAATTAGAAATGTGAGGAAAGATATGAAGAAATTATTTGGATGTATATTATCACTTGTTGTGGCAGTGATGCTTGTTTTCACACCTGCCGAGCATGTATATGCGCAGGGACTTGGATTAAGTGTCAGCTCAAGCTCTGTAGCTGTTGGAAAAACAGTCAAGGTGACGGTTTCTATGCCGTCAGGATATTTTGGCACTGTAGTTATCTCAAGCTCCGACGAGGGAGTACTGAGTAACGGAGGAGATGGTGTGGCCAATATTGGTGACGCTGCAGGATATCCCACATCGCAGTCATTTTCATTTACGGCGAAGGCTGCAGGAAGCTGCACTATAAAGGCATATTGTACAGTTGTAGGAGATGCAGAGGGCAACGATGCCGGAGGTACAATTACCGGTGCCAGCACGAAGGTGACGGTAACAAGTGCTTCATCAAACAATGATTCAAACAGCAACAAGGATAACAAGGACAATTCTGGCAGCAATACCGGCAATGACAACAATGCAAATAAAGATAATGAAAACAAAGAGGAAAAGAAATCCTCAAACGCATCTCTTGGTTCGCTTGTTATCTCAGCAGGTACGCTTTCCCCTGAGTTTTCTGCTGCGACAAAGGATTATACAGCTACAGTAGATTACAGCTGTTCAAGCCTTGCGGTTACAGCAAATCCGGCTGATTCCAAGGCGAGTGTGACATCCGTTACAGGCAATGATTCACTTGAGGTTGGAGAGAATACGGTCAGCGTCGTTGTGACAGCTGAGGATGGCAGCACAAGTACATACAATATAGTTGTTACCAGAAGAGCCGAGGATGATCCGGAGAATGCAGATAAGCAGGATAACTGGAAGAAGTTCGATATAAATGGCACAGAGTGGACTATGGTAAATGACATTCCGGAGGATGTTGTTCCTGAAGGCTTTGAGCACTCAAAGACAGTGATTGACGGACTTGAATACAATACCCTTCATGGCACCTTTGGTGATATCACGCTTGTGTATTTACAGTCGGAAAGCGGCAATGGACTTTTTGTATATGATGCAGCACAGAATGCAGCATATGAGTTTGTCCGTATCAATTCAGAGTCGCATTTTATAGTGGTTTTACTGCCTAAGGTGGATGATGTGCCGGATGGATATAATGAGGTCTCTCTCTCCATAGAGGGCAAGGGTGTGGCAACAGCCTACCAGACCAAAGTCGAAAAAAGCGATGATCAGACAAAGGATTTTTACCTCGTATACGCTATGAATGACAATGGTGAGAGTGGCTGGTACACATATGATAGCGTAGATGGCACATATATGAGAACCAATCTCAGTACACCTACAGTGGCACAGGAGGAAAACGATACAACAAAGAGTGAGCTTGTCCCGGGAATTGCCAATAAATATCTTGTTTTAGCTGCAATACTGGTTCTTATTATCATTATTCTGTTACTGTTGCTTATTGTATCAGCTGTGAAAAACAGAAAATATAAGGCAATGGACTATCATGATGACGATGATGATGTAGATGATGCAGCAGAAGATGTATCAAATGAAGCTTTGGAAGAAACAACTGATGAAACTGCGGACGAAATAGCAGAAGAAGCTGTAGAAGAGCCGGCAGATGAAGTCGCAGAAGAAACAGCGGAAGGTGCTGCAGATGAGCAAAAGATGGCTACGGATGAAAATATATCAAATGCATCCTATGTCGGAAGAACCGTAGAAATTACACCTGATTTTAAGAAAGCTGTTGAGAATGAAAACTCTGAGTTTGATTTAAAAGACGATTCAAGGCAGGAAAACGTTTCTGACACAGAAAACGATGCTGATGAGGATGCTTTAAAGAATCAGCTTCAAATGGCACTTGATGGCTTTGTCAATGAGGGAAATAAGCCGTCTGAGACTATAGACAGCAGTGCAAAGGATGACAATGAAGATGACAGCGAAGATGATGATTTGCAGTTCATCGACTTAAATTAGTGAATATGACTGGAGGATATGACTTGAAACCATATACAAGTAAGGCTAAAAAAGCAATAGATTTGGCTACACGTATATCAAAGAAAATGAATTACAGCTATGTTGGAACAGAGCACATACTGGCTGGCCTTATAAAAGAGGGCACCGGTGTGGCAGCTGAGGTTCTTACAGCCTGCAATGTGGAATATGATAAGCTTATTTCGATGATTGAAGACCTGATTTCACCGGGGGATAACATCGAAGTGATGGACAGGGATGGCTATTCACCAAGGACACAGAGAGTATTGGAGCGTGCATCGGAGGAAGCCGATAGATTTGAGTGCAATGAGATAGGTACAGAACACTTGCTAATGGCTATAGTACTGCAGGGAGACTGTGCAGCTGCAAGACTTTTAAACACCATGGGTGTTAACAGTCAGAAGATGTTTATAGATATTCTTGGTGCGATGGGTGAGGATCCGTCTGCATACAGGGATTTGATGAAAAGCTACGGTACATCATACAATTCTGCGACGCCTGTATTAGATCAGTATTCCAGAGATTTGACAGATATGGCAGAGGCAGGGCTTCTTGACCCTGTTATAGGCAGAAAAAAGGAGATGGAGCGCGTTATCCAGATACTTTGCCGCCGTGGCAAAAACAATCCATGTCTGATTGGAGAGCCGGGAGTGGGCAAGACCGCTATAGTAGAAGGACTTGCACAGGATATAGTCAGTGGCAATGTTCCGGATATTCTTTTGGGAAAGAGACTGGTTTCCCTTGATATGTCCGGGCTTGTAGCTAAATCAAAGTATCGTGGTGAGTTTGAGGAGCGTATCAAGAAGGTGATAAGCGAGGTTTCAAATGCCAAAAATGTACTGCTTTTCATTGATGAGCTTCACACTATAATAGGTGCAGGAGGAGCAGAAGGCTCGTTAGATGCATCTAACATATTAAAGCCTGCGCTTGCCAGAGGCGAGGTACAGGTAATCGGCGCCACTACCATAGAAGAGTACCGCAAATACGTGGAAAAGGATGCTGCGCTTGAGCGCCGTTTCCAGCCGGTGATGGTTGAGGAGCCGGGCGTGGATGAGACAATAGAGATACTCACAGGATTAAAGGGAATCTATGAAAAGCATCATGGTGTCATCATAACAGATGAGGGTGTGAAAGCAGCAGTAAGCCTTTCTGCACGATATATAAATGACAGATTTTTACCTGATAAGGCGATAGACCTGATGGATGAAGCGGCAGCCAGGATAAGGCTTAAGAATCTGACATCATCTGAAGAGCTGCTTGCTCTGAAAAAAGAGATAACAGATAAGCAGAACCGGGTGGAAAATGCTTTATCGAAAGGAGATCTCGCAGCTGCCGGCGCGCTTATGTCAGAAAAGGAAGTACTTGAAAATAAACAGCAGAAGCTTATCAGAAAGAACCGTCGCACAGGAGCCAAAAATCAGCCTGTAGTCGGCGAAAATGAGATAGCGGATGTAGTATCGGGATGGACCAAAATACCTGTAAATAAGCTTACAGAGTCAGAGGCAGGACGACTTGCAAAGCTTGAACAGATACTTCACAAGCGTGTAATAGGACAGGAGGAGGCTGTTTCTGCTGTCGCAAAGGCAGTCAGACGAGGCCGTGTTGGTTTAAAGGATCCTAAGAAGCCGATTGGCTCATTCCTGTTTTTGGGACCGACAGGAGTAGGTAAGACGGAGGTGTCAAAGGCGCTTGCTGAGGCTGTCTTTGGCAAAGAAGATGCCATGATACGTGTTGACATGTCAGAGTACATGGAAAAGCATAGTGTTTCAAAGATGATTGGTTCACCACCGGGATATGTGGGCCATGAGGAGGGCGGACAGCTCTCAGAGAAGGTCAGACGCAATCCTTTTTCTGTTATACTGTTTGATGAGATAGAAAAAGCACATCCTGATGTGTTCAATATACTTTTACAGGTGCTTGATGATGGTAGAATCACTGATTCACAGGGGCGCACGGTTGATTTCAAGAATACAATAATCATCATGACATCAAATGCAGGAGCTTCTTCTATTATAGAACCAAAGCGCCTTGGCTTTGGCGCTGGTGAGGATGAAAAGCAGGATCACGAGCGTATGAAGAACAGTGTCATGGAGGAGGTCCGCCGTATATTTAAACCTGAGTTTTTGAACCGAATCGACGAGACTATTGTATTTAGAGCTCTCAACAAGGATGACATGAAGCATATAGTGACACTTCTTGTAAAGGAGCTTAAGAAACGCTGTAAAGAACAGCTTGATATAGAGCTCACAGTGCGCGACAGTGCAAAATCCTTTATCGTGGACAAAGCCTATGACAGAAAATATGGCGCAAGACCTCTTAAACGAAAACTTCAGGAGGAGATTGAAGACCGTATGTCAGAGGATATTATTACCGGCAAAATTAAGCGCGGCGATAAGGTAATAATTTCTACGAAAAACAAACAAATTTCATTGACTGTTGAGTAGAATTGGATTTATAATTAATATATCAATATAGCTACGGGAGGATAAAAATGGCTGTAATAAGTGAATTAATCCGTACTGAGGAAAACGGAAAGCTCAGCTTCGGAGATTATACATTGGCTGCAAAGGCAAAGCTTGACAATTTTGAGAAGGATGGAGATATCTACAAGGTAAAGACCTTTAAGGAGATTACAAAGCTCGAAAGAAACGGACTCTTTGTATACGAGTCTGTTCCGGGAACAGCGGTTATGGATTTCGAGGAGACTGCTGATACAGTGACATTTACTGTGGAGGGACCTGAGGATGCTCAGATTACTCTTGGCCTTGAAGAGGAGACAGAGTACGAAATTGATATAGCTGGAGCTGTTGCAGGTACTATGAAGACAAATCTCGGCGGCAAGCTCAGCTTAAGCGTAGAGCTTGAGGGTGTTGATTCAGTCGATATCAAAGTATCAAGAAAATAGAGCATATTTTTAGCCCGGTGAAAGCCGGGCTTTTTGTATTTTATAAAGGAGAACAATATGGCAAAAGGAAAGACCTCTGTATTTTTCTGCCAGGAATGTGGTTATGAATCGGCAAAATGGATGGGACAGTGCCCGGCCTGTAAGGAATGGAATACATTTGTAGAGGAAACCGTAGATAAAAAGTCGATAAGCTCGTCGGGAAAAGTAAAAAAAGAATCAAAGGCGGCACAGGTTCTGCCTCTTTCGGCAGTAAAAAGCGAGAAAGAGGAGCGTATAGTGACAGGTATAGCCGAGTTTGACAGAGTGCTTGGTGGAGGAATTGTGAGGGGGTCACTTGTGCTTGTGGGAGGAGATCCGGGTATAGGAAAATCCACGCTTCTACTTCAGGTATGCAGGGAACTTTCACAAAAAAAGGTGCCATTACTTTATGTGTCAGGTGAGGAATCCCTGCATCAGATAAAGATGCGTGCCGACAGACTTGGTGATTTTACGGATTCACTGGAGCTTTTATGTGAGACAAGTCTTGATATAGCAAAGGACGTGATTCAACGAAAAAAACCGGAGGTTGTTGTAATAGATTCCATCCAGACTATGTACAATGAGGAGATAGCGTCGGCACCGGGCAGTGTCTCACAGGTCAGGGAGACAACCGGAGTGCTTATGCAGCTTGCAAAGACTCTGGGTATTTCTGTTTTTATAGTAGGACATGTGACAAAGGATGGTGCGGTTGCGGGGCCGAGGACGTTAGAGCATATGGTTGATACTGTGCTTTATTTTGAGGGTGACAGGTATGAGTCGTACAGGATACTTAGAGGCGTTAAGAACAGATTTGGTTCGACCAATGAGATAGGCGTATTTGAAATGAAGGCGGAGGGACTTGTTGAGGTGGAAAATCCGTCGGAGTATATGCTTAGCGGTAAGCCCGAGGGAGCATCAGGATCAATTGTCACATGTTCCATAGAGGGAAGCCGCCCGATACTTCTCGAGATACAGGCTCTTGTATGTCACAGCTTTTTTAATAATCCAAGGCGTACAGCAAATGGTACAGATTATAATAAAGTAAATCTACTCATGGCGGTCCTTGAAAAAAGAGCCAACCTGTCACTGTCAGACTGTGACGCTTATGTGAATATAGCAGGCGGTATAAGGATGAACGAACCGGCGATAGACCTTGGGATAGTGCTTGCAATCGCATCAAGCAAAAAGGATATTATAGTGCGTGAGGATACCATATGCTTTGGAGAGGTGGGCTTAAGCGGAGAGGTACGCGGAGTTACCATGTCCGAGCAGCGTGTGGCTGAGGCAAAGAAGCTTGGCTTTAAAAAGTGTATTGTTCCCAAAGTGTGTCTTGCAGGAGTATCGCATATTAGTGGAATTGAGATTGTCGGTGTGGCAAATATCAAGGAAGCGATAGAGGCTGTCAGATAGTAATTGTGAGAATTGTATATAATAAACAGACAATTTAGAAAATTTGTGTTTTTTAAGATAGTTTTACTACTTTAATTAATTGCAGTAAATCCGTTGACATATGTGTGCCGGGATGATATTATATCAAAGCTGACTCGCGGGACACATTGAGTTGTAGAGCTTGTGAGTTACAATTTACAGACATGACTTTATAGATATTGCTTTGAAAATAAGTTAAAAAAGTTATGAAAAAAGTTCTTGACAAATGCAAAACATTTTGATAGAATAAACAAGCTGTCGCAAGACAGAGAACTTAAAACAGAGTTCAAAAAATAAAAAAAGTGCTTGACAAACGAACAGTGATTTGATAAAATAATCAAGCTGTCGCAAGAGAGCAAAACAAAGAACATTGATAACTGAACAGTGAGAAACCTTGAAAGATTTTGAGAATCAATCAGAACGCTTCAATGAAAATTGAAGACCTTTAAAACAGTAAATTCAGATTCTATCTGAATGAACGAATTAGCCAAGTTTAACTTGACTGAGATCAACTTTTTAACATGAGAGTTTGATCCTGGCTCAGGATGAACGCTGGCGGCGTGCTTAACACA
>ERZ780148.1909-NODE-1909-length-13048-cov-5.333410_pt1 | contig 13048 bp, 6 predicted proteins | sample MGYA00510984_ERZ780148 | MGnify/ENA primary metagenome ERZ780148 (study PRJEB29588, sample SAMEA2160902) | human gut metagenome | biome: human gut; feature: human-associated habitat; material: faeces | place: Denmark | collected 2008/2010 ...
CGGGCGAAGTTCGTCATACGCACAGGCACCTCCTGCTCCATCAGAGCGTTCGCAATGCACCCGGCAAGGAAACTCTTGCCTGTACCCACACCGCCCCAGAGGAGCAGTCCTAGGTTCTCTGAGCGCATGGCCTGCCACTGTTCCACATAGCAGCGTGCATGGTGCATCTGCGGGCTGCGGCCATTGTCGTTTTCAAAGGTCCAGTCCAGCATTGCCGGGTCAGAAAACCCTTCTGCTTTCAGCCGCCGTACAAGGTCGCTGTGCTTCTGCTGCTTGATAAGGGCTTCCTGCTTTGTCCTCTCGATGCGCTGGCAGCTGCATTCAATGGGGTGCTTGTTTTTGCCCATCAGGGCAATGCCCTTTGCAAAGAACGCTTCTTTTGGGGTGTGACACTTTCCACAATGAAGCAGGCCGTCCTCGCCATAATAATCCTCAGTGTTTTCGGGAATACCGAAAACGGACTGTTCTAAAATTTTCTCAATCGTCTTTATAGGCTTTCTCCCTCCTTGAATGTGTAGTCCGGGATGCCCGGTGCTTGCTTCTGTTCTGGTCTTTGCCGTTTCGCCCAGATGCGCAGGGTAGCGGCATGATCAGCGTACTTTTTGCCGGTAGACTGGATATAAGCCGAAAACTATTCGATTAGATCATCTAGCCCGGAGAAATCAGCTTTGAGTCGCCTGTACTCCTTTGCTGTTAAAAAGACATTCTGATATTCGCCAAAGGTCAAATAAGCATCTGTTGTTTTTATCAGGTGGTTATTTTTCAGGTCGTTCTTATTACGTTGGTTAGTGGAACACTTTTGTTCCATGGAAGATATCATTTCTGTTCTATCACATGGAGCAGAATCGTTCCATGCAGAGGAACATTTTTGTTCTGTCGGGACTTTTACAAAGATATTGTTGGGAACAGCAATGTGACCTCTCCTGCGCTCGATCAAATCGGCATCTTCCAGTGAACGCAACGCACGTTTAATGCTCATGGTGCTGCATCGTAGAGCATCGCTCAATGATGAAAGCGGGAAAATAACATAGACGAAGCCGCACTCGTCCATCCAGTTGTTCTTTTGGGAAAGTGTTGCACGATCCAGCAACAGGGCGTAGAGCAGCTTTGCTGTGTGGCTCAGGTCTGTATCCAGCAGAAAGCGAGCATACGGCAGATATTGCGGCAGTGGAGTATCAGCGGTCAAATAATTTGAAATGGCATTCACCTCCAGTGCTTTTTCATCAAACAAATTTTTTGAGAGCATTTTACTGGCTGTTGGCAGTCTCCAGAAGATGCTGCCGATGCTGTTCTTTCAGATGCACAATATAGCTTTCTGCTTTTTGCAAAGCAGCAATAACTTTTGCTTCAATCTCCACATTTGTCAGAAAGTCGGGATACAGAGCAAAGCATTGTTCGAGACGGAAAATAAAGCTATCAGAGGCACTGTTGATTTCACTGAACATTCCTTCGGCATCGGCGACATGATCAACCGTTGCCATCTTTTCTCCTAGCTCACGAATGGTCTGGAGTTCGGTGCTGCGCTTTCCCGATGAAATAAAAGGTCGATTCTCCGAGAGTGGATCGGCCGTTTGGATCTTCGATGTGGCAACAGTAGAAAAATTGTTTTCGGCGACATTGGAAAGCAATTCTGAATTTTCATAGGTGTCTGCACTATCGTCTGGTTTACCGTTCAGCTTTTCCTCTCGCCACGTTGATACCACGGTGGGCAATGCTTCCGTGGAAGTTCCACGGATAATGGTAGCCTCTCGCTGGGATAGCTTAAGTTTGCCGGATAAGATTTCTTCCTGAATGCCGGGGCAGTATTTTTCCATCAGCTCAACGGTTTTCATGAACTGCTCGGCACGAATTACGAAAGAAGGGCTTACATTGTTTTCTTTGGCGATTCGTTCGGTCGTGTTTTCTACCGATGGCAAATTGTCAATTTGACAGTTTGCCACCTGCGTGTACTGATTGCCATGGTTTCCCCCACGAGTGGATTTTTCAGAGTGATACTGCTTTCCAATCAGAAACTTTTTCTGCTCGGGTGTCAGATTCCGACGACCCAGCTGATGCTTGCAGATCCATGCAAGAACATCTTCACGGGTTTCGCAGGTGCAGGAGATCGAGCGGGTGGTATAAGGGATTTCTGGGTGCTGCTGGAGAATCTTATAGCGATTGTGGCCATCAACAAGAATGTTGCCCCAGACAATCAGGGGAGACAGGCCTTCACCCTCTGAAAGGATGTTTTCTTCCAGTTGCTGAAATTCTTCATCGGTCAATGCAGGAATCTGAGATTGAAATTCGGAGTCGATGATAAATTCAAACTTGTTTTTCCTCATAGGCAAAATTTCCTTTCAAAAATTTATTGGTAGTTCAGCCGTTATCCCCGCATGAATTTCCTGCCCCCTTCCGGCGGCGTCTTCCGGCTCTCCCACTTGGGGGTCATCGCCGGGTATCCCATGCAGACGGTCATGCGGTTTTCAAGGATCAACGATGGATTTGAAACTAGATTAACACATCAACAGAAAAATTTTTAGGACACATTACGTCCGGTTTTTACGAAAGTTGATTTGAATGTCTACTAAAAATTGGACATTTTTTGTCGGAACTTGCGAAAAAGCAATGAAGAATGTGCTTCTGTGGGCTTAGTGTATCACATCGTAAATTTTGTTTTTAGGAACTGGTAGTTCCGGTTTTTGAGGATTTTGAAGTGAATTTAAAAGTGAAATCGGAACTACTGGTTCCGGTTTTGCGTATCAACGTGATCTCAAATTTGGGGTGCCGTTCTCTCTGCACGGACTTCCTACCCCCTTCCAGCGGCGTTTTCCGGCTCTCCCTTGCGGGGTCATGGCCGGGTATCCCATGCAGACGGTCATTCGGTTCTCAAGGTTCGACGAAGGGTTTGTAGAAAGCATATCACAATGAAGCAGAAATTTTTAGGAAGCATTCCTTCCGGTTTTCAGTGTATTTTAGGAGAAACCTAAGGAAAAACCGGAAGGAATGCTTCCGCTTCTTGGAAAATGCTCTGGATAGAGCATACCATAAAGTCACTCGATTTTTTAGGACCTATTAGTTCCGCTTTTTACTTTCAAAACCGGAAGTAATAGTTCCGGTTTGATGTGATATTGGATGAATCAACGCCGATTTTCATAGAACAAATTTTTCTCCAAGAAAATTTGCTCATTCGGCATCAGCGAGGATACACGGTCAGCGCAATTTTTTGCTGAACATCGGGTTTGGGCGAAGCCCAACAAGTATTTTGAAGCTGGATTTGTAAAAAATCAGGTTCAAAACTTGCGAGGTGGTACCGGCTCGCCCTGCTTGCGGCGGTTGCAAATGCGAAAAATTTTTCTTGCAGAAAATAACCGTCCGCTTCAAGTTGAACTTGAAAACGGACGGTCCTGATTGCAAAATGATTTTCAAATTTGGAAAGCACGTTGAGAGGTTTCATAGCATCCGCAAGCAGTGTCTTCGTATATACAAAGACCGTTTTGCGCTGCAAAATACTTGCTGGGAAATCCCCAAGCCCTTGAACTGCATCCGATGGATGCAGACTTAGCGTCTCCAAATGAGAAAGTATATGGTTCTAACACATTGTCAGCCATTGGTAAACAACTTTTCCAGTCAAAAAAGAAAATAGCGATGATTAAAGATGAACATTGCAGAAAAATGTGATACAATAGAAAATGAAAATCCAAACAACAGGAGGAACCCCCTCGTGGCCAACAACGTGAACGTCAAAAAACTGGAAGCTGACCTGTGGGAGTCGGCAGATCTGCTGCGTGCAGGCTCTAAACTCACCTCGAACCAATACTGTATGCCGGTACTGGGACTGATTTTTCTGCGGTATGCGTACAGCCGCTTCAAACTGGTAGAGCAGGAGATCCTGAAAGACCGTCCCATGCGCGGTGGCCGGGTGCTGCCGGTGGAACAGAGCGACTTTGCCGAGAAGAGTGCACTGTTTCTGCCCAAGGAGGCGCAGTACAATTACTTAGTCAATTTGCCCGCCAACATCCCGGAGCAGGGGCTGACCGGCATCGAGGGCAATCCTCTGAACAGTCTGGGCGAAGTGGTGAACAACGCCATGGAACTGGTGGAGCAGCAGAGCGAGCAGCTGCAGGGCGTTCTGCCGAAGGACTACACCATCTTCTCGGATGAACTGCTGGGGGAACTGCTGCGCATCTTCAACAATGATGCGTTGGACGATGTGGGCGGCGATGTGATCGGCCGTATCTACGAGTACTTTTTGAATAAGTTTGCCAAGAATGTGGCACAGGATGACGGCGTGTTCTTTACGCCGAAATCGCTGGTGAAGATGATCGTCAATGTGCTGGAGCCTGCCCACGGCGTTCTGCTGGACCCGGCTTGCGGCAGCGGCGGTATGTTTGTGCAGACCGGCGACTTTGTAAACCATGCGGGCATGATCGCCAACAACACTATGACCTTCTACGGACAGGAAAAGGTGGAGTACAACGCAAAGCTCTGCCTGATGAATATGGCTGTGCATGGTCTGACCGGCGTGATCAAGTCCGGCGATGAAGCCAATACCTTCTATCACGATGCCCACAACCTGAACGGCTGCTGCGACTATGTGATGGCAAATCCGCCGTTTAACGTGGATAAGGTCAAGTCGGAGTCGGCGCAGAGTGCCGGGCGGTTGCCCTTTGGCTTGCCCGGCGTGAACAAGGCCAAGGAAATCGGCAACGCAAATTATCTGTGGGTGTCCTATTTCTACTCCTACCTGAACGAGCATGGCCGTGCGGGTTTTGTGATGGCGTCCTCGGCTACCGACAGTCAGGGTAAAGACAAGGACATCCGTGAAAAGCTCATCCAGACCGGCCATGTGGACGTGATGATGAGCGTGGGCAACAATTTCTTCTACACCAAAAGTTTGCCCTGTTCGCTGTGGTTTCTGGATAAGGGCAAACCGGAACATCTGCTGGACACCGTATTGTTCATCGACGCCCGCAACTATTATACCGTGGTGGACCGCACCCAGAATGAGTGGAGCGACTGGCAGCTGAAGAACCTCAACGCTATTGTCTGGCTCTATCGCGGCGAGGTGGACAAGTACAAGGCGCTTCTGACAGAGTATCACGCAGAACTGGCGGACGACCGCCCCTTTGCAGAGATTCAGGCCGCACTGGAACAAAACGTGCAGGCCAAGCGGGAAGAAGCCAAAGCCGCTGTGGAGGCAGCACCCCGCAAAGAGCGCAAAGCTACGCAGGAAAAGTTCGACAAGGAACTGGAAGCCCTCAACGAGAAGCTGACCGTTGCCAAGGAGGCCGTCTGGCTCACCGAAAAATTTGGCGAGGGCGTTTATCAGGATATTCCCGGTTTGTGCAAGGTGGCCAGCCGCGACACCATCCTCAACGAGAAAGGCGCATCCCTGACGCCCGGTGCCTATGTGGGCGTTGCACCCGTGGAGGACGACGGCGTGGATTTTGCCCAGCGGATGAAGGAGATCCACAAGGAACTGCTGGAATTGCAGGCAGAGTCCAACCGCCTAATGGAAACCATCTCGAAGAATTTGGAGGAAATGGGGGTATGAAGTGGGAAAAAGTGAAACTGGGGGATATTTGCAAGTATGTGACCTCAGGAGGAACGCCCAAAAGCTCTATAAAAGAATATTATGAGCCTAAGCAAATTCCATGGTTAAAAACTAAAGAAGTCAATTATTGCCGAATTTATGAAACAGAGTCGTATATTTCAAAAGACGGATTAGATAATTCTAGCGCAAAGATGATTCCACAAAATTCAGTGATTGTTGCGATGTACGGACAAGGTGATACAGCTGGAAGAGTAGCGATAAACAAAATTCCACTAACAACAAATCAGGCGTGCTGTAATCTTATCATAGATGAAACTAAGGCATACTATGAGTTTGTATATTATCAATTGGTTACGCTGTATGAAAAAATGGTTTCATTAAAGAATGGTGGAGCACAGCCAAATTTGAATGCAGCGATAATTAAAAGTATTGAGATTAAACTTCCACCTTTAAAAACACAGCGGTATATTGCTGATATTCTCTCTTCCTATGACAATCTGATTGAAAACAACCAGAAACAAATCAAACTGCTGGAAGAAGCAGCCCAACGGCTTTATAAAGAGTGGTTTGTGGATTTGCGCTTTCCGGGGCATGAAAACACGAAAATTGTGGATGGCGTGCCGGAGGGGTGGAGCAGGACAAATATCAATGAAATATTGACATTTCATCGAGGATATGATTTGACAAAAAACGAGATGAAAGCTGGACGATATCCAGTTGTTGGCTCAACTACGGTGATTGGATATCATAACGAATTTAAGATTAAGGGGCCGGGCATTGTAACGGGTCATTCTGGAAGCTTGGGTAAGTATCAATTTATTTGGGATAATTTCTGGCCGCATAATACATCGCTTTACATAAGCGATTACAAGGATCATAATATTTTCTTTGTTTACAGCTTGCTACAAACAGTGGACTTTGCATCGCTAAATAATGGGGGAGCCATTCCGACATTGAATCGAAACGTGCTTTCTAATATTGAAGTAATTGAGCCGACAGACGAATTGCAAGAGATGTTTGCAAAGATTGCAGAAGCGCAATATCGGAAAATCAGAAATTTGGAAAAACAAAATAACCAATTAAAGATGGCAAGAGATGTACTGTTGCCTAAATTGATGAGCGGGGAAGTGGAGGTGTAATATAGATGGATGCGTATTTCGGTGTCGATTTTTATGGAAATGGCGAAGTTGTTAATCTGGGAGAATTAAAAAAGTGCGAGATAGTTTTTGACGATTATGATAATTGGAAAAGCTACACAGATATAAATAAAGTTATAGAACTTTATAATGTGAAAAAATATATCGACACTGGAATACGACTTGAGGACTGGACAAATCCTCAATATACAGATTATCAAAATAAGGCTAATCAGGTGTTCGGAGTTGTTGGCTGCTTCCTTAATTCAAAAGATATAAATGAGTTGGCAACATTATATAACGAAACTAATATAATGTACCGTCAAGATTTTGTTGAACTGGTTTGCAAGATAGGATTGTACAAAAAGTTTGATGATTTGCAATTTGCTGAATTTCTGGAAAAGGCTAATATTAGAATTGATCGAATACTGAGAGAAAAAGATATTGTATATAAATTTGGGAAGGTTGTGCGTGAATACATTTTAAAGGATGCAGAGAATGCAGAATTCTTTGTCAATAAGTTTTTGGAACGTTCTGAGGACAAAGAACTGTATTACATTCCAAAAGAATTGACAGTAGAAGATAAGGAAGGGTTAGTTCAAAGGTACATCGAATTGGATTCTCCTAATATGAATTATTTGACTGTGATTATGCAAGAAGAGAATCCGGACAAGCTTAAACTTAGCGAAATGACACGCTTTAAAGCATATAAAAAACTAGAAATCATGCGAAAAAAACTTTTTGAAACTGGCCTATCGTTTAGAACAGGAGTAGGAATCGGCTTTAAACCGATGGATGGTACCGGAAAGATAGAAAATGAATCAGAAGATCAGAATGAACTAAAAGTTTCATATGACAGTAAATGGATACTAGATAATCTTGATTATGCAACGCTTCTTAATAATTTCTACTGGTTTGAATTTGCTGATTTTTTTAACAGATGCCTATTGGTTTCGCAACCCTCTGAGTATGGTCTTGAAAACTTTTTGTTTGGAACAAGAGGATTGAGAGAGTACCAAGTCGGAACAAGTTTTCGTATAAAAAACACTATGGCATTTCTTCAAATGACAGGGTATTATAACATTTTGTGCCAGCGAGAAATAGAAATAGAAGATATTTATAAATGGTTTTTTGAAACATACCTAAAAGATGAGTTTAATGTGGAGGGGTTTGTTTATGAGAAAGTGAGGAGGGATGCGCCATTTGGGGAAAGAAACAGACTGATTTCTAGTAAAATAGATCATGTTTTAAAGCAATTTGATTTATACAGTAAATATGGAGCAATTGATAGAGATTATCTGGAGTTCTCATCTCAAAGCGTTGAGTTTTCACAAGTTGCAAGTCTAAGCACACAAAAGTATGCCTATTGTAATGATGAAAATATTAGATCGGAATATATAAGTATCTTTTCATCACAATCACTTTTAACTTACGTGGAAAGAATAGGAAAGGCCTATGATTCTTTCTTTAAACTTCTAGAGAATGAAACTGTATATTATAATGATTTTAAAACTATTCAGAAAGAAAAAATCGACTTCTTATTAAGTCAAGGTACTATAAGAATAGATGAAGCTGGGGAAATTGAACTGAAGTATGATAGATTGAGAATGTTGATTCAACTTTATAGATATGAATATCTTTGCTTGGCCTATGAAAAAACAGAAAATGATCCATTGAAGGATGCACTGAAAAATAATAAGTTGCTGGTAGAGAATACATTGTTCTCACGACCAGAACAAGATTATCTTGATTATTTACTTAATAAACATAAATTTTCAAATGGACTAGATTTGAGAAATAAATATATTCACTCGACTAATTCATTAGATGAAAAGGTACATAGAGATGATTATATGCGATTCTTAATTGTGATGGCAATTATAATCATTAAAATCAATGAAGAATTCTGCTTAAAAGAAAAGTTGAAAAAATGAGGTGATCCTATGAGCCGCGAATACTCCGAAAATGTCCTTGTCCAGAACAGTGCAGGCAACTTGCTGCAAAATGTTCTGGGCTGGGAGGTGGTGCTGGCTTACAACTCCGAAAAGCTGGGACCGGACGGGACGTTAGGCCGCACCAGCTATGGGGAAGTGTTGCTGACCCGGTATTTTCGGCAGGCGCTTTTGCGGCTGAACCCGTGGCTCACCCCGAACCAGCTGGACGAGGTGCAGAAGAAATTCACGGCACACGTTTCCACCGCATCCCTGATGCAGATCAATGAGGAAAAGTATTTTCTGCTGCGGGATGGCATCCCGGTGACGGTCAAGCGACCGGATGGGCGCACCGAGACCCGCAACGCAGCGGTGATCGACTTCAAAAACCCGGAAAACAACCACTTCCTCGCCGTAAAAGAGATGAAGATCCACTCGCAGCTGTACCGCTGCAGAACGGACATCGTGGGCTTTGTCAATGGCATTCCGCTGCTGTTCATCGAGCTGAAAAAGCCTACCGTGGATGTGCAGAACGCCTACATAGACAATTACCGAAATTATCTCGATACCATTCCGCAGCTGTTCTATTACAATGCCTTCCTTATGCTGTCCAATGGATTGGAAGCCAAGGTGGGCACGCTTGGCAGCAAGTACGAGTTTTTCCACGAGTGGAAGCGTCTGAAGGAAAGCGATGCAGGCAGCGTGGAACTGGAAACCATGCTGCGGGGCATCTGCGAGAAAAAGACCTTCCTCGATCTGCTGGAAAACTTCATCCTTTACGACCATTCCGGTGGGCACACCACCAAGATTCTGGCCCGCAACCACCAGTATCTCGGCGTCAACGAGGCCGTCAGTGCTTACGAGAACCGCAAGCTGAAAGACGGCAGGCTGGGTGTGTTCTGGCACACGCAGGGGTCGGGCAAAAGCTACTCCATGGTCTTTCTGGCGCAGAAGATCCGGCGCAAGTTTGCAGGCTCGCCCACCATTGTGGTACTGACCGACCGTGACGAGCTGAACCGGCAGATCAGCGATACCTTTGAAAACTGCGGTCTGCTGGGCAAAACCAAGGCTTCACAGTTCATTGCATCCAGCGGTACAGACCTTGTAAAAAAGCTGCAGGGCAACCCCAGCTTTGTGTTTACCCTGATCCAGAAGTTCAACCTGCCCAAGGAACCGCCCATCTACCCGGATCACGACATTCTGATTTTGTCGGATGAAGCCCACCGCAGCCAGTACGGCATTTTTGCAGACAACATGATGCACCTGCTGCCCACGGCGTCCCGCATCGGCTTTACCGGTACACCGCTGCTGGCGGATGACCATATTACCGAGCGCACCTTTGGCGGGTATCTGTCGGTGTATGACTTCAAGCGGGCGGTGGAGGACGGCGCAACGGTGCCGCTGTATTATGAGAACCGTGCGGATAAGATCGCCCAGTTGGACAAGCCGGAGATCACCGGGCGGATTTTGGATGCCATTGAAGCTGCCGACCTTGATCCCTCGCAGGAGGAAAAGCTGGAACGCGAGTTTGCAAAGGAGATCCATATTCTCACCGCAGATGAACGGCTGCGTTCCATTGCAAAGGACTTTGTGGAGCATTACTCTGACCTTTGGACCAGCGGCAAGGCGATGTTCGTCTGCCTGAATAAGGTCACCTGTGTGCGGATGTACAACTATGTGCAGGAATGCTGGCGGGCAAAGATCGGGGAACTGGAAGCCCGGCAGGGCACAGCGACCCAGCAGGAAGCACAGGAGCTTGCCCGTAAACTGGCATGGATGAAAGAAACCGAAATGGCAGTGGTGATCAGTCAGGAGCAGAACGAGGTGCAGACCTTCAAAAAGTGGGGGCTGGATATTCTGCCGCACCGTGCCAAAATGGAAAAGCGGGAGCTGGATAAAGAATTCAAGGACAGCAAGAATCCGTTCCGGGTGGTGTTCGTCTGTGCCATGTGGCTGACGGGCTTTGATGTAAAGTGTCTGTCCTGTCTGTATCTGGACAAGCCGTTGAAAGCCCATACCCTGATGCAGACGATTGCTCGTGCAAACCGTGTTTCGGAGGGCAAGAGCAACGGCCTGATCGTGGACTATATTGGTATCGTAAAGGCGCTGCGCAAGGCTCTGGCAGATTATACGGTCAGCAAGAACAGCCCGGCGGGCATTGACCCAACGGTGGACAAAACGGAGCTGATTCAGCGCATCCGCACGGTCATCGGAAAAACGGACGGCTTTCTGGCAGAACACGGGTTCCGGCTGCAGGAATTGGTGGACGCACAGGACTTTGAAAAGATGAGCCTTGTACAGGATGCAGTCAACGCGATGTGCGAGACGTTGGAAACCAAGAAAACTTTCCAGACCTATGCGTCTGAACTGGCGCGGCTGTTCCGCTACGCAGACCGTGACGATGTGGGCGATGCCGTGCGCGCCCGGAAAAACGCAATTCTCGCCATCTACGAGGGCTTGCAGCAGAAGCGGAAACACGCGGACAATACCGACCTGATGGTGCAGATCAACGGCATCGTCAACGAGTACATCCATGTGGAAAAGCCGGATCAGGAGGCTGTACCTTCCCGGCAGTTTGACATCAGCAAAATTGATTTTGAGCTGCTGAGCCGGGAGTTTGCCTACACCCGGCGGAAGAATCTCTTGCTGCGCGATTTGGATGAACTGGTAAACCAGCAACTGGCGAAAATGCTGTTTGCAAACCCGCAGCGCATTGATTATTATGACCGCTATCAGGAGATCATAGATGCCTATAATGCAGAGCAGAACCGGGCAACCATTGAGAAAACCTTCATGGATCTGATGGAGCTTGCAAGTTCACTGGACACGGAGCAGCAGCGCTATGTGCGTGAGGGCTTTTCCAGCGATGAGGAACTTTCAGTGTACGATTTGCTGTTTTCGGAGAACCTCACGAAGCAGGAAATTGAAACGATCAAGAAGGTGTCTGTGGACTTGTTGACAAAAATCAAACAGCAGATTGCCAAACTCGACCATTGGACGGACAAGCAGGAAACTAAGGCGATTGTGGATAACCTGATTCGCAATACCCTTTGGCAAGAACTTCCCAATAGCTATGATGTAAGCGATATCCAGACCTACCAGAAGAAAATCTACGAGTATGTATATATGCGCTACCCGGAAGTAGCATAACGCAAAAATCACCCCAGAGAGAACGCACAAGAGGCTATTCTCTCTGGGGTGATTGCGTATCAAATCATCTGAAAATGCTTTAATGCTTCCACAATCGCATCCTCTTTTTCCTTCGGACACTTGGGCTGCTTTGCATTTTCATTTTTCGCTTTATTGTAATTCTCTCGCTCGATGATGCTGTACTTCTGCTTCACCTGTGCGATATAGAGATTGGAAACCTTTAACTGATGGTGTTTCCACACATAATCCCGAATCTCGTTGTAAGTCGCCTTGCTTTCTGCAGCGGTCACATCCAACTCGTCCATGCTGACGTCCACTTCGATGTGTCGCTCGACATTGAGTTTGGTCAAAAGGAGAACCGCTTCCACATGCCGTGTTCTCGGAAACAGATCCACCGGCTGCACCTTCTCTGCGTGATATCCATTTTGTTCCAGCCATGCAGCATCTCTTGCGGCGGTGGCGGGGTTGCAGCTGACGTAGACCACCCGGCGGGGAGACATGCGCACGACAGCGGAAAGGGTGGCTTCGTCGCAGCCCTTGCGGGGAGGGTCCAGCATTACGATATCCGGGTGCAGGCCCTCGGCGGCTAGTTGGGTGGCAGCCTGTCCGGCATCGGCGCAGAAAAAGCGGCTCTTGGCTGCTACGGCCTCGCCCATGCGGGCAGCGTTGGCCTTGGCACTCTCGATGGCCTCCGGCACGATTTCTACACCAATCAGCTCCCTGCATTGGTCGGCCATGGAAAGGCCGATGGTTCCCATGCCGCAGTAGAGATCCAGCAGCGCGTCGTCCGGGGTCAGCTGCGCATATTGCGCAGCAACGCCGTACAGCCGCTCGGCGGCAAGCGTGTTGACCTGATAGAAGGACAGCGGCCCCAGACGCACCGGTACGCCGCAGAGAGTGTCCTCAATGTAGCCCGGGCCGTACAAGATATGGTTCTCGCTGCCCAGAATGACGTTGGTGTTTTTGGCGTTGACGTTGAGCAGAATGGTGCTGATGGCCGGGAACTGCTCCCGCAGCGCGGTGCAAAGCTGCTCTGCGTGGGGCAGCTTTGCCCGGGTGCATACAAGGCACACCATGATCTGCCCGCTGTGCGCGCCGCGCCGCAGAAAGATGTGCCGTACCAGCCCCTTGCCGCTCTGCTCGTCGTAGGGACGGATGCCCTGCTGCGCAAAAAAGGCGCACAGTGCGTTTCCGATCTCGTTCAGCACGCCGGGCTGCAGCTTGCAGTCCGGGCAGGGGACGATGCGGTGGGTACGTCCGGCGTAAAAGCCGATGCAAGGCGCACCGTTCTTGTCCAC
>ERZ780148.1926-NODE-1926-length-12915-cov-10.412830_pt1 | contig 12915 bp, 10 predicted proteins | sample MGYA00510984_ERZ780148 | MGnify/ENA primary metagenome ERZ780148 (study PRJEB29588, sample SAMEA2160902) | human gut metagenome | biome: human gut; feature: human-associated habitat; material: faeces | place: Denmark | collected 2008/2010 ...
ATATTATACTTAAGAAAAGAAAGGATTGATTATATGAAAAATTTAAGCAGAGTATTATGGGGTATAGTATTAATATTTATTGGTGTTATCTGGGGACTTAATAGAACGGGAGTAGCAGACATAAATATTTTCTTTGATGGATGGTGGACATTATTTATTATTGTACCAAGTGCCATATCCTTTTTTGAAAAAGGTAATAATAAAATATCTTCCTTAATATTTTTGATTATCGGAGTTTTACTCCTTTTAGCAGCTCAAGGGTTATTTGAATTTGAAATTCTATGGGAAATTCTATTACCCGCAATCGTCGTATTAATTGGTTTATCTTTAATATTTGGTAATAAAGTAGATTTTAATGTTAAAGAAAAAACAAAGTGTTTAGATAGTAAAGACACTGAAAATATTTTTGCAGCCTTCGGAGAACAAAATGTAAATAAAGCTGGAGAAAATTTTGAAAAAGCAAATTTAAATGCCATTTTTGGTGCTGTTAAACTAGACTTAAGAGAAGCAAAATTAGAAAAAGAAACAGTCATCGGAGCTTGGGCAATATTTGGTGGTATTGAAATATTGGTTCCAAAAGATTGCATAGTTAAAGTAAAAGGAACTCCGATATTCGGGGGAATTTCTAACGAAAGAAAAAATAATGAAGATGCCAAAAAGATAATTTATATCGAAGGATATGCCGTATTCGGAGGAATAGAAATTAAATGAATACCACTCAAAAAGTAATAAAAGGATTTGCTATCTGTCTTGCAGTTTTAATAATACTAAGTATTATTAATGGAATAGTATTTTTAGCAACATCAACAATTGGTTTTAACAATGATGTAAATATTAGTGAAACCTATTCAAGTAATATAAAAAATATAAATATAGATGTTGGTTCAACCAATATGATAATTAAAAAAGGTGATATATTAAGTATTGATGCTGATAATGTTAGTAAAGAATTTAAAATAAAAGAACAAGGAAATACTTTATCAATAAAAGAAAAAAAGATAACAATATTTGGCAATAAAAAAGGTTCTCGCACCATAATTACTATACCAGAAGCATTAGGTGATTTAAATATTGACATTGGCGCAGGAAAGCTTGAAATTTCTGATATAACAACTGACAAATTTTCTTTAGAGCAAGGTGCTGGTAAAGTTGATATTACAAATTTGTTATCTAACAAAAAAACAACGATTGAAGGAGGAGCTGGAGAATTAAACATTACAAATTCTAAATTGCAAGATTTATCTCTAGATTTAGGGGCTGGTAAATTTTATTTTAATGGAACGCTTTTAGGTAAAAATGAAATAGATCAAGGAGTCGGAGAAGTAATTCTAGATTTGCAAAATAACGATTATAAATTTGAAACATCAAAAGGTCTAGGCAGTATCACCATTAACGGTGTAAGCTACAAAAATGACATTAAATTAGGAGAAGGGCAAAATATAATTGATATAGATGGTGGCATAGGAAGTATAAGTATAAATACAAATAAATAAAGTTTCACACACGAAACTTTATTTTTTAGCTATAACTTTTTCTTGTAAATAGTAGGTAGATAATTATGAAAATTAAAAAAAGTAAATTCGAATACTAAAATTAAGCCCAAAAGAATTAAAGACATTAAAATAGATCAATGATTGAACTATGAAAAGCCTAGATACTTTAATGTTTCGATTCCAGATATATTCCCAATATGAGATCTTTTTTAGTTGCATTCATAATACAATAATAGTATAATGAATATATGAACAGATATTCAAATAAGGTGATGTCAAATGGAAAAAGTAGAAATAATAAATGAGTTAAGTGAATTTTTCAAAGTATTTAGTGATACCACAAGACTTAGAATACTTGAAGTATTATTAAATGAAGAAACATCCGTTGGTGTTATAGCAAATAAAATAAATGCGAGTAATTCAGCAGTGTCACATCAACTAAGTTATTTAAGAAGTACAAACTTAGTTAAAACAAGAAAAGAAGGACAAGTAATATATTATAGTATTGCAGATAATCATATTAAAGTAATAATTGAGTATGGACTAGAACATATTAAAGAAGGAATAAAGTTATGAAAAAGGTAAAATTTAATGAAGATTTAATAAGAATAATAATTAGTATTGTATTTCTTGTATTAGGAATGATTTTTAATGAAAACATTTATCTTTTAGTGATTAGTTATGTTTTTGTGTCTAAAGAAGTATATTTTAATGCTCTTAAAAACATTAAAAATGGTAAAATATTTGATGAAAATTTCTTGATGATTATTGCAACACTCGGAGCATTCTATATTAAAGAGTATCCCGAAGCAGTTTTAGTAATGTTGCTATTTTCTATCGGAGAATATTTATCAGATTTAGCAGTAGATAATTCTAAAAAAGCTATCGTTGAATTAATGGATTTAAGAAGCGATAAAGTAAATATAAAAGATAAAGGTTGTATAGATGTAAAAGAATCTAAAGTTGGTGACATTTTTATTGTTGCACCTGGAGAAAAAATACCTTTAGATGGCATTATAATCAATGGCACAAGTCATATTGATACAAAAAGTTTAACTGGTGAGTCAGTCCCTCGAAAAGTTAATTTAAATGATACAGTCTTAAGTGGAACAATTAATTTAGATAGTGTTTTAGAAATAAAAGCTACTAAAACATTTGAAACAAGTACCGCAAGTAAAATAATTGAAATAATTGAAAATAGTGAAGAAAAGAAAACAAAAACAGAAAAATTTATTACTAGATTCTCAAAAATTTATACTCCGATTGTGGTTATTCTTGCAATTCTTGTCGTAGTAATACCCGTATCACTTGAAAAAAATTTTACTACTTGGGTTTATAGAGCTTTAGAAATGCTTGTAATATCATGTCCATGTGCTTTAGTTATTTCAGTGCCCCTTACTTACTTTACATCAATTGGTAAATCCAGTAAAGAAAAAATACTTGTAAAAGGTAGTGATGTAATAGATAACTTAAATAAAATTGATACAATAATATTTGATAAAACAGGTACAATTACAAAAGGTGTATTTGAAGTTATTAAAATAAAAAATATAAATTATTCTAAAGAAGAATTATTATATCTAGTAGCATCAGCTGAAGCACATTCTAATCATCCAATAGCTAAATCAATAAAAAAAACTTATAATAAAGAACTTGCTAAAGTAACAAATTATAAAGAAATAAGTGGCAAAGGTATAGAATGTAAAATTAATAAAGATAAAATTTTAGTGGGTTCTAGATCATTATTAGAAGATAATAAAATAGCATCTGAAAAAACTAATGAATTAGGTACAATAATTCATATAGCTAAAAATAAAGAATATTTAGGTTATATTGTAATTAGTGACAAAATTAAAGATAATGCAAAAAAAACACTACAAGAGTTAAAAGAAAATGGTATAAAAAATATAATCATGTTATCTGGTGATGATGCAAGTGTAGTTAGTGAAATATCTAAAAAACTTAAAATTGATGAAAGTTTTGGAAATTTACTACCAGAAGATAAAGTAAAAATACTAGAAGAATATAAGAAAAATAATAATGTTGCTTTTGTAGGTGATGGTATTAATGATGTACCAGTTATGAGACTTGCCGATGTAAGTATTGCGATGGGCGGTTTAGGAAGTGATGCAACAATTGAAACTAGTGATATAGTTTTAATGGAAGATAATTTAGAATGCATTTCTAAAGCTTTGAAAATAAGTAAGATAACTAGAAAAACAGTAATTACTAATATTACATTTGCAATTTCCTTTAAAGTTATAATGTTAATACTTGCAATATTTGGTATAACTCCGATTTGGCTTGCTGTTTTTGCAGATGTTGGAATAACTTTGTTATCTATTTTAAATAGTTTAAGAATATTTTTATATAAAATATAATTAATTAGCACTTATGCTTGACAAGTGCTAATTTTAGGTTTATAATATAGTAGTTCAAGTTAAGAAAGGATGATTAATATGAACTTTGAAAACAATGATGAATTAAAAGATGTTTTAAATAAATATGGGCGAGATATAACTAAAAATGTTTTAGATAACAAAGTTGACCCAGTTATAGGTAGAGATGAAGAAATCAGAAATGTTGTTAGAATATTATCTCGTAAAAGTAAAAATAATCCCGTTTTAATCGGGGAACCTGGGGTAGGTAAAACTGCCATAGTGGAAGGCCTTGCTCAAAGAATTATAAAAGGAGACATTCCTAGTTCTTTAAAAAATAAAACAATTTGGGAACTTGACTTAGGTGCCTTAGTAGCGGGGGCTAAATATCGTGGTGAATTTGAAGAAAGATTAAAAGCTGTCTTAAAAGAAATAAAAGATTCTGATGGTAATATCATTATGTTTATTGATGAAATTCACATGATCGTAGGTTCAGGTGGAGACGGAGCCATGGATGTCTCAAATATGTTAAAACCTATGCTAGCTCGTGGGGAAATTCATGTAATCGGAGCAACAACCCTAAATGAATATCGTAAGTATATTGAAAAAGATGGAGCTCTAGAAAGAAGATTTCAAAAAGTTTTAGTAAGTGAACCAAATGTTACAGATACAATAACTATTCTTCGTGGACTAAAAGAAAGATTTGAAATATTTCATGGAGTTACAATAAAAGATAGTGCCCTAGTTTCGGCAGCAACTTTATCTGATAGATACATAACAGATAGATTTTTACCAGATAAAGCCATAGATTTAGTGGATGAGGCATGTGCTACAATCAAAATGCAACTAGAATCTATGCCTGTTGAACTAGATGAACTTACTAGAAAAATAATGAGTTTAGAAATTGAAAGACAAGCATTAAAGAAAGAAAAAGATGATATAAGCAAGAAAAGAATTGATGAAATAGATGAAAATCTTGTTACGATGAAAGAAAAAGAAACTGATTTAAGAAGCAAGTGGGAAAGCGAAAAGGAAGCAAAAACAGAAATAAATAAGAAAAAGGAAGAACTTGAACAAGCCAAATTCGCTTTAGCACAAGCAGAAAATAACTATGACCTTGAAAAAAGCGCAATGCTTCGTCATGGAAAAATTCCAGCTTTGGAACAAGAATTAAAAAAACTTCAAGAAGAAAGCAAGAGTAATATTTTATCAGATGTTGTAGATGAAGAATCAATCGCTGGTATTATTTCTAGATGGACACATATTCCAGTATCAAAACTAGTAAGTAGTGAAAAAGATAAATTATTACATTTATTTGATAGACTAAAAACACGTGTTATAGGTCAAGATAATGCTTTAAAACTTGTTAGTGAAGCAATTATCAGAGCCAGAAGTGGCATTAAAGACCCAAATAAACCAATTGGTTCATTCATATTCCTAGGACCAACAGGGGTAGGTAAAACTGAAGTTGCTAAATCATTAGCTTATGAACTATTTGATGATGAAAGACACATGATAAGAATTGACTGTTCAGAATATATGGAATCATTTAATGTTTCACGTCTAGTCGGAGCTCCTCCAGGATACGTTGGATATGATGAAGGTGGAGAATTAACTGAAGCTGTAAGAAGAAATCCATATAGTATTGTCTTATTTGATGAAATAGAAAAAGCTCACAAAGATGTATTTAATATTTTACTTCAAATACTAGATGATGGAAGACTTACAGATAGCCAAGGACGTTTAGTTGATTTTAAAAATACAATTATAATCATGACAAGTAATCTAGGTAGTGAATATATTCTAGATAATGAAGATAATGCTAACGAACTTGTTATGAATGAACTTAAAAATACATTCAGACCAGAGCTTATAAACAGAATTGATGAAATAATTGTCTTTAATTCTCTAAAACAAGATGTAATTGGGGAAATAGTTGATAAAGTTATTAAAGAATTAAATGATAGATTACAACAAAATTACATTCGTGTAGAAATAACAAATACTGTTAGAGAAAAAATTATTGAAGAAGCATACGACCCAAGATATGGAGCTCGTCCAATAAAAAGATATATTACTAAAAATATTGAAAACTTAATAGCTCATAAATTAATTGATGAAAATATGAAAGTTGGTACAACTCTAATAGTAGATATAAAAGATAATAAATTTATCATAACTAATAAATAAATTAAAAAGCGTCAAATTGCGTATGCGTTGTGACGCTTTTTTGGTTTTTATATTAATATAAGGTAAAATATCTGCACGTGATATTGTAATTAGGTGACTAACTATTAAAATTCAATAGTAAATTTGAAATTTTTGATAGTTTGTTCACATAGATTTTACTTTTTGTACATTGTAATTAATGTGTATACCTATGGTTACGTGTACAACTACAATGCTGGCCTCAGCGCGTCCGCGTGCTAGGCAAGCCGTGCAAAACTTTACTGGAGTGGTAGGAACTAAAGATTTACTCATAGCTTTGGTAGCAAGATAAGCATTGGTTAGCGTGGCTAGTGGGAGTTAAGATCATCCATCTAGTGCGCAATCAAAACGTTATATGTGTCAACAAAAAAGAGTTGACACATATATTTTTATATGGTAATATAGTTTTAGTTATTTAAAGGAGGAAAGAAAAATGGCTGTTAAATTAAGACTTAAAAGAATGGGTTCAAAACAAAGACCTTTCTACCGTATTGTTGCTGCTGATGCAAGATTTCCAAGAGATGGAAGATTTATTGAAACAGTAGGTACTTACAATCCAATTGCAAATCCAGCTGAAATTTCTATTAATAAAGAAGCTGCACTAAAATGGTTAGCAAATGGAGCACAACCAACAGATACAGTTAAAGCAATCTTCAAAAATGAAGGAATATTAAAAGCATTTAATGATGCAAAAAAAGGTAAATAATTATGAATATCGTAGAATATACTGAATTTTTAGTTAAAAGTCTTGTGGAAGATCCTGAAATGATTAAAGTTGAAGAATTTACTGAAGATGAAACTAAAATAATTGAAGTAATGGTACCAGAAAATCAAATGAAATATGTCATAGGTAAGGGTGGCAAAAATGCTCATGCCCTAAGAACTTTAGTTTATGCCTATGCATATATTCATAAAATGCATAAAATTAAATTAAACATTGAAGCATTTTAAATTAAGTAGAAATACTTAGTTTTTTTCTACAAAACAGGAGGACAATCATGGGTTATTCAATTAAAGTAACAACTCAAGAAGCAAATGAGTTGATTGCAAAATATTTAAGAACTATTTCCGATATCGTAGACATTCAAATGAAATACAATGTAAATAATTGGCTTGCTACAGATACAATTATATATCATGGTAAAGAAGTTAAAAGGTTCAGAGAAATTAAATTGTTAAAATATATTGATTTATTACAACTTTCTTTAAAGTTTGATGGATATGATATTGGAATGATAAAACAAATTTGCGAAAAAAATGAAAATGGCGAAGAAGTCCCGATTTTCATTTGTTATATTGATGTAATAAAAAGAGGTAGATAAAATTGAAAATATTGTTTAAAAGCTTTTTGGCGGGAGTAATGATTGCTATTGGTGGTACAGTATTTTTGTCAATAGAAAATAAAGTTATCGGAGCATCATTATTCTCTATCGGATTATTTGGTGTATTAATTTACAATTTAAATCTATATACAGGAAAGATAGGTTATTTGATAACTAATTTTAATTTAAAATATGTAAAAGAGTTAGCTATAACTATAATAGGTAATTTTATTGGTGCTTGTAGTGTTGGTTTTATTTTAAGATATACAAGAATTTATGATAAAATTTATGAAAAATCTTTAATATTAGCAAATGCTAAATTAAATGATAATATTTTAAGTATATTTATATTATCTATTTTCTGTGGATTATTAATGTATTTTGCTGTAAATGGATTTAAAAAACAAACTGATTTTGGTAAATATTTAGTAGTTTATTTAGGTGTTGTGGTATTCATACTTTGTGGTTTTGAACACTGTATTGCCAATATGTATTATTTTTCTGTTGCAGACATTTGGTCACTTAAAACTCTAGGGTACACAGGAATTATGGTCCTAGGTAATTCTGTAGGAAGTTTTATAATTCCCCTATGTAATTTAGTTATAAAAGATAACTAATCTATATTTTTATTTTTAATAAATTCTGTGAGCATTTTAGTAAGTGCTCTTTTTTCTATTCTAGAAACATAGCTTCTTGAAATTTTAAGATCATCAGCAATTTCTTTTTGAGTCATATCCTTAGTATTATTAAGCCCATATCTTTTAATAATAATTTCTTTTTCTCTTTTATTAAGTAATTTTAAATATTTTTCTAACAACGTTATGTTATTTTTTAAGTCTAATTCTTCGAATAAATCAACATCTTTATCTTTAATTACATCAATTAGATTAATTTCATTTCCTTCTTTATCATGACCAATAGCATCATTTAAAGAAACTGTTGGCCCAATCTTTTTTTGACTTCTAAAATGCATTAAAATTTCATTTTGAATACATCTTGCAGCATAAGTTGTAATCTTTGTTTTTTTATTATTTTTATAAGTATCAATTCCTTTTATTAATCCAATTGTACCTATGCTAATTAAATCATCAGTATCAACATCTTTAACATCAAAACGTTTCACAATATGAGCAACTAATCTTAAATTGTGTTCAATTAATTTATTTCTTGCTTCATTATCACCATCAAGCATTCTTGTGATGCATTCTTCCTCTTGTTTACTTGTTAAGGGTTCAGGAAAAACATTATTTGAATATGATCCTGTAAAAAAAAGCATATCTTTAATAAGATTTAAAAAATTTAAAAACATAAAAACTCCTTCTTTATAAAAATTATATACAAAATATAAGGTATTTATGTTATAATATGTCCCATCGGGGGAGTGTTTATGGATTTTGATACTATTATAAAAGATATAGAAGAAAAACTAGAATCAGGGATAATGAAACTTGATTATTTAAGCTTTATTATAAGAAAGAATAAAGTTGAAGATATTTTTACTTTTGTAAAAAAAATAATTGATAAAAGTTCAGTTATAGATAATTACTTATTTACTTATTTACATGGAAAAAAACAATATAGCGAAGAAGAGATTTATAAGAAATTTGGAGATGTAAATGGAGATATATTGTTTTGTTATGCATCAATAAAAGATTTAATAGTAGAAGATAATCTTGATTATTCTTATGGAGATTCTAAAGATTTATATTCTGATGCTTTATTTTTTAGTGAAATTAGAGAAATTCCTATTATGGATAAAAGTGTAACTAATGAGTATATTGATAAATTTCAAAAATATAAAACGTTGTATGAAGAAAGCAATAACTCTGATGAGAAAAAAATATATGAAAAAAAGTATGTTTTCTATCAAAATCAAGTTATCGAAGGAAATATTCGTCTTATTATAAGTATTGCTAATAAAAAACTTCGTTCAAATATTGAATTAAATGAATTGGTAAATGAGGGTACTTTTGGTATGATCAAGGCAATGGAAAAATTTGATCCAACTTTAGGTTTTGCATTTTCAACATATGCTACATGCTGGATTAGGCAAAGTATTAATAGAGCAATCGAAGAAAAAGGAAGAACTATTAGAATTCCATCTGGCCAATATCGAATTTACAATAAATATATAACTGCAGTTAAAACATTATCAATTAAATTAAATCGTGAACCAACTTTAGAAGAACTAGCGGATTATTTGGAAATGGATTTAAAGAAACTAACTAGTTTAGTTATTAGTTTTAGTGAAAATACTTCGTTAGATGCAAATCCAAAAGATAATGATGACCAAGAACAAGAAAATATGTTTAACTTTTTAAAAAGTGGAGAATTCGAAGACGAAATAGTAAACAATTTAGTGATAGAACATTTATTATCCGGTTTAAATGAACAAGAAAAATATATTATAACATTGCGTTTTGTTGAAGATTATACTTTAGATGAAGTAGGTAAAGTGTTTGGCTTGACTAGAGAAAGGATTCGCCAAAAAGAAAAAACGGCATTAAAGAAAATGTATAATTTATCAAAAGTTAGTAAGAAATCGTTGCTAGAATATTTGAATATTCCTCAAAGTGAAATCTTTCAAATAGTGGCAAATATAGATGACAGATCAAAAAAAATCGTTCATGAAAAATTTGGATACAGTTTGAATAAAAAAGTAGTTAAAAGCGTGTTTGATGAAAAAGATGTAAAAGTAATTTTAGAACATATACTAGAAGAACACAGAAAAAATGAAATGAAAAAAATAGTTCCCATACTATATACTTTAGAAGATTTATTAAATCCATATCCAAAAGAAAGTGAAGAATACAAAGAAACAAATCACAGAATAAAAATAATTTGGGATGAAGAAGAAAAAAATACTGTTATTAACAAATTGTTAGTTCAAGCTTTTGGAGTAGATGGTAAAAAAGCATATAATAAAAGAGAATTTACTTCCGGAGAAAATAATTTGATCTTGAATAAACTTGAAAGATGGAAATATAAATTAAGACAATGGCCTAAAAATATTGATAGCCATAAAACTTTAGAAGAACTATTAAATAATGCTAGAAATAAAGAAGAATATGAAGAAATAAATAGAAGAATTGCATATCTTTGGGAAAATCAAGATAAAACTACTATGATATATGCTATTATGGTAAAAGCTTTTGGAATTAATGGTAATGAAAAATATGATTATGAAAAGTTAAACTCAAGAGAGAGAAATCTTTTAGATAGCAAACTTAGTAATTGGGCTAACAAAATACAAAGGACAAATTTTTGGCCTTTGAAAAAAGATGAAGGTAAAAATAAAAAAACATATGATGGTAAATATCTATGGGAATTACTACAAGTAACTAAAGAAGAATTATCTATAATTACTAGATCATTAAATAAAACAACAAAGTTTTATGAAGTATTAGAAAGAGTGTTTGGAAAAACATTTGAAAACATAATAAAGTTGGACTCTTTAAGTGAAAGTGATTTAAAAATTCTTTATGCAAATTTGCCAAATTTACGAAAAAAAGTAAATGAGCCAACACCATTTTTACGCAAAACTCTAAAAGAAATATTAAATTGTGAAATACCATATGCTATTAAAGATGATTATTTACTTCAAAAAGCTTTTGGTCCTAATTTAGATGAACCATTCTTAAACACATTAAACGTGACAGAAACAAAAAGATTGATGGTTTTACTAAAAGAGTTGAAGGAAAAATATAAGAAAATTGAGGTAAAAAAAGAGCCAGAAATAATTATAAGCCCTGAAGATGCATTATTGTTAAGTATTGTTGAAATGATGCCAGAAGATGTAAAAGAACCATTTATGTTGTATTTTGGTTTAAAAGATGGTAAAAGATACTGCCAAGAAGATATTCAATTAGAATTAAGTTGGAATCTTTGTAAAGTAACTATGAAAGTAAAAGAAGGAATTGCTTTTGTAAAAAATATATTAGAAACATATGAAGATGCATTTGATAAAAATTTTGTTAGTACTGAAGAAATTTTAAAACGTTTAAAGTAAATTCATGTTATACTATATATAAGGTGATACATTTATGGTTAAAAAATTAATATTAGTAGATGGTAATAATTTAATGTTTAGAAGTTATTATGCTACAGCATATACAGGAAATATGATGAAAAATTCTAAAGGCGTTCCCACAAACGCCTTATTTGGCTTTGTAGGAATGATTAATAAAATAATTGCTGAAGAAAAACCAGCATATATGGCTGTGGCTTTTGATATAGGAAAAAATTTTAGAAAAGAAGAATATGATTTTTATAAAGAAGGAAGAATTGATACACCAGAAGAATTAAAAATTCAAATGCCTATAGCACGAGAAATTTTAGATAAAATGGGAATCAAACATTTTGAACTGGCTCCATATGAAGCTGATGATATCGTAGGTACAATTGTAAAAATGACCGAAAGTGATAAAGATTTTGCTTCAGTGATTGTATCTAGTGATAAAGACTTACTTCAGTTAATAAGTGATGAAACAGAAGTTAAATTACTAAAACAAACCGGATTTATTAGATATAATCATGAAACTTTTGTAGCTGATTATGGTATTGAACCAATAAGAATGATTGATTTAAAAGCTTTAATGGGGGATTCGTCAGATAATATTCCCGGAGTAAAAGGTATCGGAGAAAAAACAGCTTTAAAATTATTGCAAGAATATAAATCTTTGGAAAATCTTTATGATAATATCGATGAAATTAAAGGAAAAACTAAAGAAAAATTAGAAGCTGATAAAGAAATGGCTTTTATAAGCAAAAAAATAGCTACAATATATCGTGATGTACCATTAAATATAGTTTTAGAAGATTTAAAATATGATCCAAGTAGTAATAAAGAACTAATTAACCTTTATAAAGACCTAGAATTTTTCTCATTTTTAAAAAATATGACGGAAGCAAAAAAAGAAGAAAAATTGAAGGGAGACTCTGAGAAGATAAAACAAAGGGATATAGTAATAAGCCGTAATAAAACAGCATCCTTAAAAGAAAATATTAAAAAGGTTAATACATTGAAAAAAGGTCTTAACAGAAATTATCTTCTGAAAAATTTTTATATAGCGGACTCTACTACTTCCATTGACAATAATGTTTTTAATGTAAAAAAACTTTTATCGTCAGATTTAAGAATTAAGAGAAACTCTAACAAACCGCAAATACTTATATTTCACACACATGGCGGTTCAGAAGCGTTTTGTGACAGCAAAAGCGGTGTGACAGCTCAGTCCATAGTAGGAGTCGGAACAACACTTACATATAATTTAAAAAAATACGGTTACAACGTGATACATGATACGACAAAGTATGACATAATAAACGGAAGAATTGACAGAAACAGAGCATATAACAATGCGGCAGAACATGTGAAAAGAACATTGAAAAAATATCCGTCAATACAGGTTATAATAGACCTGCATAGGGATGGCGTAGGAAATAAAGTACACAGAACGACTGTAATAAACGGAAAGAGAACGGCGCAGGTAATGTTTTTTAACGGATTGTCGA
>ERZ780148.1931-NODE-1931-length-12899-cov-2.370912_pt1 | contig 12899 bp, 16 predicted proteins | sample MGYA00510984_ERZ780148 | MGnify/ENA primary metagenome ERZ780148 (study PRJEB29588, sample SAMEA2160902) | human gut metagenome | biome: human gut; feature: human-associated habitat; material: faeces | place: Denmark | collected 2008/2010 ...
TTTTACCTCCGCCACTTCCTCGTCTTTGATGCGGTAAGACAGGTTGCCGCCGTTTCTCTCGTGCCATCCCTGCTCCCATCCATCGTTACACATACGGATAAATCCCTGTACAAATTTTGTATCCAATACACTCACGGCTTTTCCCTCCTACACTCTTTTTGTCAATACCGTCTCTTCGTATTTCTCAATTTCCCCGAACCACGTACCGTCTTTTGGCGCTCCGCATTCTTCACAATACTCGGCCCACACATCACCAAAGGGCAGTGTTTTTATCTCTTCCTGCTTTACCATCAGCTCTGTCATACGTCCTTCGTTCTGCAGTTGTTTCAGTGTTTCATTTGGTGTCAGCAGTGCATTTAAAAGTGCTTTCTGGAAATTACGGAATCCTACAACCCATGCGGAGATTCTGTTGATGCTCGCGTCAAAATAATCCAAGGCAACTTTATCTACAGAAGACATTCTCCATACAGTAGGCTACGAAAACAGCAGCTTTTTTCACAACAAATTTAAAGAACTGTATGGGAAAACTCCAAAAGAATATCGTAGAGAAAAAGCTGCCGCCTCTTTAGGAGATAGCAACAGCTTTTCAAATGACGTCTAAAATTATTTAACAACATTAAGATAACATACCGTAACCAAGAATACGTCCACTCCCAATCGGATACTGATGCTGCCACACTCCCCTGACGCTATTGCCATTCACTGTCGTACTCGTATTCCCTTCTACGGTATACACAATATCTCCCTCACACTTCTTCACAATCGCCACATAGTCTGTCATGCCGGCGTCTCTCCAGTCGAAGAACATAAGAAGAGCATAAGAGCAAGTTTCGCCTGAGTAACTCAAAACTCACTTTCGTGGTTTCCGTTCCCCCGCAAACTTGATGAGGATTTCGCTCCCCATACCCTCGAATAACGCATATTTCCATATATGCTGTTTTGGCTCCTTATCAGTCGCAGCGTAATTTTTTAAATTACGGATTGCTCTTCCCACAAAGATATTCCAATAGGCTTATTCCTATAAGGTTATTTTCAAAGGAGGAAACAGCAAGTGGCACGTCCCAAAAAACATAAAGAGTTGAAACGAAATCACCAGATCATGCTGCGCCTGACAGATACAGAATATGAGATTATCTCTTCCAATGCAAAAAATGCTTCTCTTCCGTTGGCCGAGTACGCAAGGAAACTCATCACCGGGAAGACTCCAAAGATCACTTATGAGATTGTGGCAGATCTTCCTGAGCTGAAAAAGCTGATCGGAGAGTTTGGAAAAATCGGCAGCAATTTGAACCAGATCGCACGCTACTTTAACAGCGGCGGTATCCATTCTCAGGAAATGCGAAAGTATATTCAACAGGGAATTGCAGATATTTTTGAAATGAAACATGAAGTTTTAAAAATGGCGGGAGATCTCCACTCCCTCTCTGCGGAACTTTCTTCCATACAGAAAGGAGCTGCCGCTCATGGCCATCCTGAAACATATCACCAGTAAAAATGCGGATTATGGAGAGGCTCAGCGCTATCTCATGTTCCAATATGATGAAGCCGCCATGAAACCTGTCCTTGATGAGAGCGGCAGGATGATCCCACGTGAGGAATATTATCTGGACGGCATAATCAATGTTCTCCTGTATCAGGGCACGATAGGTTTCCATCCTCTCTATCACATCTTCTCCCACAGGGCGCACTTCACCTGCAGATGGAGATAGATAGGATTGGATAGAATCAATCTCATTAAAATCAGTCTCATTAAAATCAGTATTATTAATATCAGTATTATTAGATTGTGAATTTGGAACTTCTTGAGTTGTGATTTCCACAATTCTTGAAGTATGATTTTCATCATTCTTGAATTGTGATTCTGGTAATTCCTGATTTGTGGTTTTCACTATTCTTGAATTGTGCACCAGAAGCTATTGAATCCTTTTGTTCTATTATTTTCTCTTGATTTTTACCAAATTCTTGGCATTTTGATTCATAATCTAACGGATTTTCTGAATTTCTTTTCTCTGAATTGTGATTTTCACTATTCTGCGTATTTCCAAGGTTTTCCGGCGCTTTTCCTCTCTGCTCAGGAGAACACTTTTCCTTCAGTATAAAGTTTTTCACATAGATTACATTCGGTTTTCCCAATCCCAAACGTTTCTTTTCAATCAATCCAATCCCCTGATTATCGTCCAGTTCTTTCATCAGCTTCACCGCTTTCTGTGTTCCACAATTCAGAAGCTCTGCTATTTCTTCCACGGTAAAAATGATATATACTCTATCTTCCTCGTCAAACCAGCGGTTCTTAATGCTAAGGCTCATACGGTCTAACATCAGACCGTATAAAACCTTTGCTTCACAGGAAAGGGATTTAAAACACTCTGCGGTAAACAGCACTTTCGGGACACGGTAAAAACTATACTGTTCCGCTTCCATCCCACGGAAATAATCAAACTGTATCTCCTGCATTTAATTCCCCCTCCTTTCCCTGTTTCCATTGATCCAGAAGTGAATAGATCACTTCCTCAATCTGTTCCTTTGTGTATGCCGGCGGGAAGTAATCACGGATCTTCTTTGAAGAGATCGTCACAGTCTGCCCGCCGCCCTCTTTCTTTACCAGAAGCGCATAGATACTTCCTTCTGACAGCATTCCTTCCTCACTCATAACTTTGAGCTGCCCGGCCTGAGCCGGTGATGGATAAACACCAATGTTCTCCGCTGCCTCCATCACCATTTCCTGTTCTTCCAGCTTCAGATAGGATAAGCGTTCTCCAGCTATCATCGCAATCTTTCCTGTATCCACCAAATCCAGAAGCCCGTTAATCAGGCTGGCAAGCCGGATATACCTCTGTACCGTCCTTCCGCTGTCCCCGGCTTTCTCTCCCACAACATCCGCAGTGTGCTTGTCCCCTTTGCTTCCCTGATGTTTCAGCGCCTCATATTTCATCTTGTAAGCCCTGGCTTTCTCACTTGGCAGAAGGTTCTCCCTTTGGATATTGGTATCCACCATCAGCACCGTAGCTGCGTCATCATCCAGATCCCGGATAATTACCGGCATGTCCGGCTTTCCTGCCAGTTCGCAGGCCCTCCATCTGCGATGTCCGGCTACCACCTCATATCCATCTGCACAAGGGCGCACAATCCCTGGCTGGATTACGCCGTGCTGGATCACACTTTCCACGGTTTCCTGCATTTTTTCATCGTCCAATACCTTGAAAGGGTGATTTTTAAACGGGTGAAGCTGGCTTAAGGCGACCGTTGTATAGATGCCTTCCACGCTATTATCTTTTGTTCCAAACAGATCGTCATAGGAAGTCAGCTTGATTTTCTCAGCACTCTTATTTTTCATCTGCAAGCACCTCCCCGGTCAGGTGGCGGTATCCCTCTGCCACAATCCCTTTCGGATCATGGAGATAAATACTCTTTCCCTCCGCTGTTGTCTCTGCCGCTCGTACAGACATAGGGATACAATTCTCAAAGATATGGATGTTATTGCCGTATACATCACGGATCTGTTCAGAAATATCCCGTGCAAAGTTTGTCCGGCGGTCAACCTTTGTCAGCAGAATCCCCATAATGGATAACCTGGGGTTCAGCCGCCTGTGTACCTTGCCAATGGTCTTGATAAGCTGCTGCAGGCCCTTTACCGGCAGGTAAGCCGCTTCCACCGGGATCAGCACACTGTCTGCCGCTACAAGGGCATTAATTGTAATCATCCCAAGTGATGGCATACAATCAATCAGTATGTAATCGTAATCCGCTTTTACCCCTTCCAGATACAGACGAAGTACCTGTTCTCGGCTCATTACATTTACAAGAGATGTTTCCAGTCCGGCAAGCTCGATATTTGCCGGAATAAAATCAATCCCTTCCTCATGGCGGATAATGCCTTCTCCCGGCTCCACATCTTCGTCATTGATAACTTTCTCCATGATATTTACTAAGGTCACGTCCAGTTCGTCCGGTTCCTGAATACCCAGACTCACCGCCATACTTCCCTGAGCGTCTGCCTCAACCAGAAGTACCTTTTTCCCGGCTCTTGCCAGCCCGATACCTAAATTTACACACGTTGTCGTTTTTCCAACCCCGCCTTTTTGGTTTGCGATTGCGATAATTCTGCACATAAATTTCTACCTACCTTTCATCCTTTTCAATTCTGTCAATCTCTGCATAGAAGCGAAAATATCGGTTCGTTCCCTTGTTTGAAAATATCTCTGACACCTGGATCACCCGGATTTCCGGGTGTTTCTCCAGAAGCCGTTTAAACCAGCGAATATCCCTCACTGTGCCTTGCAGCCTAATCTTCAGCATAAAACATGTCCTCCCAATCCACGTAGAAACAATAGTCCGGGTATCGGATTTTAATTGCTTCCCAAAAATATCTGGCGTACCCTGTGCAGAATATATCGCTTATTGAATAAAGCCGTGTTTCTGTAATCTGCGCTTCTGTATCCTTATATTCATCAGTTGTAGGTGTTCCGTCTGTATAAAGGTTAAAAGCAATACGGACAATCTTTTCACTCCCACTGGTCTGCCATCCTTCCTGCAGGCACTCCGGTTTAATAAATCCAGTCTTAAAATCATAGATCCGGTTTGCATTGCGTCTGGTGTCCTCTGAAAGTCCCAGGCAATAAATAAGGGTTTTGTGGTACGAATCCTGACACGAGCATTTTGAAAGATAGGTGTTATAAAATATCTCATGTTCCTTGTTTTTAAAAGTGATTTTTCTTTCCTGTTTTACTTTTGCTCCTGTCGCTGTGTTCCTTGACATCTGATTTCCCTCCATTGTTCATTTTTACTAATTTAACTGGTCATTCACCATTTTCAGATATAATTCATCCAGAAACTCTCGTTTAATATCTAACGTCTGTCCCTGCCATGTATCATTTTCGGAATGAGTACCATTCCATAAATCTTCGGCTACATTTCTCCGCAGATGCCAATATAATTTACATCTCCGATCAATCTTTTGTTTCTCTGCAATTTCCATAAAATGATCTGCACTGAAAAACTCATATACAGATATTCTTAAGGCGAGCGCCATCTGGCACAGGGCATACAACGGGATTTTGTTCTCTCGCCGGCATCTGGCATTGGTAAACCATGTATATACTGTCCCTTCCGGAGAACCTGTTACTTTACAGATCCATTTAACTTTCCTATTCAGATGAATTCCCTGGGCTCTTAGAACATGATTGATATTTTGAATGAGTTCTCTTTTGTCCTTGTTCTGATGCAGTTTTGTTAATCTGATGATTTCCTTTTCCAATTTCATTTTTCTTTGCTCTTTACGCTGTGTTGTTCCCATTTGTTTTTCCTCCTGAATTTTAAAATTTTGTATAAAAAATAGGGACACTCTGCTGCAAGTATCCCTATCTTCTATCAATGTATTGATAGCGCTATATTCACTTTCATAATCCAGGATTTTTTGTGTTCCCCGTACCGAGGTCTAAGGCAACCACAACGGTTACTTTGTTTACAAGTACCTTTTCCTTGTGATTTTCCTCTAATCTGTTGAAACTGAAAAAGTCAACAAAGTGCGTAAATTCAAGGATTTCTAGGTATGTTTCCTTTGTAGTCTTACCACAGTCTCTATATGCACCGTCGCCGGAAACATATCCACACAGCACACCTTCTTCACCTCATAGCCCCTCGCCTGCAGCACTTCAAGATCTCTCGCCAGGCTGGTCGGTTTGCAGGAGATATACACCATCTGCGGCACACCGTAGCGGATGATTTTCTCCAGAGCTTTTGGGTGGATGCCGTCACGCGGCGGATCGAGCACGATATAGTCCGGCTTCTCCTCGATCTCATCAATTACCTTGAGCACATCTCCCGCGATAAACTCACAGTTTGCAAGACCGTTTAACTTTGCATTCTCCTTCGCGGCTTTGACCGCCTCTGGAATGATCTCCACGCCGATCACCTTTTTTGCAACTGGAGCGAGCATCTGTGCGATCGTTCCGGTTCCGGAATAAAGATCGAACACGACTTTTCCATGCTCCGCGACATCTGCATCCGCTCCGCTCGGCAGGGCATCCCCGATGAACTCCCGCGCTGTCTCATAGAGCACCTCCGCGCCCAGAGAGTTCGTCTGGAAAAAGGAAAACGGCGTGATCTGGAAACGAAGTCCTAACAATTCTTCATAGAAATAGTCCTGCCCGAAAAGCACATCCGTGCCCTCGTTTGTGACGGTGTCCGCCACACTGTCGTTGCGGGTGTGAAGCACACCGGTGAGTGTTCCCCGATAAGCGGCAGCACACAGCGCCTCCTTCCATCCGGCAAGAAGCACCTCTTCCTCCCCTTCCGCTATCTGCGTTGTCGTCACCAGATCCACCAGGATCTCCCCGGTCTTCACCGCCTTGCGCACCAGAAGATGACGCAGATATCCGGTGTGGCGCAGTTTGTGATAATACAGCAGATTCCGCTCTTTAAAATAAGACAGCGTCACTGTGAGCACCGTATGAAAATCCTCGTCCACAATCCGGCATTCCGGGACATCCACGATATCGTAGAAGCTGCCGCGCTTGTGCATGCCAAGTGCCAACGGTCCGTCCTTGTACGCATCGCCGAACGAAAACTCCATCTTATTCCGGTACTCCTGCTGTCTCGGGCTCGCCTTGATTCCAAGGAATTCGTAGTCTGTATTTTCCGGTACGATGACATCGTCGATCAGTTTTTTTACCTGTGACGCCTTCATGGCAAGCTGCTCCTCATAAGGCAGCGTCTGATATGTGCAGCCTCCACACTCTCCGGCATGGACACAGGCAGCCTCCGGCTGCTCCTTCGGCGAGTGCTCCAGCACCTCAAGCAGTCTTCCCTCGCATTTTCCCTTGCGCACTTTATTGATCGATGCGGACACTTTCTGTCCCGGGACTGCATTTTTTACGATCACGCGTCCCCCGTCTTCCGTTCTCACAATTCCTTTGTTCGGGAACTCTACGCGTTCTACCATCCCCTCGATAATCTGTCCCTTTTTCACATTCTATCCTCCATTATCCATCCAGTTTCTTCTGCACGTTGCCAAACATAAAAAATCCTACATGCAGGATTCCCTCACCGGGCGCAGCCGCTTGCGGCACGTTTCCTATTACATAAAAATAGGGCTGCATCTCTCTGCAGCCCCATGCCCTTTGTCTTAATCTTCGGTTGTTTCCTCTTTGTCCTCAGACTTTGCCGGCGCTTCCTCATCATCATCGTCCTCGAAGAAATCATCATCAAAATCATCCTCGAAATCGTCCTCGAAATCCTCAAGATAATCCGGCGTAAAGAAACGGTAGATGCCGTATATCGCTGCAGCTACAGCCGCTACAATACCGATAATTGCAAAAATCCATACTACCTTTGAGGTCTTCTTCTCCTCCACTTCTTCCTTCTTATTCAGAAGCTCGTTTAACTTTGTCATGTTGATCAGATCTTCCATCTTATTCATCAGATTCCCTCCTTGGTTTATCTTTATTTACTGCATGTCTTTTTATTACGCACATTATAGCATATCTTTCCCTGTTCGCCTATAAAAAATTTATAAATTAAGACATTTTATACTTTTTTTAATTTTGCAAACGCCGCAAACATTTTCTTGGTTCCCGCCGCGTCAAAATCGACCGTCACCTCAAAATCTCTGCCGCCGGGCACGATGGCTTTTACCGTTCCCTCTCCGAACTTCATGTGGGACACACGGTCGCCCACACCGTAGCTTAGGCTTCCGCCTTCCGTATGTACCGATGAAAACGCTCTCGCCTGCATGCTCTGCCCGGACAGCTGATCCCGCATCGTCGGCCGCTTCTTCCGTACCGGCTCCGCCGTGCGCCGCTCCCTGTTTTCCAGATATGCCGGCTTTTTGATCTCGCCGTTTAAAAGCTCCGGCGGAATCTCCTTCACAAAGCGTGAGACCTTGTTGTACTGTGTCTCGCCGCGCACCATACGCTGTCTCGCCGACGTGATGACAAGCTCCTTCATCGCTCGTGTAATGCCGACATAGGCCAGCCTGCGTTCTTCCTCCAGCTCACTGCTGGCATTGTCTGACGTGATCGACATATAGCTCGGGAACAAACCGTCCTCCATTCCCGCCAGAAAGACCTTCGGGAACTCCAGACCTTTGGCGCTGTGCAGTGTCATGAGAACCACATAATCGTTCTCCTCGCCGACGCTGTCAATATCCGCCACGAGTGCAACCTCCTCTAAGAAACCGCTTAATGTCGGCTGTTCTTCGCCCTCCTCGTAGGCGACCACCTTACTTAACAACTCATCGATATTCTCGATCCGCGCCTCCGCCTCGTCGGTGCCTTCCGCTTCAAGCTCCTTCACGTAGCCCGTCTCCTCGATCACCTCTCTGAGCAGATCCGCCACACCGATATACGGCAGCTTACTGCGCATCGTCTGAACAAACGTCACAAACGGCTTGATTTTCGCTGCGCTCTTGCCAAGGGACGGTATCTCCTCCGCACGCTTTAAGGACTCGTAAAAACTGATGTCGTACGCCTCCGCATAATCGGATACACGATTTAGCGTCGTCGCACCAATTCCGCGCTTCGGTACATTGATGATTCTTCGCACCGCCAGATCGTCCCTCGCATTGTCGATCGTCTTTAAGTACGCCAGCAGATCCTTGACCTCCTTGCGCGCATAGAAATTCACACCGCCGACAATCTTGTACGGGATATTGGACACGATAAAACGCTCCTCAAACAGACGGGACTGCGCATTCGTGCGGTAAAGCACCGCATAGTCGCCGTAACCGTACTTTCCTTCCCGGACGCCGGACGCAATATCCCTTGCGACATAATCCGCCTCCTCGTAGGCAGTGTCAAACTGCTCAAAGTCGATCTTCTCTCCTTCGCCGTTTGCCGTCCAGAGCGTCTTCGCTTTCCTTCCGACATTGTTCGCAATCACACTGTTCGCCGCGTTTAGGATGTTCTGCGTCGAACGGTAATTCTGTTCCAGCTTGATGGTGACCGCATCCGGAAAATGCTTTTCAAAGTTTAAAATATTGTAGATATTCGCTCCGCGGAACTTGTAGATCGACTGATCGTCATCACCGACCACGCACAGGTTTTTGTATTTGCCCGCGAGAAGACGGATCAGTTCAAACTGCGCCGTGTTCGTATCCTGATACTCGTCCACCATGATATAGCGGAAACGCTCCTGATAGTAGGCAAGCACCTCCGGATCCGTCTGCAGCAGCTCCACCGTCTTTACAATGAGGTCGTCAAAATCCAGTGCATTGTTCTTCTGCAGCGCCGCCTGATACTCCTGATAGACCTGCGCCTGCTTTTTCTTCGCAAAATCACTCGATGCCGCCGCCTGCAGGGCAAACTGCGTCGGACTTACAAGCTCGTCCTTTGCAGAGGAGATCGCCGCCAGAAGGCTGCGCTCCTTGTAGATCTTGGTATCGATATTCAGGCGCTTGCAGATCTCCTTCATGACGCTCTTGGAATCATCCGAATCATAGATCGTAAAATTCGTGTCGTATCCGATGCGGTCAATGTGTCTCCTTAAGATGCGCACGCAGGTAGAGTGAAACGTCGACACCCAGATGCTCTCCGAGCCGTATCCGACCAGCGCATCGATTCGCTCCCTCATCTCGCCAGCCGCCTTGTTGGTGAACGTGATCGCCATAATATTGTATGGATTGACGCCCTTTTCCTCGATCAGATATGCCGTCCGGTGTGTCAGCACTCTCGTCTTGCCGGAACCCGCTCCCGCGAGAATCAGCACCGGTCCTTCGGTGGTTATAACGCCGAGCTTCTGCTGCTCGTTTAATGTATCATAAATACTCATGCCTGTTTTTCCTTTTCCGTTTATAGTGATATGAGAAAGTATAACACATTTCTCTCTGTTTTTCGATACCATACAGAACATATTTTCTATTTTTCATGCTGGGACACTGTCATATACATTTCCCAACATTTGTCTCTTGTCATCTGGTTTTGAAAACTATATAATGTGATAAGAGGTGACACATATGGACAACGATACAAAAAAATTTCTGAGTGATCTGTTAGCAGAATTACAGAGAATTGATTATGTCAGACCGGAAGATATTCCGAACATTGATTTATATATGGATCAGATTACCACATTTATGGATTCCCAGTTAGAGGCATCCAAGCGGCATGCGGATGACAAGATTCTGACAAAGACGATGATCAACAACTACGCCAAGAACAATCTTCTTCCTCCGCCGGAGAAGAAGAAATACACCAAAGAGCACGTTCTGACGCTGATATTCATCTACTATTTCAAAAATATCCTAAGCATCAGCGACATCCAGAGCATCTTAAATCCGATCACGGACAAGTATTTCGGAAAAGACGGCAGCTACAGCCTGGAGGACATCTACCGTGAAGTCTTCGGACTCGAGCATCAGGAGACACAGAATCTCATGAAGGATCTCGCCAGGAAGTTCAACACCTCCTGCCAGACATTCCCGGATGCTGCCCCGGAGGACGCCGAGCTTCTGCGGAACTTCAGTCTGATCTGTATGTTAAGCTACGATGTCTATGTGAAAAAGACCATCATCGAGCGTCTGATCGACACGACCACATCGGACAAGTCCAAGACGGAAAAAAACAAAAAATAATCGAAAAAGCCACAGGCACGGGCAAAAGTTCCCGTTCTCCTGTGGCTCTTTTTTATCTGTCTCTACTACTTGTCCGTATTCTGCATGCGGCTAAATACCATGTCATAGCCGTCATTTCCATAATTCAGGGATCGGTTGACACGGCTGATCGTAGCAGTCGATGCTCCGGTCTTCTCCGCAATATCCAGATAAGTCTTCTGGTCACGCAACATCTTGGCAACCTCGAACCGCTGAGATAAGGAAAGCAGTTCATTTACCGTACATACATCCTCAAAAAATGTGTAGCACTCTTCTCTATTCTGTAAGCTCAAGATGGCATCAAAAAGATGATCCACTGCATCTGTCCTAAGTTTCTTACTCATGTTCTTCTCCTTCTTCCCAAAATGGATTCTTTTGTTATTTTAGCATATTAAAGTTTTAAAGTAAATACCCAAGTTTCTGTCCATGCACGCACTTTTTCCACTGCTTGCATTCATGAAATCCGATTGTTATAATAATAGAAGTATCTGGAAATTGCAAGAACTTTATTTCATACCAACGATAACTGGAGATTATAATAATGAAGAAATTAAAACAATTCCTGTTTATTTTTGTCCCGCTGCTTCTTGTGATTGCGATTCAGTTTCTCGCAACCTACTTTGCCATGGGACTTTCCCTGCTGATCGAGAGCGGCTGGTACTCTGTCACCGGCAGCGCGGGGTTCCTCGATATTGTAGATGACGCCTTTTCCCTGTGGAGTTCCCAGCGCTTCAACACCGGCGTACTGTTAATCTACAATGCCATGTCGATCGCCGTGTTCGGTCTGTGGTACTACTGCCGGTATGGCGGCAATTACCGCCCCGTTCTGCGTCAGACGTTTCATCCTGCTGCAATCGCAGGCATCGTCATGCTGATGCCTGGCACACAGTATCTGACAACCTATATCATGAGCTTTGTCGCGTCGCTCTTTCCGCACTGGATGGATGCATACGAATCCCTGCTTGAGACGGCAGGTCTCGACGATCAGATCTCCATTCTGATGGTCATCTGCTCTGTCACCTTCGCCCCGTTCTGCGAGGAGCTGGTCTTCCGCGGTGTCACCATGCATCAGGCAAAGAAATGTCTGCCTTTCTGGGCAGCCAATCTGCTGCAGGCGCTGCTTTTTGGCATCTTCCACATGAACATGATCCAGGGCATCTACGCATTCTGTCTGGGACTTGTTTTAGGCTATGTCTGCAACCGCGGCGGCAGCATCTATTACTCGCTCCTTTTGCATATGCTGTTTAACTTCTGGGGAACCGTGCTCTCCGGGCTCATCCCGTTTGGTGACACGACGTTTGCCTTCATCTTCTGGTTCCTGTTCGGCATCGCCATGACGGTTGGCGGTCTGGTCGTCTTTAACTTCGGCATCCAAAGACTTCAGACGGCCGGCCGCGCATCCGCTATGCCTCTTTCAGATATTCCTTCAGGAACCGAATAAACGTCTCCATCTCTTCTCTCGTTCCGATGCTGATACGCAGGTAGTTGTTGATGCGTTCCTTCGTAAAATGACGCACATAGATATGCTCCCTGCGCAGCGCCTCGAACAGTTCTGTTGCCGGCACGCGCTCGTGCGAAGCAAAGATAAAATTGCTCATCGAATCCCCAAACGTAAAACCTAACGCCCGCAGTTCTTTTTTCGTCCACTCTCTCGTCTCGATGATCTTTTTTCTGGTCTCCTCAAAATAAGCACGGTCACGGATCGCCTCCACACCGAGTGCAAGCGCCGTCCGGTTCATCGTATAAGAATTAAACGAATACTTCACGTCATTGATATAGCGGATCAGCTTCGCATTTCCCATCGCATATCCGATGCGCATTCCCGCCATGGAACGCGACTTGGAAAATGTCTGCACGATCAGAAGATTGTCATATTTTTCAATCAGCGGCAGCGCCGACACCCCTCCAAAATCAATATACGCCTCGTCCACCACAACGATCACGTCGCGGTTGTGCGCGATGATGTCCTCGATCTTATCAAGCGGCATCAGAATGCCGGTCGGTGCATTCGGGTTCGGAAAAATGATTCCACCATTTTCCCGGTAATAATCTTCCTTTACAATGCGGAACTGTTCATCCAGTGCCGGTGTCTCATATGGAATCTTGTACAGCTCTGCCCACACTTTATAAAAAGAATAGGTAATATCCGGGAATAATACCGGCTTTTCAGAGTTAAAAAAGGTCATGAAGCACATGGCAAGCACATCATCCGAACCGACACCGGTAAACACCTCATTATCATCCATGCCGTAATACTGTGCAATTGAATGAACCAGTGCAGAACACTCCGGGTCCGGGTATAATCTTAACTTAT
>ERZ780148.1939-NODE-1939-length-12874-cov-6.135970_pt1 | contig 12874 bp, 10 predicted proteins | sample MGYA00510984_ERZ780148 | MGnify/ENA primary metagenome ERZ780148 (study PRJEB29588, sample SAMEA2160902) | human gut metagenome | biome: human gut; feature: human-associated habitat; material: faeces | place: Denmark | collected 2008/2010 ...
GGTTTTAAGTATTTCACAAGTGCGGATATTGGCTCTTATTGGAACAATTTGAATAAGGAGCTTGAAGCAACTCCCGTCAATGAAAGTGAGCTGCCGGGATCAGAAAGCATTTCTCAAAATGATATTGTACTTATTACAGCGAAGTCAAAACTGGTGAAGGCATACGAAGATGATTTTGAAAAAAGCAGAAATCTCATCTTCACAGAAAATCGGAGGTTTTACAAATATGAATGAACAGCAGAACAACGGTTTATCCGTATCTTTCAGAATTGACGATGGTATAATCGAACACAATAACCGCAGTTTCATTGCGAAGAACGTAGTCCGTGAACGGATACCGGACAATATAACCTACAAAAAGCAGAATATCCGTGATTTTTATTCCGAGCTGTTCGGAGAAGCTCTCGCCGAATACAATTCCAGAATGAAAAGGCGTGACAGGATCATTCCCGACTACTACGAACATATCAGAAAAGGAAAGCAGGAGAAAACCTTTGAGGAGATCGTTGTGCAGTTCGGCGATATTAACGACTGCTCTGTCGGATCCGAAAATGGCGAACTTGCCAAGCAAATGCTAGACGAGTATATGCGTGGATTCGAAACACGCAACCCGAACCTCAAAGTGTTCAACGCTGTTATGCACCTTGACGAGGCGATGCCGCATCTACAAATAGATTTTGTTCCGATAACGCATACCAGCAGTCGTGGGCTATCTACAAGAGTGTCCACGAGTGGCGCTCTGCGTGAAATGGGCTTTGCTCCGGAAAACAAGTTCCTGACGGAATGAGTCGCATGGTCTGACAGCGAACGTGCAATCATGGAGGAAATACTCCGTGAGTATGGTTTGTACCGTGACGATAAAAACGTTCATCGGGAGCATTGGTCGGTTGATGAGTACAAGCGGAAAAAGCAGGCGGCACAGGAGATACGTTCCATGAACGACCACATAAACGCTCTGAAAAAGAAAAGCGATGATTCCTACACTTCCGCGGAAATCGCTGCTATCAAAAATCAGAACGATTATATGCGCAGCGAAATCACAAAGCGTGACGAGAAGTTAGCGGCGTTGAGCAGGCAGGTCAACGCCGCTTTCGTTCCATACGAGATTTACTCGGACGATAAGCTACAATACGTTGCTGACGGACTGACCCGTGCAAAAATTCCGTTCATCGAAGAAAACCGTATGCTCTATGTTCCCGATTATGCAGTAAAGACCGCAAACGTAATAGCTGCTCATTATCAGTCTGCGAATATGGGGACGATCCGTGACAGAATTGCCCTCGACATAGACCGTCTGATTTACTCCTCTACGTCTGCGGAAAATCTGTTGAGCAAGTTGATAGAACATGGATACGAAATCAAGCACGGCAAGTATATTGCTGTGAAAGCTCCTTTTGCGGAAAGGTATGTGCGGCTGAAATCTCTAGGAGATGAGTATCTGCCGAAAATGCTTGAACGGCGGATTTCTCTCAACGGCACCTATGCGAGAAAAGTCAGAGAGCGCATGAGCCGCAGCAGCGAAATGGAGAAGAAAATCTGCTCCGTCATTCTTGATACAACAGTCGCTATTCAGAAGTTCAGAATTATTCCGAAAAAGACAAAGCCACAGAAGATTTACACGTTCAGTAACGATGAGAGCCTGAACCTGCTCGTCGAGCAGCTTTCTACGATTGGCGACTTCCGAATTGCGTCCCGTGATGGTATTTACGCAAAAGCCGAGGAACTGAAAAATAGCGTTGATGAGAAAACCGAAGAATTAAAGGCGCTGTCGAATGAAGCTCCTACTTTGAAATCCGAAATTGCACAGATCCGGTTCTACTTTGAAAACGTCCAGAACAGGCGCAGGCTGGATTCTATGGGACAGGTCAGACTAGCTGCGGCGAAAGAAGTCGTTGACAAGCATGGTATTCGTTCCGTGAGCGAAATTGCGGAGCTGGAGGAAAGGCTAAAATTACTTCCGACCTATATTCGGACAGTCCAGAACAAACTCGCAGAGGAACAGGCAAGGCTGAAAAGGATCAATCGTCTTGCGGACGTTTATGAGTGTGTGATTGAGGGGAACTATATTGACAATCTGGTTAAGGAACAAAAAGAAAATAAAATCATAGCAGGTCTTAATTTTGAACATAATCCTTGACCAAAAAACGACTTTTTTTGACCAGATAGTGTATACTTTGTTGACTTTTTCAACTTGTTAAATTACAATTATTATAGATTTACAAAAGTTTAGGAGAATTTAAATGCTTAAATCTATAGCGGAAGAAGTTACTGTACTTATGGCTGCAAATGATATAATAAAAACGGAAGAAATTGAAGCATACACTTATGGCTTGGAGTTGATTATTCCTAAGGTCATATTATACGCCGTTATACTTGTGGTTTCGCTTATTACCGACACGTTTTTAATGAGTGTCGCTTTTGTAATTCTGTTAATGTGCCTGAGAAGATATTCGGGGGGATTTCATTGTAAAACAGCAGAAATATGTTTGCTCGTTTCTTTCCTTATGTATCTACTGGCGATTTTCGGTTATGAGTTCGTTTCGTTTATTCCAAACATGGTTTATGGCATATCAACTGTTCTTTCCTCAGTTATCGTATTGATTTTTTCTCCTGTCGAGGATAAAAACAGACCGCTTGACGAAACCGAAAAAGTATTATACAGACAAAAGGCGATGATAGCTCTATGCATTATTCTTGCATTAGAATTTGCTGCTTTGATTTTTGAATTTAGGGCATTGTCATATCTTTCTGCGTGTTCATTAACAGCTAATGCTGTTTTGATATTGATATCACAAATAAGGAGGTGTAAAAATGAAATTATCATTTCTGAAAGCAGTTGCGAAGATCACTGAAGCAACAGTTAAAACATCTAATACTCTTAATTGCTGGGCATGGACATACCAGCCCAAAGCACCCGCAAACATTAAAAATTTCAAGAAGTGATGCAAATCAGGGCGGATACAAAATCCGCCCTGATTTCATATTACCATAATAACAGTTGAAATAAACCTGTTTTCCTGCGCCTCCCAAGTATAATTTCCGTCATATTTCTGTGCAATATCCGAAATAATCTGAGTTCCATATCCGTGCAGCGCTTTATCTGATTTTGTGGAAATCAACACTCCCACGCTTTCTTTCAGAAATTCCTTTCCCTTATAGCTGTTCTCAACGCAAATTGTGTAATATGCGTTGTATTTCGCAATCGTAAGTCTGATAAACGGCTCAGTGGTCTGAGCAGCCGCTTCCACAGCGTTATCAAGTAAATTTGATAAAAGCGATGACAGGTCGACCGCGTCAATTTTTATATTTTCAAGTGGCTGAACTGAACAGCTGAAATCAATATTTTTCTCTCGGCACACGGCTGTTTTGGATAGCAGAATAGCGTCCACAAAGCTATTACCTGTATCTATTGTTTCTGATTTTGTATTTTTCACATTATCAGCGGCCTGGTCAAGCAAAGACACAGCGGCAGATAATTCTCCGCTGTCGATTAGAGAGCGTATATTGTTGAGATGATTTTTCATATCATGACGTATTTTTTTTGTTTTCTCGCTATTCTGCTGCTGAACGGCAATCTGTTCCTGCAATGAGTTAAAATTGTTCTCTAGCAAAAACAATTTACTGTCACGCTGATAGCTCTTGCTTATTTCAGTGTAGAAGTATATTATAATTATACTCATAGCAAAGAACAGTGAAGTCAGCACGGTATACATGACCGTACTTGCAGAATTCTGCTCCGTATCAGGGTAAATCTGTAAAAATACTGTGGTAATCGACAAGAAAACAAACATTACAACTGCGAACAGCACCCAAAACTTACTTTTTATATTTTTGTCGATTTTATTAAGCATTTTATAGAATACATAAAACACAAGTGCGTCCGCAACCTTAACAATAAGACTAAAAATAAATCTGTATGTCAGGTTTGAAAAAAATATCATTTGTATATCCTGGCTTAGAATCAAGGATATCATATTTCCGAGAATGACATCAGTAATTGACAAGATGTACATTGACATAAATGTATAAGATATTTTTACAACAGGCTTATCTTGATATAGTCCGAATGCACATAATAAAAATAAAGACACGGCTATAAATATTTTTAATACTATCGGCACTGCCAAACAAAAGTAACTTGAAATTGTTGTAACTATTATTGCCAGCACAACTGGAATTGCTGTATTAAACCTGTCTTTCAGCAACGAACTAAGGAAAACAAAAATTATTATATTTTCAATTAAGCACAGCGAAATCTCTAAAATAACTGTTCCCATTATGTAACCACCTTTGAGGATATAATCCTTGAGAGCTGAACAAGCAGTTCCTTGCGACGACGTCTGCTTATAGGAAGGCGAGTGTTGTCATTAAGGATTACCTGCATTTCAAGAACCTGATACACCTTATTCACATTAAGCAGAATATTGCTGCATGCCTTGTAAAATCCACGGTCGGCAAGCCTGTTTTCAAATGCTTTTAAAGACCTTTCAGTTGAAATATGCTCGCCCTCAGCAGTAGTTATCAATATAGTACCTTTAACCGATTTGATGAATAGAATATTGTCAATGCTGATCCTTTTTATGACGCATTCTCCGTTTTCTATAACCTCGAATAACTGCTGTTCCGGTTTTCCTTCTGTGTATTTCTTTAACAACCTGACAAACTCGTCCAAGCATTTGTTTTTGTCGTAATCCTTAGGAATAAATGCTTTAACGTCCAGTGGGATGACCTCGTAAACTTCTTCTTTATAAGCGCTTAAAAAGGCAATGTACAAACTGTTATCAAGCTCGCGAAGTTTTGCCGCAAGCTCCTTGCCATTTATAGACGGCATATCTATGTCAAGAATAACTATATCGTAGTTTTTTTGTTTTTTATATTCCTCAAGCAGGCGGTTGCCGTCTGTAAAAAAGCTGATTTCAACAGTAGCGTCGGCTATTTTTTCGGCGCGGGACAGTAAGGGCTTCAGAGTATGTTCGATATATGACTTATCATCGTCACAAACAGCTAATCTTATCATCTTATCACCCTTTACTTAGTTCATTATTTGTTCTTTTTAAACATTATACAACAATAAAACACAAATGTCAACGAATTAGATCGATCAATAAATTTGTGACCAGAAAACGCCCAATTTTGACCAGTTACTGTTTTGCTTATTGACAAGTGCTTTTTTTATATTTACAATATGAAAACGGAGTTAGCTTTTGTGGTTAATCAGTGAAAGACACAGGATCTGTGTCTTTTGTCCAGGATACAGCCTATTTACACAGCTTCACAGACAATCAGTGTCGATACAAGTGAAGCCCTTACAATATACGGCTTAAATAACATACCCTAATTGTAATTGTCTTTTGTTCCCTGTACAATTAACAAGCCTTGTTAGCAGGAAGAATTAGGAGATAACTTATGAAAACAATCGTCAGTATCCCATTGAAATATTGGAAAAAACACCTGAAAGGCGTAGCGTCACTGCTATTTTCGGGCGTGCTGCTTACTGCAATAATTTTTGCGGCGCTGATGTCGCTGAGAGAAGAATGCGTTCGGTTTTATGAGCGTGCATTTGACAGTCTGGGACATTACGATATACTGATTGCAAATTCCGACGACGAGCTTTTGGCGCAGGCTTTGGGCGGCAGAACCGATTGTGATTATGGCGTTATAAATGTGTATGGAAAGCTCGGCTATCGGGATAAGCAGTATACATACGGCACAATTTCGGACGAACATAATCTTTGGCATATACCGCTTGAGGAGGGCAGAATGCCAGAAACTGCAAACGAGATCGCAGCGGTACGAACCGTGCTTGACGCATATTATTGGATTGGCAAATGCGGCGACACTATTACACTGAACGGAACTGAATATACCGTTGTCGGGATCATCAATGAACATTACGGAAACTACCGTGAAGGCTCTGAACTTTGTGAGGACAACAGCGATATAGTGTATGAAACAGAATATTATATCCCGCTTATCTTTGTCGGGGAGAGCAGCGCAGAGCCGCTTTACCGCATCGACCTAATCGGCGGCTTTTTTGATTTTTCAGATTTAGGAAAGGAATTATACGATACCAACGATGACATCAAATATGCGGAAAGTGTCATCGGAGATTATGACGATTATTTGTATGACCTTGTCGGACACAAAAACCATTGGTTTAATGTGAACTGCGAACAGAATGCGTGGTATACCGAAAGCAAAACGCGTTACGTCAACTTCCTTATGAGAATAGTATGGCTCGGAGCAGGTGTTTCCGTTTTGTCCGTTTTTTCTGTGCTAAGAGGTATTTTTATAGAGCGCCTCAGCAGAATTTCCGTACTGAAAAGAATAGGAATGAAGAAACGGCAGATCGCCGCAATGTACGCATTTGAGTGTACTGTATTTGCTGCTGTCCAGACCGTTATCGGAATAGCAGCGGGACTTGCAGCCTATGGCGGAATATATCTTGTAAAGACATCGCTCCTCGGTGAGAAACCATACAGCGCCTTTACTGATATCGGGATAGTATACAGAAGGACGCTGGACCCATTCCTATATGCAGGGCTTATTTCAGTCGCTGTTATTGTTGCAGCATATATCATCAACATACTGACTGCGAATATATCCGTAAAGGCTCCCCATAAGGGAAAACAGCTGCGCTCCCTTTCAAAAGGATTCCGTAAGGTAATGCACCAGAGCGGAATTACAACAGTACAGGTAATATCGCTGACGCTTATCTGCTTTTCTGTAATTGTAGGATATATGTATTACACAGACAACGGCAAGGAACAGCAGATGTGGCTTACTTATAACAACATCTCCGAGGATTACAAGGCGAACGGTTTTAGTATGGAGCAAAACGGCATTGAAGAATACTATTACTCCAACGCTATGCAGATAAACAACTTTGGCGAGGACGGACGGGAAATAACAGAATATTTCCCTCTGATCGCAGAGGATTTTTCAAGAGGATTTGACGATAATGTTGCAAAGAAGCTCCCCAATACTGCGATTATCACAGGAAGTAACGAGGGAACATTTGTGGCAGGCAGCGATAAAATCAAAGGGCTTGCCCCGATAAATCTGTCGAATGAAATAGTACGTAAGACATTTATTGACTTTGCGGATGAAAGTTATAAGGATTTCTTCGCCGAGGGGAATCTGGGCTCAGAAAATATGTACCGCATTCCGACAAAGCTTACCGTACCGTACATAATAAACGAGCTTAATGATTATGTGACAAGCGGCAAGATCAGCGCCGAGGCTCTGAACAGTGGGAAAGAAATTCTGCTGATATACCAGACGAATGAGCCGCCGTTTGAAGTTGGCAGTACAGTGACGATATACTCCGCTTTCTCTGGCGAAAATGGCTATGGACTTGGTGAGATAAAAGCGATAAACGTAAAAATCGGTGCAGTCATAAAGCTGCCGTCATCGTTCGGAGCACTCGACAAGTATGCGGTAAAAAGCGATTTTCCGTGCAATTTTCTTACCACCGCAGCCGGTGTGGAAGCTCTGGGACTGCCGGGAGCCTACACCGAGGTATATTCCTTTGAAAAACTCGACGGCGGCATATTTCCTCTGTCGGCGGAAATGAGGGTCATGTCTCTTTCCGAAGAAAAATGGAACACTTTTATCGACAGGGCTGCGAAATTTTCAAGTGCAGCACTAATTTTACTGGTGATGTCACTGCTTGGATTAGCCGCGTACTTTAACGGAATAGGGCTTAAAATACGACAGAAAGCTTACCAACTTTCTGTTTACAGAGCGCTCGGAATGTCGCTGTTGGAGCTTCGCAGGCGTATATTCCTCGATAGCGTGAAAATTCCCGTGATATCCTCCTCGATTGCATATGTCCTTGTGAAAATAATGCAATTACTCATGGAACGAGGGTATGATATGTTATGCGCAATATATCAGGGTGAAATTGGTACACCCGAGCTTACGGATACACTACGCAGCACTCTGTTCCTGGACAACATCATGTGGCAGGTGAATGCGGAGATACCGACTCTGATATTATTTGCAGTAATCTGCGTTGTTACTTTTATTCTTACTGCGGCTGCGCTGAAAAAATTCAACGAAGATATTGCAGGCGACTTGAATATGGGGAGGACGAGAACATGATAGTAGCCGAAAATCTGTGTAAATCTTACGGCACCGGCGAGGGTGCTGTAAATGCACTTTGTAATGTTGATCTGACAATAGAGGATGGCGAGTTTGTTGCAATTGTCGGAAAAAGCGGAAGTGGAAAATCCACGCTGCTTAACCTGCTTGGCGGTCTTGACAGTGTAACCAGCGGCAGGGTATTATATAACGATGTTGACATAACGAAGCTCGGTGAGCCGGCACTTGCGGATTTCAGACTTCACAAAATAGGGTTTGTGTTCCAGTTTTACGATTTGCTTCCCGAACTAACCGCTGAGGAGAATATAATGCTACCCGCGCAGCTTGCAAAAAACAAATCCGCTGATATATCGGCTTTAGTGGAACGGCTAGGGCTGACCGACAGGATGAAGCATTATCCCTCGCAGCTTTCAGGAGGTCAGCAGCAGAGGGCGGCTATTGCCCGTGCGCTGATAAATAATCCAGACGTATTACTTTGCGACGAGCCGACAGGAAATCTTGACCAAAAGACAGGGGATGATGTTATGGAGCTTCTATTGCAACTAAACAAAACTGAAAAGCGCACCATAGTAATAGTAACTCACAACCCTGAAATTGCTGCCCGCTGCGAACGAACAATTGAAATTTCAGATGGAGTTTTGGTTAAATAGATAAACCATCATTTCTAAAAGGAGCATACTATGATTAACCTATTATATCCCGAAAATTATGAACCAAACGGTAAAATACTCGGCGAGAAAGCCATCGAAAGCCTTGAACTGAAATATATTGCAAAGTTGATTTGTCCGTATAACACCGACTTTGCATTAAAAGTGCTTGTGGAGCTTGTAACAGACGAAAGCGTAATCAAATGGCGCCAGGATATTCTTGAGGATTTTATTAATGTCCCCCATCTTGAAACTCTTTTATACAATAGCATTCATACGATTTACGAGGGTTCAATGTCAGTGTTTGCAAAAACAGGTTCAACCCAATCGTTTTTTGAATTGAATGACAACATTTCACAAATGGAAGCGTTTGTGGAATGTATGGAAAAGTGTCACCAATTTGCAGTGGAATACGGCGACAGAATTAAATCGGCAGGCGTTAAAAAAGTTCTGCAAGAGATCGAGAGTAATTACAATTCCGATGATTTCAATAAAATCACAAGTGAAATTAAAGAGTTGAAATCTTCGCTTGCCAATGATATAAAAAGCGTAACTATTGGCATAAATATGGACAAGCTTATGCGCCCGGCAGAGGTAATGCTGCTGTCAGTTTCCGACGAGCCGATACGCAGGAAAACTATGTTTGAACGACTGTTCAGAAAGGATAAAAAAGCAGAGCCGCTGTCTGAAATTTATATTCGGAAATACAAAGATGGTCAAGTCGTCGAGGTTGACAAAAAGCTGTTTTCCGAGCTTGACAGCCTGAGCGGTGACTATGTTCGCCGTGCAAACTCTGCAATTAATAAATGTTATGTGGAATGTACGGATTTCCTTGTGAGATTGTCACCACAGATCGATTTTTATGTGGGTGCAAAAGAACTTTCCGAACGCACTGCCAAGATTGGTCTGCCTGTCTGCCGCCCCCAAATCGTTTCAAAGGAAAAACGCCGATTTATATGTCGTGATATGTACGACCCTGTTTTATCAAACAAGACTGCAGCGATGATTTATCGTGGTGACGAAACAAGAGCTATACTAACAAATGATTGCAGCCTTGATGATAATGCAAGGATTTTCCTTATCACAGGCACCAACAATGGTGGAAAAACAACATTTATTCGTTCTGCTGCCGTCAACAGAATACTGGCACAGGCAGGACTTTACGTTTGTGCAAGTGAGGCGGAGATTTCCCCCTGCTCCTATATCTTCTCACATTATCCGCTTGAGGAAAAGGTCGGAATAGACACTAGCCGTTTCACCGAGGAGTGCCGGGAACTAAAACGGACAATAGAGAATGCCGATGAATACAGCCTTGTGTTGCTAAACGAAAGCCTGTCCTCAACCAATCCTTACGACAGCTTGATTATTGCAGAGGAACTTCTGAAGATTTTTGCTGACATAGGGTGCAGTCTGCTTTATACAACACACATTTTAGAAATGACGGAAATTCCAAATAAAATTAATATGGATAATCCCCCAAGTCGCTTGGGGACACTCACGGCAGAATGTGATGAAAGTGGCAAGCCAACATATAAAATTACACCGGGAAAACCTGATTTCTCTCGTAATGCACAGTATATTTTCGAGAAATACGGTATTTCGTTTGAGAAATATAAAAACAGGTTAAGCTAATGATATATGTTAAATTTATCGTTATATCGGATATAATTACTGAAAAACGAAAACCGATTTCCTGAATTCGAGAGAAAAGTCTGTTAAACCCTGCTATAATATAACCATAGGGGGTGATATTTTGAAAGAGAGGGCTAACAGGCTTTATGAATTGCGTAAGAGCCGCAACCTGACGCAGACAGCGGTGGCTTATAGGCTGAACCTTTCTCTTTCGAGGATATCAGCCTATGAGAACGGCGAGAATATTCCCTGCGATGTGTTGAGGGTATTTGCCAACTTTTATAGTGTATCCATTGATTACATACTGCGCTTTTCGGACAGGACAGTCGGCGGCTCCGGCGTTAATCTTCGCATTTCTGAACAAAAGCTGCTGGATCTGTACAGAAATCTTCCGCCTGATGGGAAAGCCGTCATTGACGGTATGGTAAATGGCTATGTACCTCTCAAATAATGAGAATAATCGCCTGCAAGCATGAGAATGCTATATACACAGCCCTTTCGCAAATTATTCCCTTTTGTGATAATAAGACCGTATTCCGCATAATCAAGCGGAATTTTTTGTTTTCCTGACGAGAAAAATGACGGTAAATAATCTTTTAAGCCACCGAGAACAGCTCCGAAACCGACTTCATATACTCAGCTTTTCGCTCCATTGACGAATGAACATAGCGATTGAGAGTGATTTCCACACCGCTGTGTCCCAGAATTTCCGACAGAGATTTCACATCAACGCCGAGTGCTATACAGTTTGTGGCGAACAGGTGGCGAAGCGAGTGAAAGGACACATCAGACAGCTTCAGCTCTTTCAGAATGTGCTTGAAGCGGTACTGCATAACTCGTGGCTCGACAATATTCCCTGTTCCCGAAAGAAGATAACAATTGTTGTTTTCTTTAATACTGCTTAACAGCGGAACGATAAACTCCGGCAGAGGAATTTCCCGAATAGATGAGCTGCTCTTGGGCGCTGTCACAACCAACTTCGTGGCAGTATCACCGCCAATATTTTTAATCCGCTGAACTGTGTTCCTGACGGTTAAAATTCTTTTTTCAAGATTGATATTCTCCCATTTCAGCGCACAAAGCTCCCCGATACGAATTCCCGTTGCTGCCGATAATAAAATACCGACATTTGAAAGTGTCGGATTTCCTATCAAATAATTGTTAAGCCGAGTCTGCTCCGTTTTGTCGAGCAGCTCTTTTTCTTTTGTCTTACCTTTGGGTATTACCATAAATTCTGATTTATCCTCATAACCAAAACGTTTCCTGGCAAAGCGGCACGCTGATTTGATTACTGCTGCAATATCAGCGGTATATTTGGCAGAAAGTCCGCTTGCCAGCTTTGAATGCACAAAGTCATTAAGTTTTTCGACCGTCAGCTTTTCATAAGGTGTTTTTCCGAGCGATGAGCTGATGTGTTTTTCATATTTCATCTGGTAGTTCATATAAGTGGATTCTTTTACTTTTAGCCGAATGTCCGCAAACCACAACGAAAAAAGATTGTTAACCGTCAGATTCTTCGGAATAGACGAAACATCGGTTTTAGAACGTTTCTCCGATAATTTGCCCTTGACCTCGGCATAGGTTTTCCCGTATATTGAGGAGTATCTTGCTGTTCCGTCAGCCCTAACTCCGCTTTTATAGCGTCCTTCCCAGCGACCGTCTTTTCTTTTGTAGATATTCTCACCGCGTCTAGCCATTGTATAACCCCCGGTTCTGACAACATTTTTGACGGTAAATACGGCTGTAAGGTGGATTTTTCTTTTCAGTTCTGCCCATTTTACGGTTCAAATTTGCTGTTTGTAATAGTAATGAGTGAATTTTGGCTTTAGAATTGCGTTTTTCAGCCGATTTGCCCTTTCGCAAAAGGGAATAATTTGCGAAAGAAAGTTGTTATTATGTAAGAAGCATTTTGTCTTATCTCCAAATTGCCCTTTATTTTGTATTTCATTATATATTAAATCATAGAATATTCTATTTGGTGAAATCTTTTTAAAAAAATAACTTATAAATAATATTGTATGGTGATAAGCAACTTGGTGTTTAAAGATTAATAGCAATTTTAACATGAGAAATCTTACCAGAAGAAAGCAAAGTACATTTAGAAGCTCTTGATGAAACGAAACATTTTAAGATGCTGATTAAAGTTGCAAAAGTAGCAGAGTTTGTGCGCATTTCTCAGTAGCTACGTTAGATTCATTAAACACATAAGGAAAGAAAGGCAATTGATTAGATTCTGATACTTTTTGCTTATTAAACTCCAATTTAATGACTCAAGTCGATGCGAGATGGTGGAAATTAACTTTTATGCTATATAGTTATATGGGGAGATTAATATTGCGTGAAACAATATAGCCCTCTGTGAGTACGGAAAAACACTCACAGGGGGCTATGTTTTCTTTCATAAGCACATGTTTTTTAACAGCAGATAACATTAGGTAACCTCTAAAAACCCACAAAAATACAGGCCAATAGAGGCATTTAGCATAATC